>OLRG01001015.1_pt1 | contig 23970 bp, 20 predicted proteins | sample 1672331 | NCBI WGS metagenome assembly OLRG01 (sample SAMEA3136672, study PRJEB25190) | human gut metagenome
TTCACTATTCACTTTTACTTATTCCCTGAATCGGCAAGTTTCGAAAGGAAAGAGCGGAGAGTGGGGAAATAGTGAAGAGCGAAGAGTGAAGAGTGAAAATCGACAAGCCTCTTTCGAAACTTATGGAAATACGCCACAGCGGCACCTATTCACTATTCACTTTTACTTATTCCCTGAATCGGCAAGTTTCGAAAGGAAAGAGCAGAGAGTGAGGGAAGAGTGAAGAGTGAAGAGTGAAGAGTGAGAAAGTAAAAATCGACAAGTCTCTTTCGAAACTTGTCGATTTTGGTGGGGGAAGATGGATTTCCCCTGACGGGGATAAACTTCGACTCCATCTTCCGCGCAAAGAAAAATACCGACCGTCCAGAAGGACAATCGGTATTTTTGGTGGGGGAAGATGGATTCGAACCATCGAAGGCATTGCCAGCAGATTTACAGTCTGTCCCCTTTGGCCACTCGGGAATTCCCCCATATGCAATTCGTCAGTAGGTGGAGCTGGTAGACGGACTCGAACCCCCGACCTGCTGATTACAAATCAGCTGCTCTACCAACTGAGCTATACCAGCACAACACCGGCCTATGTATCATAGCAAAACGGACTATGTTTGTCAACAAAAATTTTCGAAAAATCAAATGTTTTTGGAGGAAACGGATGCAACTGAAGGAACTTGCGGCGCAATACCGCGCCACGGGCTGCGCGCTGCGTGCGCGTGCGGCCGAACTGCGGCTGGAGCTGGCGGCGATGCCGCACTCCGGCCGCGCCCGGCGCGAGCTCTCCGAGCGGATCGCGCGGCTGGAAGAGATGGCGGGCGAGACCCTGTACACGGCGGGCTATCTCGCACATTATTACGACCCCGACAGCCGCGCACCGTGCGCGGATTGCGTTCCGGCGCGGGGTGTGCTATACTGGCGGCATGAAACACACAGATAGAAACAGAAAGAATATCGGAAATTGCAATTGGCTGCGCCGCGCGCTGCCCGTTGTGCTCAGCGCGCTGCTGCTCTGCTCACTGACGGGCTGCTCCGTGCGCGACCTGCACATCGGTCAGGTCGAGGTCAACACCGGCATCGCCACCGCGTGGATCACACCGGCAAAGGGTGTGGACAAATTTGCGATCGCGGCGGGGGACTTCTCCGTCCGCGACGACGGCACCGTGACCTATACCGGCACGGCTTACCGTGCGCTGCAGGGCATCGACGTGTCCACCTTCCAGCAGGAGATCGACTGGCAGGCCGTCGCGGATTCCGGCATCGACTTCGCCTTCATCCGCGCGGGCTACCGCGGCTACGGCAAGGGCGGCATCGTCGAGGACGACCGCTTCCGCCAGAACGCCGCCGGGGCGCGTGCGGCCGGGCTGCGCGTGGGGCTGTACTTCTTCTCGCAGGCGATCACGCCCGAGGAGGCGGCCGAGGAGGCGCAGTGGCTGGTCGATGCGGCACAGGATTTTAAAATCGACATGCCGCTCGTGTTCGACTGGGAGAACATCGACCCGAGCTCGGTCGCGTCCGGCGACACGGTGCGCACGGCGGAGATGACCGGTGAGGACGTCACGGCCTGTGCCGTTGCATTCTGCGCCGCGGTCGAGGCCGCGGGCTACGACGCCGCCGTCTACGGCAACCGCTGGCAGGGGTACTATGACTACGACTTCACGCAGCTCAGGGACTACGCCTTCTGGGTGAGCGCGCCGGGCACGGCGGACGATTTTTACTATGCGCACGACTTCTGGCAGTACAGCTATCAGGGCACGGTCCCCGGCATCACCGGCCACGTCGACCGCGACCTGTGGTTCGTGCCGATCACGACGTGAGGGGGCGCGAAATGAAAAAACGGTTTTTGACCCTGCTGCTCGCGCTTGCGCTTTTGTGCTCGCTGACGCTGCCGGCGGCCGCTCTGCAGACGCAGCCCATCGAGGTCGGCAGCGCGCTGGAGCTGGCGCAGGCAATGGCGGCACCGGCGTCGCCGCGCCGCGGCCTGTTTCGCGCGCGCAGCGCCGCGGCCGGGCCCACGCGCGTGATCGCCTTTGCAGGCACGCTCGCCGGCGGCTACGGTGCCGGGCGCGTGCTGCATCTGGCGGCGTGGCAGGAATATGTGCTTGAATTTTCCGACGCGCAGACCGCGCAGCGCGCGCTGGTGCAGCTGCGCGCAGACTCCAACGTGACCGACTGCTTCCTCGATGAGACGTTCTCGGCGGAGGAGACGCTGTCCGGTCTCTGGGACGAGACGCCCAGCTATTCCTGGGGCGGCCGCGCCATGGGCTTTACGACGCTGCGTCATCAGGCGCAGCTGCTCGTGCCGGACGGCCGTCAGGCCACGGTCGCCGTTATCGACACGGGCGCGGACTGCACGCACGCGATGCTTCAGGGCCGCGTGTCGGCCACCAGCTATGACTTCGCCAACGCCACGGCAGACGTCACGGACATCAACGGCCACGGCACGGCCACGGCCGGGCTCGTTGCCGATCTCACGCCCGACGCGGTGGACGTGATGGTGCTGCGCGTGTATGATGACAACAATATGTCGAAGGCATCGCGCGTGCTCACGGCGCTCGAGTATGCGCTGGAAAACGGCGCGGCCGTCGTCAACCTCAGCCTCGGCTGGACGAATGCCATCGAAAAGGGCTATTCCTTTTTAAATAGCGTCCTCGCGCAGGCGTATGCGTCCGGTGTGGTCGTGGTCGCGGCGGCGGGCAACCGCAGCCAGAACAATCCCACCGGCAATGCCGACGACGTCTACCCGGCCAATCAGGAGGCGGTGCTCACGGTCTCGGGCGTGAACCGCAGCCGCGCGTTTGACAGCAGCTATTCCTCCTCCGGTACGGCGGTGGACCTGTGTGCGCCGGGCTCGAGCGTCATCGTTGCGGCGCCGGGCGGCGGCACGTCCGTGCGCAGCGGCACGTCGTTTGCCGCACCGCACATCGCGGCGGCAGCGGCCTGCGTCCGGCTTGCGCAGCCGGGGCTGAGCGCTGCGGGCGTGCGCCAGATGCTCTATCGCTATGCCGATGATCTCGGCGATCCCGGCCGGGACGATGCCTACGGCTACGGCCTGCCGGTACTCACGCGGTATTTTCACGACCGGCTGTGCCCGGGGCAGCGCTTTCGCGATATGCCCGCGTCGGACATCTGGTCGCATGAGGGGCTGGACTACTGCATTGCCGCAGGGCTGATATCCGGCACGTCGGAGGTCACCGTTTCGCCGGATATGCTCGCCACGCGCGCGCAGATCGTGCAGCTGCTCTGGGCGGCAGCCGGCAGCCCGGAGACTGCGGGCACGCTGCCGTTTACCGACGTCAGCACCGACGCGTGGTTTTATCCGGCGGTGCGCTGGGCGTATCGCACGGGCCTCGTGTCCGGCACGTCGGAGACGACCTTTGACCCCGAGGCACCGATCACGCGGCAGGATTTTGCGCTCATCCTCTATACGCAGTCCGGCAGCCCGGTGATGACCGGCAGCGTGCTCAGGGACTTCCCGGACGTGGAGCAGGTTTCCGGCTATGCCTATGCTGCGCTCACGTGGGCGGTCGAGCAGGGGCTGATCAACGGCGTCGGCACGCCGGAGGGCGTGCTGCTCGCACCGCACGGCTACGCCAGCCGCGCGCAGGTCGCGACCATCCTCATGGCCTACTGCGACCGGTAAAGCGAAGATGCAGCGCTGCGGGGCGGAGCCGAAAGGCTCCACCCCGCAGTTTCGCATTTATTATCGGTTTTTCACCTTATACGCCTCGCCCCACGCCCACATCGCGTCGAGGATCGGCCGTAGGCTCCGCCCCAGCTCCGTCAGGCTGTACTCCACGCGCGGCGGCACCTCGGCATAGACCCGCCGGTTCACGAGGCCGCACGCCTCCATGTCGCGCAGCTGCGCGGTCAGCACCTTCTGCGACACGCTGCCGATGGAGCGGCGCAGCTCGCCGAAGCGCTTCGTCCCCGGCATCAGGTCCCGCAGGATCAGTACCTTCCACTTGCTGCCGATGAGCATGAGCGTCGTCTCGACTGGGCAGGCCGGCAGCGTTTTCACGGCATCCATAACGGTGCATACCTCCAATGGTTTCCTTTTGGTAACTACAGCACAAATATGTGCTTACTTTACAAAATATCTGTACACTATTATCATAAACCTGCAAGCGCGGGAATGCAACCGCAAATCCCATTTCCCGCAGCAGGAGGTTATTTTTATGAACGAAGTCGTAACATTTCTGCAGGCGAACCCCGTACAGTATCTGGCCACGGTCGGCCGGGACGGCAAGGCAAAGTGCCGCCCGTTCATGTTTGCCGGAGCGCTCGACGGCAAGCTCTGGTTCTGCACGAACACGACCAAGGACGTCTATCTGGATATGCAGGCGAACCCTTATGTGGAACTGTCCGTCTCCAGCCCGGACTATGCGTGGCTGCGTCTGAGCGGCGAGGCCGTCTTTTCCGACAGCATGGCGGCCAAGGAGCTGTGCCTGCAAAACCCGATCGTCCAAAGCCAGTACGGCGATGCGGCGAACCCGATCTTCACGGTGTTCTGGCTGCGCGATGCCCGCGCCATCATCGCGGACTTCTCCGGTGAGCCGCCCCGCACCTACACGCTCTGAGTCCTGCCGGGGCAGCAGAAAGCCCCGCCTCCGTTTCCGATTCGGAAACGGAGGCGGGGCTCGTTTTGCGTCCGGCTCATTCCTCCGGCGCGGGCTCCTCGGTCACTTCGACCTCAATGTCCTGCGGGTCGATGACCTCCTCCGCGTCGATGGTGTGCAGATCCGGCGCGGGACGGTATTCCCGCGCGGCGGCGCGCAGCTCGTCCATCTGCGCCTCCATCTCGGCGACGTGGGCGTTGGCGTCCGTCACCTGCTGGCAGAGCTCGGCGAGGAAGGCGTCGGCCGTGTCGCGGTAGTTTTCGTAGTACAGGCGGCCGATCTCGGTGTAGGTGCGCTTGACGCGCTCGAGCTCGGCGTTGCAGTCCACGGTCAGGCGCGTCATGCGCGAGGCGTACTTGGCGCGCTCGCTCACGGTGTGTGCGGCGCCGGCGACCTTGTCGCGCATCTCGTCGCTGACGGCCTTGCCGGCTACATCGGTCACGGCGACGGTGGCCTTGCCGGCCACGTCGACGACCTTGTCCTTGAGGCTGCTGAGCATATCACGGTAGTCTTTCATGGATCAAAACCTCCTGATGTATGAATGGAAAGGATATTGAGAAGGTCAGGCATCCTGCTGCGTCTCGCCGCTCTCGCGGTCGACGTAGCGCGGCGGATGCCGGAGCTTGCCTGTGTAGAGCAGCGCGAGCACGACGGCGGCGGCCGCCGCCGACACACCGGCCAGCAGCTGGCTGACACGGATGCCCGTGCCGGTGATATAGAGACTGTCGGTGCGCAGCCCCTCGATGAGCGCGCGGCCGATGCCGTACCACACGGCGTAGAGCAGGATGAGCTCGCCGTCAAACCTGCGCTCGTGCTTCCGGAACCAGAAGTGCAGCATCAGAAAGCCCGCGAAGTTCCACAGGCTCTCGTACAGGAACGTCGGATGCACGTACACGGTTTCCTGGCCGGGCAGCGTCAGCCCCATGCGGGAGAAGGCCGCCGTCTCGCGGCCGAAGGCCTCGCGGTTGATGAAGTTGCCCCAGCGGCCGATGCACTGCCCGATGAGCAGACCGGGTGCGCAGACGTCCGCCATCGCGCCGAAGGGGATCTTCCGCTTCCGGCACCAGATGATGCCGGTCAGGATGCCCGCGATCACGCCGCCGTAGATGGCAAGCCCGCCCTCCCAGATCTTGAACGCGTTGAGCGGGTGCTCACGGTAGTCGCTCCACTGGAAGATGACGTAGTACAGCCGCGCGCCGATGATGGCCAGCGGGATCATCCAGATGAGAAAGTCATAGAGCGTGTCCGGCTTGATGCCGCAGCGGCGGCAGTGCCGCGCACAGTAGAGCATCGCCAGGATGAAGCCCACGGCGATGATCGCGCCGTACCAGTAAAACGTGTGACCGAAGAGCGTGAACGACGCGCTGGGGTCAATGCTCCAGTCGCCGAGCATGGGAAAGCTGATGGTGGCATCACGCATCATCGTCGGCATCGCCGTCACCTCCTTTCGGTGTCACGACCGAGAGCGCCAGACGCTCGGGTGCAAACGTCTCGGTCAGCCAGGCGGCGCATTCCGCCGCCGTGATCTCCGGCAGGAGCGGAAACGCGTCCATCATCTCATATCCGCCGAAGAGCCCTTCGGCCATGTCGATGCATACGCTGCGGAACTGATCCAGACCGCACAGCAGCTTGCCGTACATGGCGCGGCGTACCCGCTCGAAGGCGTCGGGGTCGAAGCCGTCGCGCGCGATGTGTGCGGCGGTCTCCCTGACGCGCGCGTACACGGCGTCGGGCTCTCTGCTCTCACCGCCGAGCATGGCCAGCGCGACCGGGCCGCAAAACTGCGCGCCGCAGGAATAGCTGCGTCCGAGCAGCCCCGCGCGGTAGAGATCGTTATAAAACGGGCTCGATCTGCCGAAGGCGGCCTGCACGGCGAGCCTGGCTGTGAGATCCTGCCGCAGGCGCCCGGCGCCCTTTTGCGCAGGACGGAACTTCGCACCCAGCAGCATCTGCGGCGCGGACACCGCGAGCTGCACGCAAATATGTACCTCGGCGGGGGTCATTTCCTCCGGTGCGCCGTGATCGGTGACCGGGACGGGGGCAAGCTCCGGCGGCAACAGCTGCCCGGCGATGGCGGCCACGCGCTCCGGTGCAGTCTGACACACCGCGCACAGCACCATGTTCGACGGCGCGTAAAACGCACGGTGGCAGGTGTAGAGCGTCTCGGGCGTGATCTGCGCGATGCTCTCGACCGTACCGGCCACGGCGTCGCGCGCGCCGTCGCGCGCCATCAGGCAGCGCATGAGGTTGCGCCATACGGCGCGGTTGGGGTCGTCGTCCCCCATACGGATCTCCTGCGCGATGATGCCCTGCTCCTTGGCCACGCTCGCATCGGTGAAATACGGCGTGGACACAAAGCGCAGCAGCGTGCGCAGGTTCTCTTCAAAGTGATCCGTGCAGGAAAAATAGTATGCCGTCATGTTGGCCGACGTGAAGGCGTTCGGGCTGGCGCCGCTGCCGCAGAGCGCTGTCAGCGCGTCCGAGCCGTCGGGCATGTCGAAGAGTTTGTGCTCAAGATAGTGCGCGACGCCGGCGGGCGTGTCCGTCCACGTATCGCCCACGCGAAAGCGCCGGTCGGCTCCGCCGTAGCAGGCCGCAAGCACGGCGTAGCTGCGCTGAAAGTCGGGCTTGCAGAGCACGCGCACGCGCAGGCCGTTCGGCAGCGTCGCCGCCCAGACATTTTCGGGTCGTTCATTTGTCATCGGCAGCCGCCTCCGTTCCCTTGAGCAGATATACACAGTCGCACACGATGCCGGCGGCAGCGGACATCACGTCGTCACGCGTGACCTCCTCCACGAGCGCGGCCATTTCCGGCGGGTCAATGTCCAGCCCCTGTACCGTGCGGTTGAGCCAGTACCATGCCAGCGTGTCGGGTGCGTCGGCTCTGGCGCGCAGATCACCGGCCGCGCTGCGGATGGCGCAGCGCAGCTCCTCGTCCGTAAAGTCACCGCTGCGCACGGCGTCGAGCTGTGCGGTGATCTCGGTGAGCGCGCGCTCGTAATGATTTGCGGCGATGCCGCTCGTCACGGTCAGAAGTCCCTTGTGCGTGTCCAGCTGCGAGCCGACGGAGTAGCACAGGCTGAGCCGCTCACGCAGGTTCAAAAACAGTTTCGACGTCACGCAGCCGCCGTAGAGCGCGTTCAGAACGAACAGTACCGGCAGGTCGGGGTCTTCCATGCATGTGCCGAGGCGATAGCCCACGGCGAGCTGCGCCTGCGCGACCGGGAGCGTCTCGGTCACATAGCGCGGCTGCTCCTCGAGCGCGTTCATGCGGATGTCCGTGCCGATGTCCTCGTCAAGCGCTCCGCGCGGCATCGTGGCGAGCACATCCGTGAGGATGCGCGCAGCGCGCTTTCCGTCTATGGAGCCGCAGTAGAAGATCTCCACCGGGCTCGTCGAGAGCAGGTCATGGTAGCGCATCGTCAGCTTGCGGTAGTGGATGCGCTCGGCGTCCGCCTCCTCACCGAGGCGGGGCACGGCAAAATCCTCGCAGCAGCACATATGGGTGTACAGGCGCTCACGTGCATAGCTGCGCTTGTTGTTCACGGCCGCGCGGATGCGCGCGATCAGCTGCGTGCGCTCACTGTCGACGATGTCCGGCCGCAGCAGGCCGCCGCGCGTGTTCGGGTGCAGCAGCAGGTCGGCCACATCGGCCGCGAGCCGGGGAAATATTTCCTCGCCGAGTGCGCCGTCGTCGGCAAAATCGGCCTCGAAGCCCACGGCCTGGATTTCTCCCAGCTTGTGCACGACCGGCGTGATGTGCGCGCCGTAGAGCCCGTCGAGCTCGGCTGCGATCGCCTCCAGATCGGGCAGACGCGTGCAGCCGCGCCGCAGCACATACGGCAGCACGGCCGTGCAGGCGGCCGTTTCGCGCTGCAGCTGCGTCAGCAGATTCACGCTCAGCCACGCGGTCTTGAATTTCTCCGTGCGCAGGGCGGTCAGCCACACGCCGGGCAGGATCTCCGTGCGGATGCGTTGCATAATTGCGCTCCTTTCCCAGATGGGTGTTTCCGTTTTTCCGGAATACATTATTATATCATGCCTTACCTATCTTGGGAATAGGGTTTCGGCCGTTTTTTGCCGATGCCGCCGCCGTCGTAGGGCTTTTCGTCCACGGTCACACCGTCCGGCCGCAGGCGGATCGTGTGCAGCAGCCCGGCGCCGTCGCGCCAGCGCACGGCGCACTCCGGCCAGCCGGCCGGCAGCCGCGGCTCGGGATAGAGCATGCCGCCGCGCAGATGCAGCCCCAGCAGCTCCTCCGCCGCGATGCGCAGGTACCACCCGGCCGCGCCCGTGTACCACGTCCAGCCGGCCACACCGGCGTTGTCCCCGGCGGCGACATCGGCTGCGAGCACATACGGCTCGCCCTCGTAGCGCGCCGGGTCGTGCGCTGCGGGCAGCACTGCGCGCAGGATCTGCACGCCCTCGTCCGTGCGGCCCGTGCGCAGCAGCGCCATGGCCAGCCACAGCGCACCGTGGGTGTACTGCCCGCCGTTTTCGCGCAGGCCCGCGCCGTAGCTGCGCACGTAGCCCGTCTCGGGCGTGCGCCGCGTGATGGGCGGGTCGAACAGCCGCACGACGTTGTGCTCCCGGTCAAAGAGCTGCTCCACGGCGCTCGTGAGTGCGCAGTGCACGTGCGCGGGGTCGGCGTGCGTGTCAAAGGCCGCGAATGCCTGCGCGATCGCGTCGATGCGGCACTCGCCGCTTTTTTCAGAGCCGAGCGGCTGCCCGTCGTCATAGTAGCCGCGGCGATACCACGCGCCGTCCCACGCGGCCTCGGCTGCGCGCGTGCAGCGGTCGGCGGCAAGGGCGAGCTGTTCGGCCGCGTGTCCGCCGATGAGGGCGGCAAATTTCCGCGCCGTGACGGCGAAAAACCACGTCAGCCATACGCTCTCGCCGCGCCCCTGCGCGCCCACACGGTCGAAGGCGTCGTTCCAGTCGCCGGTGCCGATGTGCAGCAGGCCGTGCGCGCCCACACCCCGCGCGAGCACGCGCATAAAGGCGCGGCGGCAGTGCTCGAGCACCGTGCCGGTCTCCGTCCCCGGTGTGAGCGGCTGGTAGCGGTCGCGCTCGTGCTCCGTCAGCTCCTCGCCCGCAAGGAAGGGGTACTCCGCGCTCAGGATCTGCGTGTCGCCGGTCTTTTGTGCATACTCGCACACAGCCCACGGCAGCCACAGCAGATCGTCCGAGATGCGCGTGCGCACGCCGTGCTCGACCCCGAAACCCGCGTGCCACCAGTGGCACACGTCCCCGGCGGAAAACTGGTGCGCGCACGCGTACCCGATCTGCTCGCGCGCGGGCTTGCTGTCGAGCAGCAGCAGATTCACCGCGTCCTGAAGCTGGTCGCGGAAGCCGAACGCGCCGCCGTTCTGGTACAGGCTCGTGCGCGCCATCAGCCGGCAGCACAGTGTCTGATACGCTGCCCAGCCGCCGAGATAGCGGTTCATGGCTTCGTCCGGCGTCGTGATCCACAGGCGCGACACCGCGCCCAGCCACCGCTCGCGCACACGGTGCAGCGCGCGCACGGCCTCGTCCGGCTGCGTCAGGCGCAGGAGGTTTGCGCGCGTATCGCACCCGCACACGAGCACGCCCTGCCGCTCGACGACGCCCTCGAGCGCGAAGCAGGGGCTCAGCCCCGCGCCCGCGCGCCGGTCCATCTGCCCGCGCAGGAACGAAAATCGGTCGCACGTCCACCCCGTGAGCGGCATACCCGCCGCCGCGCAGACGCGCAGGGGCGTATCTGCGCGCGCGTTTTCGGCCGTGAACACGCCGCCGGAATACGCTGTCACCACGGCGGGGGCGTCCGCGTCGCGCCCGGCACAGACGAGGTCGGTGTGCCACGTGATGCGCGCGCGCCCCGCGCACTCGATGAGCAGCACGCGCGCGTTCGCGTCCTCGGGCACGAACGCCGTCACGCGCACGGACATCCCGTCCACGGTGCGCTCCCACGCCGCCCAGCCGAAGCCGTATTCCACCCGCGCGTGCCCGTCGTCGTCAAAGAGCGATACCGCGCCCGTGCGCGTTGTCATGCGCAGCGTCTCCGTGCCGCGCAGCACCCACGGGTCGCACAGCCAGCGGTTGATGCGCCCGGTGTGTGCGTTGCGATACCACAGATGCCCCGTGCCCGCGTCGGTCGCAAGAAAGCCGAAGCGCCCGTTCGTGAGCACGTTGCTCCACGCGCGCGGCGGCAGTCCGGTGAAGGATACCGTGCCGTCGGCGTCCCAGTGCACGTCGCTGCCGGTGGGCATTGTCCGCCGGTCGCCCGGCGGGGGCAGCAGCGGCAGCGTGCAGCGCGTGTGCGCCATGCCGGGACGGATGGCAGCGGCGGCCGCCACGTCTGCGAAGGCGTCCTCCGGCACGAGGTGTACGCCGCCGGGCGCATCCAGACAGTGCGCGAGATCGAGCGCCGCGAGCGCTCCGCGCACCTTTGTGCGCGTTGGCTGGAGGTAGTCTCCGCCGTCGGAGGTGCACAGCGCGAGATCGCACCCGATGCCGAGCGCGCGCAGCAGCGCCCACTGCCGCAGCACGTGCGCCTCCGGGCGCGCGCACCAGACAGGCAGATCGCCGGAGATGCCGTGTGCCCAGAGTGCCGGGCGCTTGAGCTGCTCCGCTGCTGCATCCGGCGCGGCGGTCGGAAACAGCAGTGGTGAGATGTGCGCCATTGCGCCCTCAAGCTCTGCGTCCGTCATGCCGTATTGCGCCGCCAGCGTCCCCGGCAGCGCCGCCGCCGACTCCGGCGGCAGCACGAGCGCGCGCTGCGCCGCCGCGAACGCATCGTCCTCGTGCGCGCCCACACCGAGCGCAAAGCGCACGCGCCACGGCGTGTCCGGCGGCGTGTGCACTGCAACGCGCACCTGCACATACCCTGCGCGCAGCCAGCCTGGGATCGCCCCTTCGGCGTAAAAGTCCGCCTGCCGGTCGCACGCGGCGCACAGCCATGTCTCCGGCTTCCCGCCGCGCCCGAGCCGGCGCAGCAGCAGCGCATTGCGCCGCAGCACGCTCTGAAAGCCGAGCCGCGCGAACGCCGGGTGGTTGACATAATCCTCCCACGGCGCGAGCACGGCCTCAAATGTGAGCCGTACCGTGCCGTCGATCCCGTCGGGGGACGAGAGCGTCAGCGCGCGCACCTCGCCGTTGACACGCTCCGGTACGGTGAAGGTCTGCACGGCGGTCACGCTGCCGTGGCGCGTTGAAAACTGCGCCGCGCGCACCGTAAAGCGCCACCGCGCCGCATCGGCCGTGCCCGGCAGCAGCGGCGTGCACACGCCGCCGGTCTCGAGCGACAGCACCGGCGCGGCGGCGGGGTCGCTGCGTGTCCCCCGGCGGCAGACGCTCAGCGCGTGCCAGCGTGCAAAGCTCTGCCCGGACTCGGTCACGGCGAGGCAGTACGTGCCGTTGGAGAGCAGCGTGCAGCGCGGCGCCTCTGCGTCTGCGCCCGTGCCCTCGACCGTGTAGTCCGGCAGGGCGCGGCGGCGGGGCTTGCTGCGCTGCGCCTCCGGACGCCGGCGCAGCGCCGGTGCGCCGAGCGGCAGGCGCTCAGACAGCAGGCTCATGTGCGCGCGCATGGCGGGGTCTGCCAGAAACCAGCGCTGCACCTGCCCGCCGCACAGCGCGTTGCACGCTGACAGCAGGCTCATGCCCTGATGGTGTGCCATCACGCAGTGCACGATCTGCCCGCCGCCGCCCGTGCGTGCGCGCGTGCAGTCGAGCGCCTCCCGGAAGCCGTATTGCCCCAGCAGACCGCGCGCAGCGAATCTGCGCAGATCGCGCACCGCCGCACGCGGCGCGACGGCCAGTGCGAGAAAGGCGCTGTAGGGCGAGAGCACGAGCTCACGGTCCATGTCCGTCTGCATGGCCAGCGCCGCGCAGCCGTGCGCCTTGTAGCGGTAGCTCAGGGCGCTGTCGAGCGCAAAGTACGCGCTCTCCGATACACCCCACGGCTGCCCCGTGCGCACGCGCCGCCGCTGTACGCGCAGACAGAATTTTGCGCTCTCCCACAGCAGGGAATCGCGCTGCGGCGGCAAAAACAGCTCCGGCATCAGATACTCGAACACTGACCCCGACCACGATACGCAGCCGCGGTAGCGTTCATGCTGCACCTGCGCGCGGGAAAGGGCGCGCCAGTGCTCACGCGGCACGTCGCCGCGCGCCACGGCAAAGTATGACGTCAGGCGCGCCTCGCTCTCGAGCAGGTCGTAATATCCCTCGGAGCGCTTGCCGCTGCCGGTGTCGATGCCGATGTGCATCAGGCGGCGCTGCGGGTCGTAGAGCAGGGCAAAGTCCATGCCGTCGCACAGCGCCTGTGCCCGCGCCGCAAGCTCGTCCTGCCCCCAGCCGCGCAGGGCGTTTGCCGCCGCGAGCAGGGCGGCGGCGCAGTTGCCGCTGTCCACCGTGGACACATACAGCGGCGGCATCGGCCGCAGCGTGCACGTGTGATACCAGTTGTAAAAGTGCCCGTTCCAGCGCGGGAGCTGCTCCATGGTCGTGAGCATCTGCTCTGCCAAAGTCAACCCGCGCCCGTTGTCCACGCCCAGCGCGTGTGCGCAGAGCGCGGACAAGAGCGCAAAGCCCATGTTCGTCGGCGATGTGCGGTGCGCCGTGCCGGTCGGCGGCTGCGTCTGCACATTGTCCGGCGGCAGATAGTGCTCCCCGGCGGTGCAGAACGTCTCAAAATACCGCCACGTCGCCTTTGCCCAGCCCAGCAGTTCCCGCTGCGCCGCGTGCTGCAGCGGCGCTGCACCGGGTGTGTTCGGCGCGCCGAGCGCCGCGAGCACGAACGGTGAGAGCGTCCACACGATGCCGGCCGCCAGCCCCGTCGGGCTCGGCGTGAGCACGGCCGTGAGCAGCCCGAGCGCACTCGCCGGCCAGAGCGCGCGCAGATACGCGCCCAGCCCGTCGCGCTTTGCCGCCCGCTGCGCCGCTGTCTGCCATTGCAGGAGATCCCGGTGCGAGACCGTCATGCGCCAGAGCGCCGTCACGATGGCGGAGGTGTTCAGGACCGCCTCCCACGGCAGCAGGATCAGCCGCAGCACCGTCTGCACCACGGCGGCGGCGAGCCCCGGCAGAACGCTGCTGTGATAGCGCACGCGCGCGTCCGCCGGGTGCACGATCGGATGACCGAGCGCAAAGATGAGCCCCTGCGCCAGCGCCAGCAGCGCGGCATATGCCGCCAGCCGCAGCCCCGGCCAGCGCAGCACGCAGCCGAGGAAGACGGCTGCCCACGTCGCCGGGGCGACGAGCGAGCGCCGCAGACTGTCCGCCAGCCGGAACCGGTCGATCGGGTGCAGCGCCCGTGCGCGCCGGGAGAAGATCCACGGCGCGTTTTGCCAGTCGCCGCGGATCCACCGGTGCGCCCGCGCACCCCATGCAAGCGGCGCGGCGGGGAAGGTGTCCGTGAGCTCCACGTCGCCGAGAAAGCCGCCGTGCAGGTAGGCGCCCTCGAGCGCGTCGTGGCTGAGGATGCGCTGCTCGGGCAGGGCATCGCCGCCGCAGCAGGCGAGCAGCGCGCGCACATCGAGGATGCCCTTGCCCGAAAAGCCGCCGCGGTCGAAGCAGTCCATATACAGCTCTCCGCATACGCCGCCGTAGGGGTCGCTGCCGCCGGGACCTGCGAATACGCGCGCCCAGTCGCTCGCACGTGCGCTCTGCAGCTCGGTGGCCATGCGCGGGTGCAGCAGACCGTAGCCGTGCGTGACCACGCCGCGCCGCGCGTCCACGACCGGGCGGTTGAGCGGATGGAGCATTGCGCCCACGAGCGCGCGTGCAGCGCCCGGTGTCAGGCGCGTGTCGGCATCGAGCGTGAGCAGATACGCTGTGCCGCGCAGCGCCGCCGCATCGCCGGCGGCACAGTGCATCGCGTCCGCCTCACCGCACAGAAGCTGCGCGAGCCGGAGCAGCGCACCGCGCTTGCGCTCCCACGCGCTCCATTTCCCGTCGGGTGTCTGCACCCGCTCGCGCGTGAAGAGGTAAAACCGCCCGCCATAGCGTGCGTTGAGCGCCTCGATCTCCGTGTGCGCCGCATGCAGGATCGCCTCGTCGCCGGCCCTGTGTGCCTGCGCCGCCTCCGGAAGATCTGCCAGCAGCCCGAACAGGAGCTGCTCGCCCGCATCGCGGTTGCACAGCGCGTATTCCTCCAGCCGCGCGGTGAGCGCGTGCGCATCGTCGGGGCAGGTGAGCAGCGCCGCGATGACGCACAGCGTCCTGCCCTCCGGCGGGATGCCGCGCCGCAGCGCCAGCCGCGGCACGAAGCACGGCTTTGTCACGCGCAGCAGCACTGCGTCCAGCAGTCCCTTGACCACCTCCGACACCGGGATCAGCAGCAGCACCGCGCCCGACACGCTCCCGGTCGCAAAGCCCAGCAGCAGTGACAAGGCCAGCGTCCCTACGATGACGGCTGCGATGTACCACGTGCCGTCACGGTGCTTTTCCGGTGCGCCGAGCACCTCGCGCAGCAAAAACCAGCCCACGTGCCGCCGCGCACCCTCGCCGCTTTGCGCGCGCGCGAGCACGTCCTCGGCGATGTCGATCTCCGAGCGCCCCGTGCGCCGCGCAAGCCGCGCCACGGTCTGCCGGTAGCGGGTGCGTGTGGCTGCGTCCATCGTGGGGTAGACGCCCGCCGGATCGCGCGCGAGGATGCGCCCCACGCGATCGCACCGCTCGGTGAGCGCTGCCCACGCGGCCGTGCCGAGCGCACGCAGCGACGTGAAGAGCGCGGGCGCGGCAGCTCCGTCGCGTGCATAGGTGTCCGCCAACGCACAGACTGCTGCCGCCTGCAGCCCCGGCACGAGCAGCGCAAGCTCCGCCGTCTCGAGCGGAAGCACGTCCTGAAAGCCCGCGAGATATGCCTGCGCAGCCTTGGGCGTGAGCGCGTTGCCGCAGGCGCGCAGCAGCCCCGCACAGCAGGCGTGCAGCACGGTCTGCGCGCCGGATGCACGCAGCGTATGCGCATGGCGCAGCGCGGCTGCGGCGTCGCTTGCGGCGGCGCGGGCAAGAGTCCGGTTGTCGCGCAGCCACGCGCCGTTCGGCGTCTCGGGCGTGACGGCTTTCGCCGTGCGCGTGAGCGCTTTTACCGCCCGCCGGATGCTGCCGGTGTGCGCGCGGCGGCGGCCGGTCACGGTCAGGGCTTGGGCATCGCGCCGCCCCGCCTCACACAGGGCGCCGGCGTTGGTTTCGGCCATGTAGATCCCTCCAAAAACGGTTTGCAGTACCAAAATGTTGCCCGCGCGGAAAAGAAACTATGCGGTGACAAGAAAAAATACTTGACACCCGCGCGGCGGCGGCGTATACTACCCATGCTGTAAAGGGAAAACGGTTTACAGCGGGGAGGGACTTGCAATGCCGGACGAGACCGTGTGGCGCACGATGCTGTTCGATTTTTACGGCGAGCTGCTCACGGAAAAGCAGCGCGAGTATTACGACCTCCATTATAATCAGGACCTCTCTCTGGCGGAGATCGCCGCCAGCAGCGGCATTTCGCGTCAGGGCGTGTGGGATAACATCCGCCGTGCGGACGCCGCGCTGCGCGATGCCGAGTCCAGGCTCGGTCTGGTGCAGCGCTTTGCCGCGCAGCGCACGGCCGCGGCCGCGCTGGAGGATACGCTCACGAAGCTGCGCGACTGTGTCGGCGGCGACGCCCGGCCGCTGGCCGAGCAGGCGCTGCGGCAGCTTCAGGATCTGAAAGGATAGATACCATGGCATTTGAATCCCTGTCGGACAAGCTGACCGAGGCGTTCAAACGCCTGCGCGGCAAGGGCCGACTCACGGAGGCCGACGTCAAGGAGGCCATGCGTGAGGTCAAGCTCGCGCTGCTCGAGGCGGACGTGAACTTCAAGGTCGTCAAGGACTTTGTGCGCAAGGTGACCGAGCGCGCGACGGGTGCGGATGTGCTCGAGAGCCTCTCGCCCGCGCAGATGGTCATCAAGATCGTCAACGAAGAGCTCACCGCCCTCATGGGCAGCGAGAATCAGAAGCTGAACATCAGCTCCCATTCGCCGAGCGTCGTCATGCTCGTCGGCCTGCAGGGCGCGGGCAAGACCACCAACGGCGCCAAGCTCGCCGGCCTCATGCGCAAGCAGGGCAAGCGTCCGCTGCTCGTCGCGTGCGACGTGTACCGTCCCGCAGCCATCCAGCAGCTTGAGACCGTCGGCCGCCAGCTCGATATTCCCGTGTTCCAGATGGGGCAGGGCGATCCGGTCGCGATCGCCAAGGCCGGCATCGAGCACGCGAAAAAATACGGCAACGACCTTGTCTTTCTCGACACGGCCGGCCGTCTGCACATTGATGAGGCGCTCATGACCGAGCTGCAGAACATCAAGGCCGCCGTCGATCCGGCGGAGATCCTGCTCGTCATCGACGCGATGATCGGTCAGGACGCGGTCGCGACCGCGCAGGCCTTTGACGATGCGCTCGACATCACCGGCGTCATGCTCACCAAGCTCGACGGTGACGCCCGCGGCGGCGCGGCGCTGTCGATCAAGGCGCTGACCGGCAAGCCCATCAAGTTCGCCGGCATCGGCGAGAAGCTCGACCAGATCGAGCCCTTCCACCCCGACCGTATGGCCGGGCGCATCCTCGGCATGGGCGATGTGCTCACGCTCATCGAAAAGGCCGAGCAGAACCTCGACCAGAAAAAGGCCGAGGAGATGGCGGAGCGTCTGCGGCAAAACCGCTTCACGCTCACCGATTACTATGACCAGCTCCAGCAGCTCAAGGGCATGGGCTCGCTGCAGGATATCGCCGGCATGATCCCCGGTATGGACGCCAAGGCCCTCTCGGGCGCGAACGTCGACGAGAAGGCCATGGGCCGCATCGAGGCGATCATCCAATCCATGACCCCCGGCGAGCGCGACAACCCGGGTATCCTCAACTCCAGCCGCAAAAAGCGCATCGCGGCAGGCGCGGGTACGAGCGTGGTCGAGATCAATAAGCTGCTCAAGCAGTTTGATCTCATGCAGCAGCTGGTGCGCCAGATGTCCGGCAACAGCAAGGCCATGAAGCGCATGAAGCGCGGTGGCCGCGGCGGTCTCGGCGGTCTGGGCAATCTGTTCGGCGGCGGCGGTGGCCGTCCCTTCGGATTCTAAACAGGTTCCAAGCTCCTGCGGGGAGCTGGAGATACAGAGATTATTTATGGAGGTGAAGATACATGGTCAAGATCAGACTTCGCAGAATGGGCGCTAAGAAGGCTCCCTTTTACCGCGTCGTGGTGGCGGATTCCCGTTTCGCACGTGACGGCAGATGCATTGAGGAGATCGGCACTTACGATCCGCTGAGCGCAGACAAGAAGATCGTCGTCGACGCCGAGCGCGCCAACTACTGGCTCGCCAACGGTGCACAGCCGACGGATACTGTTCGTGCGCTGCTCAAGAAGGCCCTCGCAGCCGAATAAGGAGAGACCCCAAAGATGAAAGAACTTCTGACCTATATTGTGCAGAACCTCGTGGAAAAACCGGACGAGGTCTCTGTGACCGAGCGCGAGGCCAACGGCGAGACCGTGTTTGAAGTGCGCGTCGCCGACGGCGATATGGGCAAGGTCATCGGCCGTCAGGGACGGATCGTCAAAGAGATCCGCATCCTGATGAAGGCTGTCGCCCAGAGAAAGGGCAAGAAAGTCTCCGTGGAGATCATGGATTGACGCAGGAAACGCGCTGCACCCGTGCAGTGCGTTTTTTGCACCTACACCCAAAAAGGGGGCAATGAATATGCAAAAACCGTATCTGGAGGCAGGAAAGATCGTCAACACGCACGGTGTGCGCGGCGAGGTGCGCATCCAGCCGTGGGCGGATGACGCGGCGTTCCTGCTCGGCTTCCGGACGTTTTATATCGACGGCGCACCCGTGCACGTCGCGCACAGCCGCGTGCACAAGGGGATGCTCGTCGTCAAGTTTGCGGATTATGACGATGTCAACGCCGCCATGACGCTCAAAAACCGCGTCGTGTCCATCGCGCGCGCGGATGTCACGCTGCCGGACGGGCAGTATTTTCAGCAGGATCTGATCGGCATCGCCGTCGAGACCGATGCGGGCGAGCCGCTCGGCACGCTGCGCGAGATCCTCGACCTGCCGCGCGGCAGCGTCTACGTCGTGCAGGGTGCGCGCGAGGTGCTCATCCCCGACCGGCCGGAGTTCGTGTGCAGCATCGACCCGGCTGCCGGGCGTATGGTCGTGCACCTGATCGAAGGGATGTGAGCGCGTGCGCATCGACATTCTCACGCTCTTTCCCGACACGATGCGTGCCATGCTCGGCGAGAGCATTCTCGGCCGGGCGCAGGCGCGCGGTCTGCTCGACATCCGCTGCCACCAGATCCGCGACTATACCGAAAACCGCCAGAAGCAGGTCGACGACTACCCGTATGGCGGCGGCTGGGGTCAGGTCATGATGGCGCAGCCGCTCAAGAGCTGTCTCGACGCGGCGCTTGCGGATTCTGATGTACCCGCGCCGCGCCGCCGCGTGATCTACCTCTCCCCGCAGGGGCAGACGTTCACGCAGGCGAAGGCGCGCCAGCTCAAGGCCGACTATGACCAGCTCGTGCTCGTCTGCGGTCACTATGAGGGCGTGGATGAGCGCTTCATCGAGGCGTGCGTGGACGAGGAGCTCTCCATCGGCGACTTTGTGCTCACGGGCGGTGAGCTTGGCGCGATGGTCGTCACGGACTGCGTCTGCCGCATGGTGCCGGGCGTGCTCTCGGACACCGAGTGCTACACCGGCGAGAGCCATTGGGCAGGCCGGCTCGAGTACCCGCAGTATACCCGTCCCGAGACGTGGGAGGGGCGCACCGTGCCGGAGGTCCTGCGCGGCGGTAATCACGCCGAAATTGAAGCGTGGCGCACGCGGCAGAGTCTGGAGCGCACGCTCGTAAAGCGGCCGGAGCTCCTTCGGGAAACGCCGCCCACACCGGACGAGCAGCGCCTGCTCGATAAGATCCGGCGTGACCGCAGCCGCCCGCAGCTCACAGAGCCGCCCGTCTGCCGTGCCGCGACGGAGGACGACCTTCCGGCCATCCTTGCCATCGCGCAGCAGGCGCGCAACTATCTGCGCCGCCACCGTGTCGACCAGTGGCAGGGCGATTACCCGAACGCGGACACGTTCCGCGCCGACATCGCGGCCGGCACGTGCCACGTGCTCACGTATCAGGGCGCTGTCGCCGCCATGTTCACGCTCAGCCGCACGCCCGAGCCCGCCTATGACGCGCTCACGGACGGACGCTGGCGCTCGGACCGTGACCACGCCGCCGTGCTGCACCGCAACGCCGTCGCGGCCGATTGGCGCGGCACGGGCATGGCCGACCATCTCATGCAGGCGGCGGAGCAGCTCGCGCGCGAAAGCGGGGCGCACGCCGTCCGCGTCGACACGCACCGGCACAACGGCGCGCAGAAAAAGCTCCTCGAGCGCCACGGCTACCGCTTCTGCGGCAACATCCTGTGTGATGAGCCTGGGCACGATCCGCGCCGTCAGGCGTTTGAGAAGCTGCTGAGGTGAGGTGCGTATGGAGCTGACGAATCCTGCGGACATCCGCGCACTGCTCGCGCGGCATGACTTCCGCTTTTCCAAGTCCATGGGGCAGAATTTTCTGACGGCCGCATGGGTCCCGGCCGACATCGCCGAGGCCTCCGGCGCGGACGCGCACACCGGTGTGCTCGAGGTCGGCCCCGGCATCGGCTGCCTGACCGAGCAGCTCGCGCAGCGCGCGGCCAAGGTCGTCTCGGTCGAGCTGGACGAGCGGCTGCGCCCCGTGCTGGCCGAGACGCTCGCCGCCTATCCGAACGTGGAGATCGTCTTTGGCGACGTGCTCGCGCTCGATCTGCGGCGGCTCGCGGAGGAGCACTTTCCGGGGCTGCGCCCGGTTGTGTGCGCAAACCTGCCGTATAACGTCACGACGCCGCTGATCACGGCGTTTCTCACCGCCGGATGCTTCGACACCGTCACGGTCATGATCCAGCGCGAGGCCGCTCACCGGCTCTGCGCCCGGCCGGGAACGGCGGATTACGGTCTGCTGACCGTGCTGACCGCGTGGTATGCCGAGCTTGAGCTGCTGTTCGATGTGCCGCCGCACTGCTTCGTCCCCGCGCCGAAGGTCACGAGCACCGTCGTGCGGCTGCGTATGCGCAGCGCACCGCCTGCGGACGTGCAGGATGAAGCGCTGCTGTTCGCCGTCATGCGCGCGGCGTTCAGCCAGCGCCGCAAGACGCTCATCAATGCGCTCGCGGCCGGTGTTCCCGGCTGCGACAAGGCGCGTGCCGCCGCGGCGGTCGCCGCCTGCGGCTTCGATGCGCGCGTGCGCGGCGAGACGCTCGATCCGGTGCAGTTTGCCGCGCTGAGCAATGCGCTGCGTGCGGAGCTTGGTTGACATAACAAGAACAAATCAGGGCGTCCCATCGCGGGACGCCCTGATTTGTTGCGGATACAGTTCTTTTTTGGTTTACATAACGAGCGGGACGGGAGCTTTTCCTGCATACTGCCGGCTGCGCGCGCATACTGTGGTAGCAAACGCAGCAGGAGGGGAGCGCCATGCCATATGAGGACAAAAAGGCCGTGCCGCAGCGCCGGCCGCACGCAGTCACGCTCGACGAGCGCAGCCATCTGACCGTCACGGGGGTGGACGAGGTCGTGCGCTTTGACGACACGGAGGTGTCCATGCGCACGTCGCGCGGGATGCTCACCGTGCACGGCGAGGGGCTGCGTGTCGGCCGGCTTGCGATCGACACGGGGGAGCTTGCGATCGACGGCGCATTTGACGCGCTCGATTACACGGAGGAGACGGTGTCAGGCGGCGGCTTCTGGTCGCGCCTGTTCGGGGGATGAAGCTGCCGCTGCTCGGTCAGCTTGCGCAGCTCATGCTCGGGCTCGGGCTCGGCGCGGCGCTCGGGCTGGCGTTCGACGTGCTGCGCGTGCCGCGCCGCCATGCGCGCAGCGCGGTTTTCCGCGCGCTGCTCGACGGCGTGTTTTGCCTGCTTGCGCTCGGGGCCGTGTTCCTACTTGGCATGACGGCCGGCGACGGGCAGGTGCGCCTGTTTCTGTTCGCGGCCATCGCCGGCGGCTGGACGTGCTACTTTCTCTGGCTCAGCGGGCATATTTTCCCGCCATTGGAGCAATCTGGCCGCCTGTGCGCGCGAAAAATGCGCCAGATCACGGCTCCGGGAAGAAAATTCATAAAAAAAGTTCTGTTTTTTGCAAAAAAACACTTCCAATCTCGCCGCAGATGTTTTAGAATAGGCTGTATTACTGGACGCAGATACGATCCGGGGGGAGGTACTGCCGACCGTGAAATTCAAGAAGGCAAGCATATTTACCAAACTGGTTATCGCGGCGCTGATGGTGTACGCACTCATCAGTCTGGTCGTGGTACATCAGCGCACGGCACAGCTTCAGGACCGCGCCGCGGCACTGCAGCAGCAGGTGTCCGAGATGACCCAGTCCAATGCCGAGCTGCAATATCAGATCGACCACAGCGACGACGATGACATGCGCGAATCGGTCGCGCGGGAAAAACTCGGTCTGGTCAAGCCCGGTGAGAAAATTTTTTACGATACGAGTGATTGAGCAAGGAGAAACGAACCGTATGCAGGTGGAAGTCGGAGCAGTTGTGGAAGGTACCGTTACCGGTATCACGAAGTTTGGCGCGTTTGTGAGTCTGCCGGACGGCAAGAGCGGTCTGGTGCACATATCCGAGATCGCCAACACCTACGTCAGCGACGTCAATGAGTTTTTGAAGCTGGGCGACAAGGTGAAGGTGCGCGTGCTGGCCGTGACGCCGGACGGGAAGATCAACCTGTCCATCAAGAAGGCGGAGGAAGCGCCCGCCCGTCCGAACAACCGCCCGATGAACGGCGGCCGTCCCGGCGGCAGCCGCCCCAATAACGGCGGCGCACCGCGTGCTGCGCGCCCCAACCGTCCGGCCCAGCCGGCGGGGCAGGTCAGCGGCCCGAGCGGGGACGCCGCGTTCGAGGACCGGCTCAAGCAGTTCATGCAGGAGTCGGACAGCCGCATGGCCGGCAACCGTCTCTATAACGACCGTTCGCGCGGCCGCCGCCGCGGCGGTGGAAACGGACGCGGTTAAATCCCGCGCCGGAGCGGCAGCACACGAAATAGATAGCTCCTCCGTATGCAGCAGACATACGGAGGAGCTTTTTTGCGCTTTGAACGCTTTGTTCCCGGAGGTTTCGTCTTGCCTCACTGACACCGGTGTAGTATGATCGTGTTCAGATCTGCGGTCACAGAGGCTGACCGTTTCCCATCTGTACCCGGGAGGCATACATTGTGGAAGTTTATCTGAGTGAACACATCGCGCCGTCGGCGTATGCAAGACTGGCGCGCCATTTTGAGATCGTGGACAATTTCGACCATCCCGAGCGGCTCGCCGCCATGGTCATCCGCCGCGCGGTCGTGCCGCGCGCGGTCATCGCGCACGCGCCGAATCTGAAGGTCATCGCCATGCACGGCGTCAGCCGCGACACGATCGACACCGCTGCTGCCGCCGAGTTCGGCGTGCCGGTGCCGAATGTGCCGGGCCTCGGCGCACCGGCCGTCGCGGAGCTGGCCGTGGCGGAGCTGCTGGCGCTCAACCGGCAGCTGAAATTTGTCAACAACGGCCTGTGCGCCGGACGCTTCGACCATTTCGGCGCAGAGGAATTCGTCTGCCATGAGATGACCGGCCGCACACTTGGCCTTGTCGGCACGGGCAACATCGCCCACCGCGTGGCGGACACTCTGCGCGCGGCGTTCGATGTGCGCGTCCTGTGTTGGAATCCGCGCCGCACGGCCGCCGAATGTGCCGCGTGGGGCTACGAACAGGTCGAGACCCTGCCGGAGCTTTTCCGGCGCTCCGACTTCGTGAACGTGAGCATCACGCTCTGCGATGCCACGCGCGATCTCATCAACGCGCCGGTGTTCGCCGCGGCGAATCCGGAGCTGCTGCTCGTCAACACCTCGCGCGGCGGCATCGTCAACGAGCACGATCTCTACGTCGCGCTCACCACGGGGCAGATCCGCGCTGCGGCGAGCGACGTGTTCGCGCACGAGCCGCCGGCGAGCGATGACCCGCTCATCCATCTGGACAATTTCATCGCCACTTTCCACATCGGCGGCAGCACATACGAGTCGCTCGAGCGCGTGAGCAACCGCGCCGTGGACTATGTGTTCCAATACACCGGCGTCGCAGAGCGGTGAGGCTGTCGGCGCTTCCGGGAGCGGGCAAACACTATAAAAAACACCCGAGGCCTCAGCCTCGGGTGTCCAGCTTGTCAAAACCTCGCAGCCTTTCACCAACGGTGCGGCGAAAGAAAATCCAATCATTTTCTCAGGCGACATGTGCGGCTGAGAAAATACCGCTCGGCCTGCAAACGTGCGCGCTGGCCGCCCGAGGCGG
>OLRG01001022.1_pt1 | contig 23834 bp, 18 predicted proteins | sample 1672331 | NCBI WGS metagenome assembly OLRG01 (sample SAMEA3136672, study PRJEB25190) | human gut metagenome
CCGGGAACGGCTTGAAATACTGCTTCCAGCCCCACTCCCAGTCCTCCTGACGGGTCAGCGCGGTTTCGGTACACAGTCGGCCCCAGGCGTGCTCCTCATCGCGCGCCTTGAGGTTTTCCAGCGCGGCACGGATATCCGCGTACTGCTTTGCACCCTCGTCACTGTCCGGCAGATAGATTTTGAGACAGGTCTCCTGTGCACGCTTCTCGCGCACCAGATCCTCGTCTACATAGTCCCAGTATATTTCGGTGTCCTTGAGAAATTCTTCAAAATCCGCCGCATCCTCAAGCACATAGCCTTCTACACCATTGTCCTCGAGCAGTGCCTCGACCGGACCGATGCCCTCGGTCGTCGTGTAGATCGTAACTTCTCTCCAGTCCATAGGTTCCACCCTGCCTTTCCTATCCAGATAACCGCGCTCCGCGCGGTATTCAATAACAATTTGCTTGCATAATTGCAACTACAAGACCGGTTTTCGTCCAGAAAACCGAGTCTTTGGTCCCGCCCGCAGGCGACTGCCGCTCTGCGGCAGCATTCAATCCGCGGCGCATTGCGCCGCAACAAAACCCGCGACATGAGCGTGGGTTTTGTTTCCCCGCCCCAGTGCCCCTGGGGCACGTCATTCGGGTATCGAAAGGCGGTTTCTCCGGAACCGTCTTTCGTATATAGGGGACTTTTGAAGTCCCCTATAAGCGGATCATGCCGTATTTCGTCTCGAAGTACGAAATGACCGCGTCTTCCTGCTCCCATGTGCCGTCATACAGTGCAAGTCCCGGAAATACCCGCAGACCCTGCTCCAGCAGGTCGGCAGATTCCGCGCACAGGCACAGCGGACGCGAGATCATATAGCGGGATTCCTCCAGTGTGACAACATCCTCTTCGGTTTCGAGCAGCAGCTTGAACGCACCCGAATCATCCTCGGCTTCGATGAGATCCTCATCCAGATGCGGACCGCACTCGATCTCATCCGAAATGTCGATGGTCGGAGCGATAAAATGCGCATGCTTGCCGTCCGGCGCACAGATAAAATCATCGTGATCGCGCGGCAGCGTTTTGCACGCCACCTGATTGCCGCGCAGCGCTGCGACAAATGCTTCCGTAATGTCGGGCACAATGACCTCGGTGTTGTACAGTGTGGTTTGAGACAGCCAGTCCGCGTGCATGCACACGCCGAGCGACAGCCGCGCATACGGCGCCGCGATTTCGAGCGCCTGCGTCAGCGATTCGGGATCGTGTGCGCTGATCAGCACAGTCGTAACGCCAATGCGCTGCAGCACACCGATAGCCGCCCGCACATCCGTGCCGTCCGGCAGATGGCCTTCATCGTCCTCCACATGCAGCTCCGCAATTACCGTTCGGCCGCACAGATCACCCAGAGCCAGCACAGCGGCACGCAGTGCCGGAAACGTCGGCGCACCATGCAGATAATAGAACGCCGCATCGTCGTGCAGCAGAGGACGGAAGACCTCCTTGCACTGCTCAATGTAGTGCATGGTGATCGGGCGTTCGCAGTGCTCCGCATCGGGTTCGGGCGGGCACGCGAGCGCCAGGCCGACCGGCAGCGGCGCCAGCTCTTCAGCCCATGCATCGCACAGTTCAGCATTCGGTGCAAGCGCGCCTGCAAACTTCTCGGGCGCGGTATGATACAGCGAAATTGCCGCCGGATCGTTCAGCAAAAGCTGCGGTTTATGCTCGGATTGACATAAAGGAATATCCAAGGTTGTTCTTCCTCCTAAGAAGATGAAAAATGTTCATATTTCAGTTGATAAAGTTTACTTTTTCGTCCAGCTGCCGTCACTCTTAACGGTATACTGCTGCGGTTTTGCCGCCGCCAGCCTGCACATTTCAAGTGCGCTCTGCAGCTGATCGTCCACCAGATAGGTCTGGCCGTTCAGCGCAGTAACCGCTTCGTCCAGTGCGCTCAGCATCTCCGGAGACGCATACAGCGCCGCAGGCAGATCGTAAGCCGCCCGGAAGGACGCTACCGCGTCCGCTACGTCGCCGTCATACCTGCCGGTTGCTTCGGTGAGCAGTCCCAGCAGCGACAGGCGCTCGGTCATGGCGTAAACCGCGTCCGAGCTGTCGCCAAAACGCAGGGTTGTGCTCGTATCGAGCGGTTTGAGATCCTTGGTATTGACCGTAACCTTGCGGTTTTCCAGCTGGATATCCGGCGTCAGGCCGACACCTTCCCAGCAGCCCTGCTTGGGCAGCTCGAGCTCCAGCGTGGTGATGACCAGCTTGTCGCCGTTTACCAGATCAATGTGGAACTGCCCCTGTCCCTTGCCGTAGGTCTTGCTGCCGATGAGCGTCGCCGAGCCGGTATCCTGCAGACTGCCTGCCAGCAGCTCCGCCGCGGAAGCCGTGCCGCCGTCCACCAGAACGACAATCTTGTTAAGCGGCAGCGCATTGCCGGTCGAATAGGTCTGCTCCAGACCGCCCATATCATCGCGGTAGCGCACGCCGGCAAGCTCTGCATCCTTGACCGGTGTCATAACATTGGCCATTTTGAGCGCCGCGTCGATCAGGCCGCCGCCGTTGCCGCGCAGGTCGAGAATGACCGCACGGGTGTTCTTGGACGGCAGGCTGTCCCAAATCTCCGAAAACGCCGACCAGTCGTTCTGCGAGCCGATGGCGCTGACCTTGATGTACTCCACACCGTCCGCCATCGTCTTGTTGGAAACGTACACGCGGTTGACCTGACGGCGCTCACAGGTAACGGTAATGTCCCGTCCGTAGCGGCGCACGGTCAGCTTGACCGACGTGCCTTCCTCGCCGCGCAGCTTAGATGCTACATCGGCATTTTTCAGCTTGGTTGCGTCCTCACCGTTGATTTTCACGATAAGATCGCCAATCTGCAGACCGGCTTCCTCCGCCGCTGAATAGCGCATGACCTCAGCAATCTGTACGCCGTTTTCTGTCTCCTGCAGGCCGACACCGATGCCGACAAAGCCTTCAAGCGTCGAAAAGCCCTGCGAATACTCCTCGCTCGACAGATACATGGAATGCGTATCGAGCAGCGAGAGAATGTCGTTTAGCACGTCATACATCTCATCCGGATGCTTTTCCAGATATTTATTGATATAGTTCTGCAGAACGTACGGATCATGCTCCGCCTTGAGGCCGAAAGCATCAATGAGCGCCCAAACGCCGTCAAACCACGTTTCGCTCTGTCCGTCCTGCGTGATCGCACCGGCGGAGGCGGTCATCATCGCCGCCGTCATCGCCAGTGCCGCTATTCTTTTCGCTAATTTTTTCATGTGGGTCTCCTCGCGTGAATAACGCGGTTCGATTGAGGGTATGCGAATTACATGGATTCCGGTGCGTCTACGCCGATGAGCTTCAGCACGTTCTCAATGGTCTGCTTTGCCGCCAGACACAGGGTCAGACGCGCATCGCGGACAGCCGGCTCGGCATCCTTGATGCGGCAGGCGTTGTAGAAGTGATGGAACTGCTGCGCCAGTGCAACGGCGTACTTGTTGAGACGCGACGGATCGCGGCTGACAGCGGACTGCACGATCTCCTCGGGCAGCAGAGCAACCTGCTTGATGAGCTGACGCTCATCTGCGCCGGTTAGCACGGACAGGTCGGTCTTGCCGGTATCCGGCAGCGCGATGCCGCTCTCCTGTGCGTTCTTGAGCACAGAGCAGATACGCGCGTGCGCGTACTGCACATAGTACAGCGGGTTATCGGAATCCTGCTTGATAGCAAGGTCAAGGTCGAACTCCATCTGGGTCTCAGCGGCGCGGCTGTTGAAGAAGAAACGCGCTGCATCGACCGGAATCTCGTCGAGCAGGTCGGTCAGCGTCAGGCTCTTGCCGGTACGCTTGGACATGCGGACAACCTCGCCGCCCTGCATCATGCGGACAAGCTGCATGAGCACGATCTCCAGACGGTGAGAGCCGTCCAGACCGAGTGCATCCAGTGCGCACTGCAGACGCTTTACATGGCCGTGATGGTCAGCGCCCCAGATGTTGATAACACGGTCAAAGCCGCGCTTCTCGAACTTGTTGCGATGGTAAGCGATATCGCCCGCAAAGTAGGTATAGAAACCGTTTGCACGGCGCAGAACGTCGTCCTTGTCGCAGCCGAAGTCGGTCGAACGGAGCCACAGTGCGCCGTCCTCGGTCTCGTAGGTTGCGCCCTTGGCGGTCAGCATGTCGATGGTCTCCTTGACGTAGCCGCTCTCGTGCAGAGTGGACTCCCGGAACCATACGTCGTAGTTGATCTTGTAACGCTTGAGGTCGCGCTCCATGCGGGCAATGTTGGTCGGCAGACCGTAGCCCTCGATAATGGCAAAGCGCTCCTCCGGGGTCTTTTCGAGCAAGCTGTCGCCGTACTGCTCTACCAGATCATGCGCCAGTGCCTTAATGTCATCGCCCTGATACCAGGAAGCGTCAAACTCGATGGCGTCCTCGCCGCGGATCTCCTGGATATAGCGGCCCTCGACCGAGTGCGCGAACTTGTCTACCTGATTGCCTGCATCGTTGATGTAGAACTCACGGGTAACGTCGTTGCCGGACCAGTCCAGAACCGAGGACAGGCAGTCGCCCAGAACGCCGCCGCGTGCATTGCCCATGTGCATCGGGCCGGTCGGGTTGGCGGAAACGAACTCTACCATGACCTTTTCCGGCTTTTTGCTCTCGGTACGGCCGTAATTCTCACCCATGGCGAATACACCGCGGACAGCCTGCTCGTACCAGCCCTGATTCAGCGTGAAATTCATAAAGCCGGGGCCTGCGATGGTCACGGTGTCAAAGCAGCTGCCCTCGAGGTCGAGGTTTGCCACGATGCTCTCCGCGATCTTGCGCGGCGCCATATGCAGCGGCTTTGCGCACTGCATGGCAAAGGTGGATGCCCAGTCGCCGTTGGAGGAATCCTTCGGGGTCTCTACCGCAACCGGAGGAATAGTGCCCTCAGGCAGCTCGCCTGCGGCTACAGCCTTGCGGTACGCCGCTTCTACAACGCGGGTTGCTTCGGCGCGTGCGATCTCATATGCGTTCATGTGTACACTCCTATATCTAAAATCTCTTATTTTTACTTTGTTAAACGACCTGAATGTTCGGTTTGGTCGATACCGTCATCTCAAAGTGATGTTCTCCCATGAGAGAGTTGTCCACCTCGACCGTGTAGTCGATGATGAGGTGTCCGCCGTCCTCGCCGATGGTGTTGTGCACCCGCGAGGTGTGGGTGGCGATAGCCATTTCGCTGCCGACCGGCGTCTGATACAGACCGACATGGCGCTCGTCCTCGGCGAACAGCATGTGCGAGGGAAACGTACCCGTGCGGATGAGGGCAACCGTTTTGCCGTCCAGTTTGACGGTGGTCTTGGTGCCTTCGAGTCCGGTCAGCTCACTTTCCTCGTATGCGATGTAATATTTTCCGCCGCGCTCGTACAGCGTGGCAGCGGTTTGCAGGTCGATGTTCTCCTCGTCACAGCCCGCAAACTGCTGCTGAGAGGAAATCGTCAGCCAAACGTCCTTCTTCATATTTCTATGCTCCTTAGCCGTAAAACAGCTTTAATAACGGGAAATATCCACAAGCTCCGCACCGACATCGACCTTTTCCTGCAGGAACAGCTCGGCGAGCTGGTCAAAGCCCTGCGGATCGTCCGAAACGAAATACTGCGTCGTGCCCGTGCCCTCGTTCGGGTCAAACTGCGTGGAAGCGAGGTTTGCCGCCTCGGCGCCCGAGTCTATGAGCGTCACATCCGGACCCATAAAGTCGCCGATGACCTCCTCAAGCAGCGGATAGTGCGTGCAGCCGAGAATGAGCGTATCCACACCTACGTCCTTCAGCGGCGTGAGATATTCCTTCACCACAGTCTCGATGACCACATCGCCGCGGTGCACGCGGCCGTTCTCGACCAGCGGCACGAACAGCGGACACGCCTGCGTGAACAGGTCGAGCGTGCCGTCCTTTTTGTGCAGATACTTCTCGTATGCACCCGAACGGATGGTGGCCGCCGTGCCGATTACGCCGACTCTGCCGGTCTGCGTCATGGTCATGGCGCGGCGGCAGGCAGGCTCGACCGTGCCGATGATTGGGATGTCGTTCTCCTTGGAAAGCAGGTCAAGCGCGATTGCGGACACGGTGTTGCAGGCAATAATGATGGATTTCAGATCAAACTGGCGCAGAAACGCCACATCCTGCCGGGCATACTTGGTGATGATATCGCGGCCGCGCGTACCGTACGGCACACGGCCGGTATCGCCGAAATAGATGATATTTTCCTGCGGCATCAGGGCGTGCAGACGGCGCACGGCGGTCAAACCGCCCAAGCCAGAGTCAAATACGCCAATCGCACGCTTATCCATTGTGCTCCTCCAGTGCCAGAGAGATCAGGCGGTCGAGCAGCTCGGCATAGCCGATGCCCTCGTAATCAAACAGCTTGGGGTACATGCTGATCGAGGTAAAGCCCGGAATCGCGTTCAGCTCGTTGAAAACAACCTCGCCGCTGTCGTGGGTGACAAAGAAGTCTACGCGCGACAGGCCGCGGCAGCCGAGTGCGGTGTAAACGCGGACAGCATCCTGACGGACGGTCGCAATCTGCTCCTCGGTGATATGTGCCGGAATGTACAGACGCGAGCTTTCGTCCTTGTACTTGGCGTCAAAGGTGTAGAACTCCTGCGTCGGAGCAATTTCGCCGACCGTGGAGGCCTGCGGTTCGAGGTTGCCGAGTACAGCGCACTCGACCTCGTGACCGTCGATGAACTCCTCGACGAGCACCTTGGTATCCAGCTTAAATGCTTCGGTCAGGCCCTCGGCCAGCTCGAGCAGATTGTTCGCCTTGGCAACGCCCACGGACGAGCCCTGCGAGCACGGCTTGACGAATACCGGGAATGCGCCCAGCGTTTCCGCTGCCGCGGCGACAACCGCCTCGGCATTGCGCTCAAAGTCATATCTCAGCGCCAGATAGTACCGCGCCTGACGGACGCCGGTGCCCTCAACGACCTTTTTGGTCAGTGCCTTATCCATCGTGTTCGCGCTTGCAGCTACGCCGCAGCCGACGTACGGAATGCCGGCCAGCTCGAGCAGACCCTGCATCGTGCCGTCCTCGCCGCCGACGCCGTGCAGCACCGGAAATACGCAGTCCAGACGGACAATCTCGATTTCTCCCTCACGGAGCAGCACCATACCGTGCATGCCGCGGTCGGGTGCCAGAACGACCTTGACCTTGCCGGTCATGCGCTCCCACGCACCGCTCTCTACGCGGTCCGGATCGCAGTCCGGGCAGTAGAACCACTCGCCGTCGCGGGTGATGCCGACCGGATAGATTTCATATTTATCTTTATTCAGGTTTCGCAAAATAGAAGCGGCAGACAGGCACGAGATGTCGTGCTCACTCGAAATACCGCCGAATAATACAGCCAGTTTCATTTATCAGATTCGCCCTTTCGTTCGTTTCCTCTGCCCATACTTATACAGATATCATTATACGCTATCTTTTCCGCGAATACAATGTGAAAACAGTGTTTTTCCTGCACTGATCCCACAAAATTTACAATTCCTTCATAGTTATTTTTGATATACCTGTTGACGGACTATATTATATTCCGTATAATATTATTAGAAACACAGGAGAGGAGGATTCCATATGTCCTATCCCATCTCGTCCTCCCTGCTGGACGGCATCGTGCTTGCCGTAGTCGAGCGAGAGAGCACCTACGGCTACCGTATCACGCAGGACGTACAAAAGGTACTGGATATTTCCGAATCTACGCTGTATCCGGTACTTCGGCGGCTGATGAAGGACGGCTGCCTGACCACCTACGATCAAGCCTATGCGGGCCGCAACCGACGCTACTACCAGATCACCGAGCACGGCAGAGCCGCTCTGCGGCAGCACCGCATCGACTGGCAGAACTACCGCAGCGGGATCGACACGATCTTTTTTGGAGGGGTGAACGAATGAACAGAGCAGATTACATGGCAGCGCTGCGGCGTGCGCTTTCGGTTTTGCCGGAGGAGGAACGCGCGAACGCTCTGCGCTATTACGAAGAATATTTTGATGACGCAGGCCCGGAAAACGAGGCGAAGGCCATCGAGGAACTCGGCGAGCCGGCAAAAGTTGCGGCGCAGATCCTGGCGGACTACCGCGAACTGACCGCTGTACCGCATGCACAGCCGATAAAAGAGAAGCGCCGCTGGCGCGGTATCAGTCCGTTGCTGCTGATTGTGCTGGTGCTGCTCGCCATCCCGATCGGATTGCCGCTCGTATTCGGCGCAGGTGCAACCGTGCTTGGCGTGCTTCTGGCGATCGTTGTGACCGTGCTCGCGGTGATTTTCGCTGTACTGCTCATTCTGTACGGCATTCCGCTTGCGCTGATTTGCGGCGGAGCCGTGATTGCCCTGCTGTCCTGCACACTGTGGGCGACACCGGCGAACGCGCTCGTCACACTCGGCAACGGACTGGCTGCCTTTGCCGCCGGTATCCTGCTCGGACTGCTGTCCATCAAGCTGAGCATTCTGTTTGTGCCGCCGGTGTTCCGCGCCTTTGTCGCCGTGCTGCGTGCGCCGTTTAACTGGATTCGCAACAGATGCCGCCGTACAGGAGGTGGAAATGTATGAAAAAGCTCATTATTGCCTGCGCTGCCGTGCTGGTGCTCGGACTCGGACTGACAACGGTCGGTCATGTGCTCGGCGGACAGTTTTACAGCGTGTACTATAATGGTGCGCTGCATCCGTTCAGCGATGCCGCACAAAATTTTTCCGATAAGTTTGTGAACATCAGCGACCACCTTGTCACCGCCGATGACGATGATGACAGCGATTTTGACACTGACTGGGTGCAGGATTACCTCGAAACCCGCCGGAATGCCATCGAAGGTTACAGCCTGCCCAAGCAGTCGCTCGACCATATCACCAGCATCGACCTGACGCTCAAGGGCGGCGATTTTGAGATACTGTATGTATCCGGCGCGGGCACGGACTTTACGCTGGACGGCGATTACAGCGTTGCGACCAGCTCTTTTACCCAAAACGGCAAATGGACAGCAAACATCTGGGCGAACAGCGGCACTGTCACCCTCATTATCCCGCGGGACAGCACATCGTTCCGTGAGATAGACATTGCCTGCACGCAGTCCGCAAACCTGTTCATCGAGGATAACCTCAGCGCAGACAGCATCAAGCTCTCCACGCAGGACGGCACGCTGACGACCAACGGGCTGTATGCACAGAACATCAGTCTTCACACCAACACCGGAAACATTTCGGCATCCCTGCTGGAATCCAATCTGAGCCGGTGCCATATACAGGCGCACACAAACGGCGGTCCGGTCACGCTGAACGGCACTTCTCTGGTGCAGCTCAACGAGGACGGCAGCGGCACGGCGCTGTATGACAACCGCTACGATACCGAAACGCAGTCCTATCGGCTCGACTTCCCGCTCGACCTGAACGCGACCGTCGGTGGCAGCGGCCGCATCGACCTGCTGAGCAAATACGAGGTCGGCCTTGTTCCTCAAGATACACAGGGTCAAGATGTAACTTGACGAAATCCACAAAACAACGTATGATAAAAGAAAAGGAGACTTTACGATGAATGGCAAGAAATTGTATCGCAGTGAATCCAACCGCATGCTGTGCGGTGTCTGTGCCGGCATCGCGGAATATTTTGATCTCGACCCGACTTTGATCCGTCTGGCATGGGCGCTTGTATGCTTCCTCGGCGGTTCGGGTATCCTGGCGTATATTATCGCCGCGATCATCATTCCGTCCGAGAGCACGCGCAATAACAATATGATGTGACCCATCGCCGTTTCTCCGGAAAAGAGAGGAAGTGCTCGCTATGAGCGAAAATCAGCAGCCGCTGGACGAAGAACAGGCGGTTCCCGATGTGCAGGAGCAGGAAACCCTGCCTGCCGCAGCCGAAGATACCCTGCCCGCTGCGCAGGACGAAAATGCACCCGCCATCCTTGACGCAGAACCCGAAGAGGAAGAAGAAGATATTGATCCTGCCGATGTGAAGATCTTCGGCATGAAGCGCCATGTGTTCCAGCTGACCTGTCTGGGCGCCGCTGTCGGCTATATCCTGTGCGGACTGGTCGGTATTCTCGGTGAGAAGATGCAGGGTACCGGTCTGGGCGATATTCTAGCGAAATCCCCGAGCGCAACCGTCTGGGCGGTCGCTGTAGCCGCTGTCGGCTACTTTATCGGCTCACGTCTGGAGAAAAAGCGCGAAGCTGCTCTTGCGGACGAACAGGCCGCACTCGAGCAGCCCAATGATACAAACGCATAATTTTCCTTTTGGAGCTGTCCGGAAAGAGAGTCTGTGTAAGCAGGCTCTCTTTTCACGTTTGCGCAACAAAAAAGAACCCCGAAGGGTTCTTTTTACCGCTCATCGCTGTTCATTTTATCGAGAATCTTTTTATCCCGCTTATCCTGCGGCTGAAACTGTGCAAACAGGTCGGGCCGATCCTTTTTCGTGCGGCGCAGGCTCATTTCGCGCCGCCATGCCTCGATATTGGCATGATGGCCGGAGAGCAGCACCTCGGGGACTTCGCGGCCGCGCCAGTTTTCCGGGCGGGTGTACTGCGGGTGCTCCAGCAGGCCGTCCCAGTGGCTTTCCGCCGTGAAGGCCTCCTCGTCGGGCAGCACGCCCGGCACCATGCGGCAGACCGCATCCGCGACCGCCATGGCCGGGATCTCGCCGCCGGTCAGCACGAAATCACCGATGGAGATCTCCTCATCCACGCATTCGTCGATAAACCGCTGGTCGATTCCCTCATAATGACCGCAGACCAGAATAAAATGCTCCTTCGCGAGCAGCTCACGCGCTTTTTCCTGATTGAACGGCGCGCCCTGTGCGGAGAGAAACACCGTGTGAACATGTTCGCCGCCGCTCAGCGCCTCATGGCACAGGTAAAGCGGCTCCGCGAGCATGACCTGACCGCGGCCGCCGCCGTAGGGCGCATCGTCCGCCTTATGGTGCTTGTCGAGCGCATAATCACGGATATTCGTCGCCTTGACCTCGACAAGACCCTTGTCCTGTGCGCGCCCGATGATGCTTTCGCGCATGACTGCGTTGATCATCTCGGGAAACAGCGTCATAATGTCGATTTTCATTCGATCAGACCCTCGATGCTTTCCACATAGACGATGCCGGCGTCCATGTCGATCTCCTTGAGGAAGGGCTTGATGGCCGGGATATAGATGAGGCGGCCGTCCTCGCCGGCGATCTCGTACATATCGTGCGCCGGATTGGAGGTCAGAACGTCGCGGATATGGCCGATCACGCGGTCAACGCGCAGATCATATACCTTGAACGTGAGAATATCCTGAATAAACACGAGGTCCTCGGGCAGATCGACATCATCGCGGTCGAGATGCAGGATCTTTCCGCGCAGCTTTTCCGCCGCCTCTACCGTATCAACGCCCTTGAGGTGCATCAGAACGACGTTTTTGTGCACCTGTGCGCTCTTGACCTCGACCGGGGTCTTTTCGTCCAGATACAGTGTATCAAAATCGCACAGAACCTCGGGCGTGTCGCACCAGCTCTGCACCTTCAAATCGCCGCGAATGCCGTGCGTGCCGACGATCTTACCGGCCTCCAGAAACTTTTTAGGCATGTTTTTCTCTCCTTGCAAGTGATCGGGCGCCTCGGCGCACCGCTTATATTCTTTATTATATCATCTTTCCGTGCGCTTGAAAATTCATTTTTTTGCATACGAAAAAAACGGCAGCGGCGTGCAAATATCGCGTGCCCGCTCCTTTTCCGATAGGTATTTTCTGTCTTTTTTTGATATTTTTGTGCATGACACGCAAAAGTTTCATATGAATTTTGTGTATTGCTCAAGAAAATAATATGAAATTTTTCCTTGCATCTATGGTATAATTAGGGAGTAACAGGATTTACTGTTGCGCGGGCGAACCCACAAACTTCCATGTGCCCGGAATGACCGGTTCGCTCAGCTCAGACAACTTGATCTGTGCATCATGCGCCGAGGGCGTGTCTGTACAGAAAAAGGCACAGCCGGCGAAAGCCGGTGCCGCAAAGCCACAGGGTCTAAACGGACTTTTCCGCACGACAGCCGGTTGCCGAACAGCAGAAAATCACCTCCTTTGCGTCCGTATGCACGCAGAGGAGGTTTTTGCATGAAAAGGAGAAATAACCGTTTCCTCGCCGGCACTCTCGCCGGTCTGATGATGCTCACCATGCTGCCCGTGACCGCGCTCGCGGCCGAGGGTGAGGAAGGCGATGCAAACAACACCACGACGCTGACAACGACGGACGGTACACCCGTTCCCGGAGCGTCGGATAACGGCATTGAAAATGTAGTAAATGATACCGGAGACAGCCAGGATACCGGCGCAAATGCAGACGCTAACGACACGGGCGACGCAAACCCAACCGCCGGTAATGACGGCGGCGGCGAAACCGGCACATCTGTCGGCGGCAATGATGTACAGCCCGGCGGTTCTGGCAATGAAGGCGAAAGCAATTCGGAAACCGGCAGCGACTCCGCTGCGGAAAGCGAAACCGGCGGCGAACAGGGCGGTGCAGGCGGCGAGAACAACACGCCTGCCCCGACGTTTACCGCGAAAATCGGCGATACGGAGTATGAGACGCTTGATGCAGCAATCAACGCTGCACAGGACGGCGCTACGATTGAGATTGGTAAGGATATTACCCTCGATAACGGCCTGGCTTTCGCAGGTGTTAGCGAGCTGACGATCAAGGGCGCTGAAAACGTCAATCCAACTATCACGCTGAATGATTTTGGTATGTATCTTGAAAATACCAATGTGACATTCCAGGACATTGAAATCGTTGTAAACGCAATCACCAATGCGTCTCCTGAGCATACCGGCGGTACGGCTAACCTTATCAACGGTTCGGATTTCACCCTTGATAACGCTTCGCTCACGCTCAACGGCCCTGCCAATCATACAGGCGGCAGCGGTATGTACCTCTATAAAAAGAGCAATCTTTATGTAACGAACGGTTCGAAGGTTGAAATTTCCGGTTTCAACGGCAATCGCGCAAGCGGCATTTACGCGGATAACTCCGAATACGAGGATATGCCGAACCGTAATATTCAGGTTACCGGTCGCTCCTCTATCACGATCGCTGATTGCGACTGGCACGGTATGACTATCAATCCAATCGATATTCTGATTGATGGCTATTCGAAGATTGATATTTCCGACTGCGGCAACGTAAAATATGGCGGCGGTCTTGGCTGCTACTACGGCGGCGTAACAATTTCCGACCATTCGTCCCTCATCACCAACGATAACAGAGGCAGCGGCTGGGGCGTTTTCGCCAACGGCATGTCTATTGACTCCACTTCCTCGCTCAGCGCCTGCGGCAACACCGGTCACGGTGCCGTACTCGCTGCCAAGAGCAATATCTCTTCCGGCGCAACGGTAACTCTGAACAAGAATATGGGTTCCGGTCTGCGTGTTTACACCGGTTCGGACTACTGGTACGGTAATGTAACGATCGAAGAAGGCGCAGACTTTACTGCTTCCGGCAATGAACATGGCATCGAAATTCTCGGAGGCGGCGTTCTGGATATGCAGGATGGCATCGTAACCAACAACCACAGCAGCAGCTATGGCGGCGGCCTTTATAATCGCGGCGGCGATGCCAAAATCAGCGGCAAGGCTGCAATCTGCAACAACCATGCCGATACTGCCGGTGACGACATCTATAACTGTACTTATACCACCAAGAAAAATGTCAGCTACGAGCCCTCCCTCACCCTTTCCCCTGTCGGCGAAAACTGGGTACTGGACGGCTGCAACGACCCGATCGTCGGCTGGTATCAGGACGGCGAAGACAAGCGCTGGAACGGTGACGCTGCGGACGCAAATTACTACGCAGACGAATATATGGTCGGTAAAGAGGCCGTTTCCGATGCGCTCGCGCTCAAGGCCGCGCACGGCAAATTCTGCAATGTCACCTATGAAGTAACGGGCGATATTCCGTCCGACGCAGGCGATCGCCCGGCTCCTGCCAAGGTCAAGATGGGCGGCAGCTATACGGTCGCGCCCGCGCAGACCACCTCGCAGAGCCGCTACACCTTCAGCGGCTGGCGTATCAACGGCGTTGGCGATGTTGTAACCGAGATCAAGGACATTCAGCAGAACGTCAATCTCGTCGGCGTATGGTCCTACCGCTCCGGCGGCGGCAGCTCCGGCGGTGGCGGCGGCCGCAAGCCGACTGTCGACATCCCGGATGACGTACCGACCGGTCTGAACGGCGACGATCACTTTGCGTATATCGTCGGCTACCCGGACGGCAACGTAAATCCGGGCGGCAACATCACCCGCGCTGAAGTCGCGACCATCTTCTTCCGTCTGCTGACCGAGGATGTCCGCACCGCAAACTCCACCCAGTCCAACAGCCTGTCCGACGTTTCGCGCGGTCAGTGGTTCAACCACGCGATCTCCACGCTCTCGTCGATGGGCATCGTAAAGGGCAACCCCGACGGCACCTTCGACCCGGATGCACCGATCACCCGTGCGGAATTCGCAGCCATTGCAGCTCGTTTCGACGACAAGAATACGAACAACACCTCGAATTTCTCGGATATCGCTTCTCACTGGGCGAAGGACGAGATCGGCGTTGCCGCAAACAAGGGCTGGATCAACGGCTATCCCGACAGCACCTTCCGCCCCGATCAGTATATCACCCGCGCCGAGGCGATGACGCTCGTCAACCGCGTACTCAACCGCCTGCCCGAAAAGAGCGAGGATCTGCTCGATGACATGATCAAGTGGCCGGATAATGCGGATACGTCCGTCTGGTACTATCTCGCCGTGCAGGAGGCTACCAACAGCCACGATTACTCGGACAAGAGCGACGCCGACAAGTACGAAAAGTGGACCAAGATCCGCGACGCACGCGACTGGACGCTGCTCGAAAAGTAAATTTAACAACAGGCATTCGGTAAACCGCGAACCATATCTTTCATTCTGCAAGTATCGTTTTACCGGGCACAGCAGGGGCAGGAAGTAATTCCTGTCCCTGCACTTTTTACCATTTCTATTGACAAACCGACGGTCTGCCACTACTATAAAATTATATGAGTAGAATCAAGGATGTGTACTTATGACGATATTAGTGACCGGCGGCGCAGGCTATGTCGGCTCGCACACAGTGCGAGCAATGCTCGAGGCCGGCTATCAGGTGGTCGTGGCCGACAACCTCAGCACCGGCTTCCGCGCAGCCGTACCGGCGGCCTGCCGATTTTATGAGGGCGACATTCGCGATGCAGCCTTTCTCGCCCGCCTGTTCGAACAGGAGAACATCGACGGCGTAATTCATTTTGCAGCGTTCTCGCAGGTCGGCGAGAGCGGCAAACTGCCGCTGCGCTACTATGACAACAACGTCAGCGGCACGCGCGTACTGCTCGAGCAGATGACCGCGCATGACGTCGGAACGATCGTTTTTTCCTCCTCCGCAGCGGTCTACGGCGAACCCGAACAGGTTCCCATTGAGGAAACTGCCGCTCTCGATCCGACTAACTGCTACGGCGAGACCAAGCGCGTCATGGAGCGCATGATGTGCTGGACGGCGGCTGCGACCGGCCTGCGGTACGCCGCGCTGCGGTATTTCAATGCCTGCGGCGCACATCCGGACGGTTCGCTCGGCGAAGCGCACAGCCCCGAAACCCACCTTATTCCGCTGGTCCTGCAGGTCGCAAACGGACAGCGCAGCGAGATCTCGGTGTTCGGCTCGGACTACCCAACGCCCGACGGCACCTGTATCCGCGACTACGTCCATGTGTGCGATCTGGCGCAGGCGCATATTCTTGCGCTCGAATACCTGCTGCGCGGCGGCGAAAGCACCGCCTTCAACCTCGGCAGCGGACAGGGTTTTTCCGTACGCGAGGTGATCGAGGAGGCGCGCCGCGTTACCGGTCATGCAATCCCTGCCGTGGAGAAGGCGCGCCGCAGCGGCGACCCGGCTCGGCTCGTTGCGTCCTCGGAGAAGGCGCAGAGCACACTCGGCTGGCGGCCGCGCTACAGCGCACTCAGCACCATCCTGCAAACCGCATGGAACTGGCACCGCAGCCATCCGATGGGATTTTAAAGCTGTCGAAAAAACTTCATTTCTGTGCGCGCTGAAGCGTAAAAAGGTCATCCTTTTTTAAGGATGACCTTTCTTTTTACTGTTTGTTCCACGTTACATGGGAGACCGTCGTGCCGGCCCTGACATGCAGCGCGATCGTTACCGGCTCATCACTGTCGCCGAGGCGGTCCGCCTCGATGACAGCCTTGCCGGAAGCATCCAGCGTCACTGCCGCGCCGTCTACGTCTGCCTCCGCAACGCCGCCAAGGTCGCTGCTCTCGACAGTGAGCTCATAGCTGCCTTCGTTCTTGAGCACGGTCGAGAACACGACTGTGCTGTCCGAGTCCGCGGTGAATGCACCGCCGTTCCACGTTACGCTGCCTTCCTGCACCTCCGCGCCGTCCGGCACGCCGTTTCCGTCCGCATCCGGCAGATAAGCCGTATCCAGACCGAGCGAGGAGAAAATGGTGAGCGCGTCAACGAAATCATACGGGTCGAGCGCGTCTGCCGCAAGCAGCTTGTTAAGGAACGCATTGTTCTCCGCCGTCAACAGCACATCATCAAGCTGGTCCGCATTGACCTGGCACAGCGTCTTGTAGCCCTTGACCATGCGGTTCAGATAGGTATCATCCTGGAGCCACTGCGCCGCGCCGATGCTGCCGCCGACCGGATCGATCATCTGCTCGTACAGGCTGAACATCTTCTGCCATACCTCAGCGTTTGCACGCGTGTATTTCGCGCCGCGGTCGAGCGCATCGAGCGCCTTGGTGTAGTCGCCCACACCGGCGTAATACTGCGCAAGCGGAATGGCGATGGCATTGGAGTCCACGCGGGACAGATCGGCCGCATAGCGGTCGGCTACGCCCTCCTCATTGCCGCCCGAGATCAGATACGACAGCTTGTAGTCGTTAGTCTCGAACAGGTCGATGGACGCGCACTGCTTGAGATCATCGAGCGTCAGCTCGTCGCTCGAGAACTTGCTCTGCGCGATCAGATTGAGGCCGATGAGCACGATAAAGACAGCGGAAACCGCCGTGATCGGCCAGCGGACCGCGCCGCCCTTGCTCTTGTTCGGCACATTCAGCCGCAGACTGTCGCCGCAGTGCAGCGTCACAAGTGCGAGCACCGCGAAGAACGTCGGTACGCAGCAGCCGACCGACCATGTAACGTCGCTGACAGCCTGACCGAACATCTGAAGCACGCACGCGCCGAGCAGCATGACGATAAGCGGCTTCTCCTTGCGGCTCTTGACGAGCGCCCAGATCGAGGTGCCGAGCATCGCAAGGAAGGCCGCCAGACCGAGAATACCGAGGTCGCACAGCGACTCAACATAGTGGTTATGGGCGTATTTAGTCTCGTAATAGTAATCCTGCACCGAAACGACACCGTTTTCAAAGCCGCCGAGACCGCGGCCGATGACCGGCGAGGTCTTCCAAAGCTTGATAGCGTCCTGACGGTAAACGCCGCGCTGTACGACGTTGCCGTTTGCGGTGAGGTCCTGAATACGGTCCGCGATGAAAGCGGGCAGCAGCTTGTAGCCGAGCTTTACGCTGCCGTCCTTCGCGCCGGTGTAAGCCGCCTCGTTCAGCGTCGCGCCCTGTTCGCCGCCGAAGTAGAAGAACACGAGCTTGCTGTCCTCCGGCACGGTGAAGATCACCGGAGCATCTGCCGAGCCGCTGGCAAGGTCGGTTTCGTTGTTCTGAACCAGATTGTTAGTGTTTTTATAGGTGACACGCACCGAGGTCGAGCCGTCCGCCTGCATGGAGAGCGAATAGTCGCCTGCCGGCAGGGAAATCGCACGGCGGAACTCACCCTCCGTGCCAAAGGTGTACGAGCCGGTGACATTCAGCGCCGCAACCAGGTAGACAACAGCGATCACAGCAACCGCCGCGACCAGACCGATGAGCAGTTTTCCCTTGTCGGCAAGGCGCGTGACAAGCTTCTCGCGCACAAAAATCTCCAGCACGCACGCCGCGGCGCAGCCAACGATCAGCATGATCATCGGCAGGAACGAGCCGGTCACATCATCACCGAAGCCCTTGACCGAAACCGCGCCGACGATCAGCGCAACGACTGCCGTCTGAACGAGCAGCAGGAACAGATCCATGCGCTTTTCTGCCGGACTCAGTACCAGCATCGCAAGGCACGCCACGACAAACACGCCGAGCGAACCCATCGAGAATGCGAGCAGATAGGAGACTGCGTTGACCATCAGCAGGATGGTGCACAGGATCTTCTGGCTGCGGCTCGCCGCCGTGATGACGAGCCAGATAGACAGCAGGCACGCGATCGACATCAGGCCGGCGTAGGTATTCGGGTTGCCGAAAATGGTGTTCAGACGGGAGTAAAAGTAGCCTCCGGTGTTGCCGTAGCCTGCGCCGATCGTCTCCATGATGACGCGCACCGGGCGCATCAGCAGATTGCAGGAGGCTGCGTCGATGGACAGCAGACCGACCGGAGCCGCCGCGGCAGCGATCGTGGCCGCTGCTCGGCGGAAGGCGGTCCTGCCGTCATTCGAAAACAGAACGATGCACAGATAGACCGCAAAAGCCGCAAGAAAGACCGCAAATTCTGCGATCGCGAACTTGCGCGAGCGTGCATACAGCGTGGATACGCCCGACAGCAGCATGTACGCAAACAGCGCAAACGCCGGCGGCGTCAGCAGACGCTTTACCTTGTCCTTGCCTGCAAACAGCATCATGAACAGCGTACCGACCGTGCAGAGCACGCCGACCACCTTCTGCGTGAAATAGCTGCCGTTATTGTCGAAGCAGGTGATGATCCACAGCGCAATCGCCGCTATGGTGTACAGTCCCCAACGGGCGCTGCTCGGCGCGGCGGGCTTTGCCTGAACGCCTCCCTTCGCCTGTCCGTTTTTGGACTGAGCCGGTTTTTGTTTCATCAGTTTTCCTCCTCAGATGCCGCGCGTCCCGTTTTCCCGGTCAGCGTATCATAATATAATGTGGTCAGCGCGGGAAACACGGTATCCAGGCCGTATTTCTGCACGCTTTTTTCCGCTTTTTCGCTCATCATGCGGCGTACCGCCGGCTCACCTGCGACCCGAACCGCGCGGCAGAACGCCTGCCGGTCGTCATAGGGATACAGCTCGCCGTTCTCGCCGGGGCGAACCAGATCCTCATGCCCCTTGACGTTCGTCAGCACCGCCGGAAGGCCGCACGCCATCGCCTCCATGACGTTGAACGGCAGGCCCTCGCTTCGGCTCGACGAGACACAGACATCGGACGCGCGGTAGTAGTCCTCGATATTCGACACGAAGCCGGGAAACCGCACGCGCTCGCGCACTCCAAGCCGGTCTGCCAGCGCCTTGCATTTGTCGAGCGCCGCGCCCCGTCCGGGCAGCAGCAGCACAACGCGCTCGGGCAGCTCCGCCATCGCCTCGATGAGCATGGACTGATGCTTGCGGCCGGAAAACTCCGCCGCATAGACGAGCACGAGCTGATCGTCCCTCAGCGAAAGCTGACGGCGCAGCCAGGTGCGCTCGGGCGCGGACGGGCGGCTGAACCGCGCAAGATCGATGCCCATGCCGTCCGTCGGCACGATATGCCGTCCCAGGCGATACTGCCGCGCGATACGCTCATCCTGACGGTTCATGGTCAGCAGCCAGTCGGTCACTGGCGCGGTCATGCGCTCCGCCGCAAGCAGAATTTCGCGCTTCAGCGGCGGCGTATCGCGGTCGAACAGGTAGCCGTGCGCGGTATTCATCACGATTGGCCTCTGCTTTCCGCAGGTCACCACCGCAAGCCGGGTGAAGAACGCCGCGAGCGAGGTATGCACGCTGATCATGTCGTACTTCTCCTCGCGCAGAACGCGGCGCAGCTGTATCACTGCGGCGAAATTGCGCGGCGAGAACATGCTCTTCTCGAACGAGACCGGGATATACCGCGAAACACCCGGCAGCTCGGCCGTACTGCCGCCTGCCGCCGCGTGCACCGCTGCGCCCTGCTGCGCCAGCCACGCCAGATATGGCTTGTGAAAAGATGCCAGATGTCCGAATGTTGAGGCAACATACAGCACCTTTCTGCTGTTTTTCAAACTCTATCTCACCACCATCAATAAAAAAGCGCAGGCAACTGCACCTGCGGCCAAAAAACAACGTCGTTTTCCGCAGTCTGTCCGCCAGCCGCGGTCTGCGAAACTTTTCCATATTACTCTAAAAATTTTACCCCAGAGCATAGTTCTTGTCAAGGAGATGATGGAATTTTCCTGCCATTTATGGTAGAATAAATTATAAATTTAAGTATTTCAGGAGGCTGCAAGTTTGATTAAGGAAAATCAGCGCGCGCTCAACCAGATCAACGGTCTGACGGACGCGCTTATACTTTTCCCCTGCATGGCGTTTGCCTATTTTATCCGCTTCGATCTGTTCCACGGGATCCCCGGGCACGTCGGGCTGTCGTACTACATGACGACTATATTGTGCATGGCGCCGCTGTTCTGGCTGATGTACGGACTGATGGGGCTTTACGACTCGTTCCGCTCGAAGAATTTCCTGCGCGAGTTCAGTCTGCTGCTGCGCAGCAACGTCATCCTGTTCGGCGTGCTGCTGGCGTTTCTGTTCGTCTGCAAGCAGTTCCACCTGTCCCGGTGGACGCTGTTCATCTTTTTCCTCCTCGCGACCGTTTCCGTCGCGGTCAAGCGATGGATGCTGCGGCGCGTGCTGCGCCGGTTCCGCGAGCACGGCTACAACCTCAAGCACGTTCTTCTCGTCGGCTGCGGCGAGCAGGCGCAGGCGTACTGCCGCGCGGTACAGGCCGACCGCACGCTCGGCTTCTGCATCGACCACTATCTCGCGCCGCGCGACTGCCTGCCGGGCATATCCTACCTCGGCACCTACGACGCGATCGCGAACGTTCTCGACCGGCAGAACCCCGACGAAGTCGTCATCGCGCTCGAGGCGAACGAATACACCTACTTACAGGGCATCATCGCGAGCAGCGAGAAAAACGGCGTCAAGGTATCCCTCATCCCGTTCTACAACAAATTCATGCCCTCGCGCCCAGCGATCGACGAGATCGGCGACGTTTCGCTCGTCAATCTGCGCCACATTCCGCTCGACAACATCGGCAACGCCTTCCTCAAGCGCGCCATGGACATCATCGGGTCGCTGATACTGATCATCTGCACCTCGCCGCTCATGCTGTTCGCGGCGGTCGGCGTCAAGCTCTCCTCGCCCGGCCCCATCCTGTTCAGGCAGGAGCGCGTCGGACTGAACAAAAAGCCGTTTTACATGTACAAATTCCGCTCCATGCGCGTAAACGACCGGCAGACGACCGGCTGGAGCACCAACTCCGACCCTCGCAAGACGAAATTCGGCTCGTTCATCCGCAAATTCTCCATCGACGAGCTGCCGCAGTTCTTCAACGTCCTCAAGGGCGACATGAGTCTCGTCGGGCCGCGCCCCGAGCTCCCCTTTTTCGTCAACCGGTTCAAGGAGAGCATCCCCCTGTACATGGTCAAGCATCAGGTCCGCCCGGGCATCACCGGCTGGGCGCAGGTCAACGGCTTCCGCGGCGACACGTCCATACAGGGACGCATCGAGCACGATATTTACTATATCGAGAACTGGACGCTGCTGTTTGACATCAAAATCCTGTTTATGACGGTATTCAAGTTCAGCAATAACGAAACCCTCGGCAAGTAAGCCGGGGGTTTTGCTTTGGGTCGGTAGAGGGCATAAGAAAACCCCCGAGGTTTCCCTCGGGGGTCTTGCGTTATGCAGTCAAATCAAACCAAGTTGATTGAATTGATTAGTGCATGTAGTTGTTGACGTCAACAACGATCAGGTTGATGTAATCCTCGCCGGACTCAGAGTAAACAATTACGTTATCCTCTACAACGCCGTCAGCATTTACATCCTCTGCAACGTCGATGTCAAACTCACCTACGCCTACCTTGTCGTCGGAGTTGACGTACAGGATAGTGGTCTCGCCAGCCTTGATCTTGTTCTTGGTGCTCAGGTCAGCAGCAGCATTCTTGAAGGTGATAGCGCCAGTGCCCTCGTCGTAAGAAGTGATCTGGGTCTTTGCGTAGTACTCGCCAACAGAAGTGCCAGAGTTGTTCTTGCCCTTCAGAACAGTCAGATCAACAGTGCCATCGGAGTTGTTAGCGTACTCGAATGCTTCGCGCTTGCTGATGGTTACGTCATCCTCAGACTTGAAGGTGACTTCCTCGGTGCCGTTCCAAGCCTTTACGAAGGTGTACTTGGTGCCGTCAACGGTCTCCTTGTAGGAGTCGTCCAGAGCGTAAGCATAGTTGCTGTTAGAAGCACCCGGAATCTTGGTGTTCATGGTGATAACGCCAACCTGGACATAGTAGTTGCCAGAGGTGTTCTCGCCCAGAGCCTCGATGCGAGCGATGTCGGTCTTGCTCCAGTTTGCAACGTCCTTACCGGTAACTACCTTGTAGTCATCGGTCTTGTACTTAACAAATACAACAGCGTTGCTCTTGAAGTACAGCTTCTGATTGGTCTTCTTCTCGGAAGCCTTGCCGTTCTCAACGGTAACCTTGCCCTTGATGTTGCCATCAACAGTCAGCTTGGTAACAGCATCATCGTTGGTAGCGTATACGTCATAGCCGTTGCGGGCAGCATCAGCGCTGCCAACCTTCTTCAGGGTATACTTGCCCTTAGATACCTCGTAGGTAGCCATCTTCGGAGCACCCAGAGTTACCTTGGTGCCGTTGTAACCGTACTCGGAGTCGTCGTTCAGTTCAACAGTCTTGCGAGTGCCGTCTGCGAACATCAGGTCAGCAACCTTGGAGGAGCCCAGACCAGATGCAGAACCGGTCTCGATAACCATTGCCATGTCAGCGGTGCCTGCGGTAACAGTGTCAACCAGCTTTACAAAGCCGTTAACGAGAACGAGCTTTACGGTTGCGCCAGACTTCGGCCAGTTGTCGATAACGGTGGAGCCAGACTTGTAGTCAGCGGTGTACCAAGTGTCGCCGATCTTAACTTTGTCGTCGCCCTTGGTGCCGACAACCTTGCCCTCAACGGTCTCAGCCTTGGTGATCAGGCCCTTGTCGTCTGCGTAATTCTTAGCAGTAGACAGAACAGCGTAGTCGTCCTTCTTGATGTCGGACGGATAGTTCCAAGCATCATTCTTCTTAGCGCCGCCTGCATTGATGTAGTCGGTGCCAACGTAGGTAACCTTCTTAACATCATAAGTGGTAACCTTCAGAACATTGATCTTGTTGGTGTCGTCGTTAGAGATAGCCTGAACAGAGGAAGCGCGACCAACGTTCTTGCCCTCAGCGTTAGCGGTAACATAGGTATTGATGTCCTTGTTAACCTGATATACGCCATCAACGTAGACTGCGGTCTTGGCAGCATCAGCCAGAGTGTACTTGGTGCCGTCGATCTTCAGCTTGCCGCCGTCCATCTTAACGTCGTCCATAACAGCGGTAGCAACAGTGTTGTCGTCGGTCATGGAGTAAACGCCGAATACCTTGTCCTTGTCCTTGTACAGAACCTTAACCTTCTGGTACTTCAGAGCGGAGTAGTCCTTAGCAACCTTGGTGAAGGTGGACAGGCCCTTGCCGGTGGACTCGTCTGCGTTCTTGTCAACAGACAGAGTGTAGGTGTCCTTGTCGGTGTCCTTGGTTACGTCAGACAGGATACCAACAGTCTTGGACAGACCCATGTACTTCTCGCCGATGGTCTTGTTCTCGTCGCCGTTGTAGTTGTACTTGGTGTAAGCATCGTCACGCCATACAACAGTTGCAGCATCGATTGCATTGTAGATCAGCTGTGCAGCGTACTGACGCGGGCACGGACCGGTGAAGGAAGTGT
>OLRG01001043.1_pt1 | contig 23612 bp, 22 predicted proteins | sample 1672331 | NCBI WGS metagenome assembly OLRG01 (sample SAMEA3136672, study PRJEB25190) | human gut metagenome
TGGAGAAGGCCATCTCAGAGGAGTCGACCTCATGATAAGAACCATCCCACAGGGTTCCCTTGACATAATTGAGCACCAACGGCTGTGCGTTTTCTCTGGTCGACGCACCGGCTGTCGAATAGCGCACATGCCCCACGGCCATGGTACCGTTCAGTTCATCCAGCTTTTCCTCGGAAAACACCTCGCCAACCATGCCCATATCCTTGTAGCAGGTGATGTCCCGGTTATTGTTGGCCGCAATCCCGCAGGATTCCTGTCCCCGATGCTGGAGGGCATAGAGTCCGTAATAGGTATCTCTTGCACAGTCTCCCGCCGGATTCCAGATACCAAATACGCCGCACTCCTCGTGGACGCCCCACATTTCCTCAAAATCAAAACAGCCCATGCGCAGTCTCCTTTTCACACAGTCCGAAAACGTTTTTGGCTTTCGCCTCCGTTTTTCCTTTCACGAACAAACACGTCTTGTATTGTATCACACATTTGACTGCCGGACAAGGCAGCGCCCTGCCGAAATTCGCAGGAAAATAGCCCATCCGACTTGTATGGTTCCGCTCAATGGGTCCCCTTGTTAATATATTCCGGCCGCAGCTTGGAATATACGATCTTCTGGGCATGATAGAGGCCGCTATAGCCCGAGAGCATATAGGACAGGGCACAGCACAGGGCATACATGGGAAGCCCCTCCCCCCCGAATAGCTCATAGCTCAAAAGAATAGAGGTCAAGGGGCAGTTTGTGACCCCGCAGAACACCGCCGTCATGCCCAACGAGGCAGCAAAGGAACCGCCCAGCCCCAAGAGCTGCCCATAAAATGCACCGAAGGCCGCACCGCAGAAAAATGCCGGTACGATCTCACCGCCCTTAAAGCCCGCCGCCAGCGTCAATGCCGTAAAGATGATTTTTAGGAGGAACGCCTCAGGTCTCGCCTGCCCCTCCATGGCCCGGTTGATGACCGCAACGCCAGCTCCGTTATAATCCGTCCCCAGCAGCAGAGACAGCAGCACCACAATCACCCCCCCAAGGATCACCTTGAGATAGGGATTCTTCGTGATCTTCTCATAGCCCTTGGGCGCCAGATGCATAATGCCGCAGAACAGCACCGCCACCAGAGCACAGAGGATGCCCAAAGCGCCCACCTGCAAAAGCGTCAGCGGTGTCATAGCCGGTACCGACTCCACCGCAAAGGCTGTGGCTCCGATCCCCATGGACGATGCCACCACCTGTGCGATCAGTGCCGACAGCACGCAGGGCACAATGGCCGAATAATACATGACGCCAACACTGACCACCTCCATAGACATGACCGCCGCTGCCAGCGGCGTACCAAACAGCGCCGAAAAGCCTGCCGCCATGCCGCACATGGTGATGATCCGATCGTCCTTTTCGTTCAGATGCACCACACGGCCCAGAAAATTGGACATGGAGCCGCCCAGCTGCAATGCTGCGCCCTCACGGCCTGCACTGCCGCCGCAGAGATGGGTCAGCACGGTACTGAGGAAGATCAGCGGTGCAGTACGGATTCTCAGGTTCCGCCCCTCCCGGACAGCACCAATGATATACTCCGTGCCCTTGTCATCGGCCATCCCCGTGACATGGTAGGCCCATACGATCACCAAGCCTGCCAGAGGCAGCAGGTACAGGATCCATCCGTACTGCTCCCGCAGTCCGGTCACATAGGAAATCGCCATATGGAATACAGCGCCTACTACTCCCACTGTGATCCCCACCACCAGGGAAAACAGCAGCCATTTCCCCAGCGTCAGGGCATAATCGCTCCAGTGCCGCAGCTTTTCTTTCACATCTTCCACGTTCCTTCTCTTTGTTTTCGTCCTTAGTATAGCACACTCCGGCTCCGGATGCAAAAAATTCCCGAACCCATTTGGGGTTCGGGAATCACATTGCATTAAAAAGCCTCAGCAGTCTCGAATGGCATCCTTCATGCGCTTTACATAGTCATAGACCACCGGTACGCTGTCCCGGCCATGCTCTGCAATCAGCTTTACAATGGCGCTGCCCACGATTACGCCGTTGGCCTTTTGCGCCATGGCTTTGGCCTGCTCTGGGGTAGAAATTCCAAAGCCGATGGCACAGGGCACATTTCCCGCCGACTTTGCCAGTCCGATGATCTCAGAGATATTGGAGCTGAAGCTGCTGCGGACGCCGGTAACGCCCAGGGAGGACACGCAGTACAGGAACCCCTCCGCCTTTTCCGCAATGGCCTTGGCCCGATCCTGAGAGGTAGGTGCCACCATGGAGATCTGCGTAATACCATACCGACTCAGAACCTCCTGAAATTCCTGATGCTCCTCAAAGGGCACATCCGGCAGGATCACGCCGTCTACCCCGGCCTCACGGCATCTTTCCATATACTTTTCCGCTCCATAGCCATAGACAGAGTTGGCATAGCCCATGAATAGAAACGGAATTTGAATGTCCCTCCGCAGACGGCTCACCATATCAAAGAGCTGATCTACCGTCACGCCGCCCTGTAAGGCCCGCTGACTGGCTTCCTGAATCACCGTCCCCTCGGCAATGGGATCCGAAAACGGGACACCGATCTCAATGATATCCGCACCTGCCTCTGCCATGGCCCGGATGAGCTTTTCCGTGGTCTCGATATCCGGGTCACCGCCGGTGAGAAATGGAATAAAAGCCTTTCCATGCTGAAATGCTGCCGTAATCTTATTCATAGATTTCTACCCCCTTGTATCTTGCAATGGCCGCCACATCCTTGTCGCCGCGTCCGGAGACCGTCACCACAAGGATCTGATCCTTCCCCATGGTCGGTGCCAGCTTTTTTGCATAGGCCACCGCATGGGCGCTTTCAATGGCGGGAATGATCCCCTCTGTTTTGGCCAGATATTCGAAGGCCTCCACCGCCTCGTCATCGGTTGCGGGCACATATTCCGCCCGGCCGCTCTCATAGAGATCCGCATGCTCCGGGCCGATGCCGGGATAGTCCAGACCGGCGGAGATGGAGTATACCGGTGCGATCTGTCCGTACTTATCCTGACAAAACAGGGATTTCATCCCGTGGAAGATCCCCACCCGGCCCGTTGCCACCGTAGCCGCAGTCTCAAACGTATCCACGCCCCGTCCTGCCGCTTCGCAGCCAATGAGCCGCACGGAAGGCTCCCGGATAAAATCATAGAAAGTGCCGATGGCATTGCTTCCGCCGCCTACACAGGCCACCACCGCATCAGGCAGGCGTCCCTCCTTCTCCATGCACTGCTGGCGAATCTCCTCCCCGATGATCTTCTGGAAATCCCGCACAATGACCGGGAACGGATGGGGCCCCATGCAGGAGCCGATGACGTAGTGGGTGTCGGCAATTCTCGTGACCCACTCCCGCATGGTCTCATTGACCGCATCCTTGAGGGTGCGGGTACCGCTCATGACCGGATGCACCTTAGCCCCCAGCAGCTCCATGCGGAATACGTTCAGTGCCTGACGCTTGGTGTCCTCTTCGCCCATAAACACCTCGCACTCCATGTCGAGAAGCGCCGCCGCAGTGGCCGTGGCAACGCCATGCTGCCCCGCTCCGGTCTCTGCGATGACACGGGTCTTCCCCATTTTCTTTGCCAGCAGCACCTGTCCCAGCGCATTGTTGATCTTGTGTGCACCGGTGTGGTTGAGATCCTCCCGTTTGAGATAGATCTTTGCGCCGCCCAGATCCTTTGTCATTTTCTCCGCATAGTAGAGCCCGGAAGGCCGTCCCGCATACTCTCGCAGCAGGTAGTCAAGCTCCTGACGAAACGCCGTGTCAGTTTTGAAATGCTCATAGGCTTTTTCCAGTTCCTCCAGCGCCGCCATCATGGTCTCCGGGGCGTACTGCCCGCCGTACTGTCCAAATCGCCCTTTGCTCATTGTGATTTCCTCCTTATGGGTAACAAAAAAGACCTTTGTCCTAAATCTTAGGACAAAAGCCATACACTTCTGCGGTACCACCTAAATTGGCGCATTACGCCCACCTCACACGTACAATCATACGCTGGCTATGATAACGGTCAGCCGCACCGTTGGGCATTACTGAGCCAAAGGCCGTTCTTCCCACCCTCCTGAATCCATTCACTCCGGGGCCTGCCGCCGCGCTTCCACCGTCCGCAGCTCTCTATCCGCTCACCCATGGGGCTACTCTTTTCAGTCGTCAGTTTTGCTGTGAAATTGCCCCGATTATACCGCCGCATTTTTCATTTGTCAAGTGCTTTTTCACATTTTCGTGTTACCCCATTAAATCGCAAAACTTTTTTATAAAACCCTCTTGACAGTAGGATTCCATTGGTGTATAATCGCCCCAACATAAAAACCGTTGAAGCGGAAGTAAAGGCAGCTTTGCCCCCACAGAGAGTCCGGGATGGTGGGATCCGGGCGGAAGGCGCACTGTCATAATGGGCCGCTGAGGGCGTTCGGAACAGATTTCTCAGAAATCTCAGTATGATCGACGTGTGGGCATACGTCAGTTGCCGGAGATATGTTGGTATCTCGCTAAGGGCACGGAGTATTGTATCCGTGAATCAAGGTGGCACCGCGGGGATTCCCGTCCTTGACATTTTACTATGTCGAGGACGGGATTTTTGTTTTGTCCTCAAAGGAGGCATATGTCATGTATCCATCCATCTCACAGGTAAAAGACCTCAGCGCAACCGGGAAATACCGCCGGATCCCCGTCTCTATGGAGCTGTTTTCCGACCGCTTCACCCCCATCGAGGTCATGCGGACACTCCGGGCCGCTTCCCGGCACTGCTATCTGCTGGAAAGCGCCGAAAGCAGGGAGACCTGGGGCCGATACTCTTTTCTGGGTTACGCCCCCACGCTGGAGCTCACCTGCCGCGCAGGCCAGCTTCGGATCCTTCGTGATCCGGAGGGGGAGCATCCCGATGTCACCACCATGACCGTAGAACACCCCGGGCAGATCATACGGGACATTCTGGCGGAATATAAAAGTCCAAAGCTGGAAGGGCTTCCTCCTTTTACCGGCGGCTTCGTGGGCTATTTCTCCTACGACTACATCCAGTACGCAGAGCCAAGTCTGAAGCGTCCGCCCAACGAAAGCAGCGATTTCCGGGATGTGGATCTGATGCTCTTTGACCGGGGAATCGTATTCGACAATTACCGGCAGAAGCTGATCCTGATTGCAGGCGTTGACACAAATGACCCGGAAAACTCCTATTTGGCCGCCCAAAAGTCCCTACAGGATATGGCTGCTCTACTGACCTCCGGCGCAAAGGCGGTATTCCGCCCCCTGCATCTTACCTCTCCTCTGGAGCTTTGCTTTTCCAAAGAGCGCTATATGAACATGGTAGAACAGGCCCGGCACTACATCAAGGAAGGCGATATCTTTCAGGTGGTTCTCTCCAACCCCATGGAGGCGCAGGCCGAGGGCAGTCTCTTCGATGTCTACCGGGTGCTCCGCACCACCAACCCCTCCCCCTATATGTTCTACTTTTCCAGTGACGACATCGAAGTATCCGGCGCATCGCCCGAAACACTGGCAAAGCTTCAGGACGGGGCCCTGTATACCTTCCCGCTGGCCGGAACCCGCCCCCGCGGCAAGACGAGTGCCGAAGACCGGCAGCTGGAGCAGGAGCTTCTCCGGGATGAAAAAGAGCGTGCCGAGCACAATATGCTGGTGGATCTTGGCCGGAATGATCTGGGCAAGATCAGTCAGCTTGGAACGGTACAGGTGGAAAAGTATATGTCCATCGAGCGCTATTCCCATGTGATGCACATCGGCTCTACGGTCTCCGGTCGGATCCGTCCCGACAAAGATGCCGTGGATGCGGTAGATGCCATTCTCCCTGCCGGCACCCTGTCCGGTGCGCCAAAGCTCCGGGCATGCCAGATCATCGAGGAGCTGGAGGGACGTCCCCGGGGCATTTACGGCGGGGCCATCGGCTATCTGGATTTCACCGGCAATCTGGACGTGTGCATTTCCATCCGGCTGGCCTATAAGAAAAACGGAAAGATCTGTGTGCAGTCCGGGGCCGGAATCGTCTACGACAGCGTACCGGAAGCGGAGTATCAGGAATGCCGAAACAAGGCGCAGGCTGTGGTTAGCGCCATTGCGGCGGCAGAAGGAGGCATCCAATGATTCTTCTCATCGACAATTACGACAGCTTTGTCTACAATCTCTATCAGCTCATCGGCACCTATCGCCCGGACATCACCGTGGTGCGGAACCGGGAGATCACCCTGCCGGAGATTCAGGCCATGGACCCGGAGGCTGTGTTCCTATCTCCCGGCCCCGGACGCCCGGAGGATTCCGGTATCTGCCTTCCGGTGATCGCATCGCTGGATAAGCCCATTTTCGGTGTCTGCCTTGGCCATCAGGCCATCTGCCAGACCTTCGGCGGAACCGTCACCTATGCAAAGGAGCTTATGCACGGAAAGCCCTCCACCATCCTGCCGGATCCCGCCTCCCGGCTGTTTGCGGGGATGGAGTCCTTTCAGGCAGCCCGGTATCACTCCCTTGCTGCCCCAGAGGATCAGCTGCCCGCATGCCTGCGGGCAGCAGCCCGCACCGCCGATGGGGAGGTCATGGCAGTCGAACATCGGGAAAAACCCATCTTCGGCGTTCAATTTCACCCAGAGTCCATTCTGACCCCCAAGGGCGGCCAGATCATTGAACACTTTTTCACCCTGATTGGAGGAACATCAAAATGATGAAAGAAGCAATTGCAAAGCTCATGAACAAGCAGAATCTCACCTATGAAGAAGCACGTCAGGTGATGGATGAGATCATGGATGGGAAGGTCAGCGCTACTCTGATTTCCTCTTATCTCACCGCCCTGTCCATGAAAGGGGAGACCATTGACGAGATCAGCGGCTCCGCCTATGCCATGCGGGCTCATGCCACCAAGGTACCCCACGGTATGGACGTATTGGAGATCGTCGGCACCGGCGGTGATGGTGCGAACACCTTTAACATTTCCTCCACCTCCGCCATGGTCATCGCTGCGGGCGGTGTCCCGGTCGCCAAGCACGGAAACCGTGCGGCTTCCTCCAAGTCCGGTGCTGCGGACGTGCTGGAGGCGCTGGGGGTCAACATCTCCCTGCCCCCGGAAAAATGCCGGGCACTGCTGGAGCAGGTGGGCATCTGCTTTCTGTTTGCCCAGACCTATCACACCGCCATGAAGTATGTGGGCCCCGTTCGTAAGGAGCTGGGGATCCGCACCGTATTCAACATTCTCGGCCCCATCACCAACCCCGCCGCCCCCACCATGGGCGTTATGGGTGTCTATGACCAGAGCCTGCTGGAGCCATATGCCGCAGTGATGCAGAACCTTGGCATTCGCCGGGGGTTGGTAGTCTATGGAACAGACCGTCTGGATGAGATCTCCGCCAGCGCTTCCACGGCTGTCTGCGAGATCCGAGACGGCAAAACCACCCTCTATGAGATCACCCCGGAGCAGTTCGGCTACACCCGCTGCCAGAAGTCTGATCTGCTGGGCGGCACCCCGGAAGAAAATGCCCAGATCACCAGGAACATTCTCTCCGGTCAGGACAAGGGCCCCAAGCGTCAGGCTGTATGCCTCAACGCCGGTGCCGCTCTGTATGTGGCAGGCAGCGCCGAAACCATGGAGACAGGCGTCCGGCTTGCGGAATACCTCATCGACAGTGGAAAGGCCATGGAGAAGCTCCAGCAGTTTGTGGAGGCCAGCAATCAATGAACATTTTAGCCGAAATCGCCCAGCGCACCCGTCAGCGGGTGGCGGATGAAAAGAAATCGCTTCCCCTGTCCCAGCTCCGGCAGCAGGCTGAGGCAATGGCCGCCGCCGCCCCAAGGGACTTTCCCTTTGCGGCGGCACTGGCCGCACCCGGCATGAGCTTTATCTGTGAGGTCAAAAAGGCTTCCCCCTCCAAGGGGCTCATCGCCCCGGATTTTCCCTACCGTTCCATCGCTGAAGACTATCAGGCTGCCGGAGCCTCTGCCATCTCCTGTCTCACAGAGCCCTTCTGGTTTCAGGGCAGTGACAGCTACCTCCGGGAGATTGCACAGCGTGTCTCTATTCCGGTGCTGCGGAAGGACTTTACGGTGGATGACTACATGATCTATGGTGCAAAGGCCCTCGGTGCCTCCGCAGTCCTGCTGATCTGCTCCATATTGGAGGATGCCCAGCTGCGGGACTATCTGGCCCTCGCCCATGCTCTGGGGCTCTCGGCGCTGGTGGAGGCCCACGATGAAAATGAGGTTCAGCGTGCACTGACCGCAGGTGCCAAGATCATCGGCGTCAACAACCGGGATCTCAAGACCTTTACCGTAGATCTCGGCAATTCTCTGCGGCTTCGGCAGCTGGTTCCCCCGGAGATCCTGTTTGTATCAGAAAGCGGCATCCGCACCCATGCGGATATTCAAAAGCTCTATGACAACGGCACCAACGCAGTGCTCATTGGAGAAACGCTTATGCGTGCACCCAATAAAAAGGAAATGCTGGATACCCTGAGAGGAGGCCCCTGTTATGAGTAAGATCAAGATCTGCGGACTCAGCCGTCCCTGTGACATCGACTATGTAAACGAGGCAAAGCCTGATTTCTGCGGCTTTATCATCAGCGTCCCCAAGAGTCGGCGTAACGTAACTCCGGATACCGTCCGATCTCTGACCGCAGAGCTTTCACCGGACATCGCTCCGGTGGGCGTCTTTGTGAATGCCCCTATGGAAGAAATCGCCGCACTGACCAGCGATGGTACGCTTTCCTATGTGCAGCTCCACGGGCAGGAGGACGAGCACTACCTTGCCGCACTTCGCAAGGCGGTCAAGGTACCCATCATTCAGGCTTTCAAAGTGACCTGCCCGGAGGATGTGCGCCGGGCAGAGCAGTCCTCCGCAGACTATATCCTGCTGGACAACGGCTCCGGCGGCACCGGGCAGGTCTTCGATTGGTCCAACCTTCAGAATATCACCCGGCCCTATATTCTTGCGGGCGGTCTCGGGCCGGAAAATCTCGCTGATGCCGTCCATCTGCTCTCACCGTGGGGCACCGATCTGTCCAGCGGCGTGGAAACTGACGGATATAAGGATCGGGATAAGATACTGGCTGCGGTCAAAGCAGTTCGGGACGCCTCCAAATAACATTCCAGCGGCGCTGCATTTCGGTACTTGCAGCGCCGCTGGGTTTATTTTAACAGAAACGGGGCTTCTCCGTTCTCGCAGGCCCGGTAGTGGGCATTCATGCTGCGGAGCCGCTGCACCACCTGCGGAATAACAGTCAGCAGCATATCGATCTCCTGCTCCGTATTCCAGCCGTCTATGCTCAGCCGAAGGCTGCCCCGGGCAATCTCCGTTGGAAGTCCCATGGACAGCAGCACATGGCTGGGCTCCAGAGAACCCGAAGCACAGGCCGAGCCGCTGGATGCACAGATTCCCGCTCCGTCCAGCAGCAGAAGGAGGCTCTCCCCTTCTACCCCTTCAAAAGACAGGTTCAAAATTCCCGGCGCACAGTCTCCGCCGCCGTTGATCCGGCTGTGGGGGATTCGACTGAGCCCTTCCAGCAATCTCTGCCGCATGGCTGCTACCCGCTTCATATCCGTTTCCATGGTGCCCATGGCCGTTTCCAGCGCTGCCGCCATCCCTGCAATGGCCGGGAGATTCTCCGTTCCGGCACGCTTCCCCCGCTCCTGTCCGCCGCCCTCTATGATGCTGTGGAGCCGGAGCCCCCGGCGTGCGTAGAGCACACCAACACCTCTGGGCCCATGGAATTTATGGGCCGACAGGCTCAGCATGTCCACCTGCTTCACGTCAAGGGGAATATGGCCCGCCGCCTGTACCGCATCCGTGTGAAAGGGGATGCCCCGGGCTCTGCAAATGGCCCCCAGCTCCCCAATCGGCTGGATGGTGCCCAGCTCATTGTTCACCGTCATGATTGTCACCAGCGCCGTATCTTCCCGGATGGCCGCTTCCAATGCCTCCGGGCGCACATGCCCGTCTGCATGGACGTCCAGATAGGTCACGGAATAGCCCATACCTTCCAGCTTTTTTAGGGTATGCAGCACCGCATGGTGCTCAAAGGCAGAGGTGATGATATGCCGCTTTCCCTCCGCCGCACCGTTCAGTGCTCCGGACAGAATGGCCTGATTGTCGCTTTCACTGCCGCCGGAGGTAAAATAGATCTCTCCGGGCTTTCCCCCGAGACTCCGTGCAATGGACTCTCTTGCACGCCCCAGCGCTGCTGCCGCCTGCTGTCCGGCCCGGTGGAGGCTGGAGGGATTTCCATAGCAGCTGTCCATGGCCTCCAGCATTGCAGCCCGGGCCTCCGGGCAGATTTTTGTGGTGGCGGCATTGTCTGCATATACCATGCTCTGCTCCTCTTTTCCTACGAAACTGATATGAATCATACACCGCCCTGTATGCCGCTGTCAAGCTGCAAACGAAAAAGAGACGCACGGCGGTGCGTCTCTTGGGGCTGATGTTATCCGTTATGCCTTTGGGGTGCAGATCCCGCAGATATCCACGTTGACCGCTGCAACCTTCAGGCCGGTCATGGACTCAACGGCAGTGATCACAGCGTCCTGAATATTTCCGGCCACGGCGGGGATATCGCTGCCGTAGGCGATGATCACAAAGCACTCCACCGTGACAACCTCATTGTCAATGGTGAGCTTTACGCCCTTGGCCATATTCTTTCTGCCCAGCATTTCCGCCAGATCGGCGGTGAAGCTGGAGGAGAGACCGTAAACGCCCTCCACATCACTGATGGCCAATGCCGCAATGGCTGCAACGACTTCCTCCGAAATATTGACGGTGCCCTTTTCTACAGGCTGCACCAGATATTCTTTTGACTCACTCATAGCAAGATGCCTCCAGTCTCAGGCAGATATGCCGCCTGTCTTTTGTTCATTGTATCATATTTTCATAAAAATACAATCATTTTACCTCAATAATTTTCAGGTCAGATGGCGTGTAATCGCTCTGGGTCGTCACAATATCGCAGATCTGGGCCACTGCGTCAGACTCCAGCCCCTCTTCCGGGGCAGCCACTGCCACAGAGATACCGCCTTCGCTCATATAGGCCACACAGTCCGCATAGCCCTTGGAGATTACCAATCCCTCGATCTCCGCCTCCTTCAGCGCGGTATTTACCATGCTCTCCAGCTGTGCCGAAGCCGAGGACGCCGCCTGATCGTCTGCCCCGGATTCATAGGCTATGGTCTCCTGCAGCAGCTCCACTGCGCTGTCCCGGGACTCCTGCCGCGCCAGCCGAATGGTGGCAAAGTAGTCGCTGATGGTGGTATCTGCGGTGGCCTCCGTCAGCATAGCATCATAGTTCTCACTGCCGTCCACCACTTGGGCCTGATCGGTAATGGCATCCACCGATGCAATGCCGCCGCCCTCCCCGGCGGTCTCTGTATCCGTATCTGCTCCGGCCTCCTGCAGCAGCGCCGTGTCTAAGGTATCCGCCAGCTCCGTCTCTCCGGAAACCGCCGAGGCCTCGGGCTCCTTGTGGTACGACCAGTTGAGATAGACCCCCACACAGATAAACAGGAGCACAACTGCCACCACTGCATTGCGTTTCCACAGCTTCGTGGCAGTCACATTGGTTGTATTGGTTGTGTTCGTCATAATGCCCTCCTTCATTCCATTGCGCACACTGTAATATGGTCCATGCCCAGTCCAGTCAAGCTGGACACCGCCTCCTTTACCGCAAGCTGTACCTCCGGCCGCCCCGCCCCCTGGCAGAGCACCACTGCTCCCCGAAAGCCCGGATAGCCGCTGCACTTTGCCACAGGCAAATCACTGCTTCCAGTGCGTGCCAGCACGGTTTGGCTCTGACTCTGACTGCTGTCGGTACTCTGCGTCTGAGAAAGATCCATCTGATAGATCGTTTCGCCCCCGTCCTCCAGAGACAGCAGCAGCTGCACCCTTCCCACCCCCTGCATGTTCCCCAGCAGTGCTTCCAGCTGATCGGTAAATGCCTCCAAATCAAAGCCGTCTGTTTCCGCCGTTTCCTCCACTGCCCGCTGTTCCGTTTTTCCGCCGCTGGGCAGAAGAAGCAGAAGCACGCCGATGGCCAGTACCAGCAGCGGCCAGCGATAGCGCTTTAACCCACTGAGCTTCGGAAAATTCTCCAGCATCTTCACATGTCTAACCACTCCTGTCTCTCCTCCGGTATTCCAAGCTCGGAAGCAATGGCTTCTGTCAGCGCCTTTTTCTGGCTCTGGGTCCCATGGCCATGAATGACCACCGACCATGGGATCGGATACTGTTTTTTCAGCCGAACGCTGACCTCGGCACTGCAAGTCAGTTCCATAGCTTGTGCTTTGTCCAATATATATGTCTCCGCGGCCTCGGATATGAGCGATTCCATCAGACGGTTTGACTCCCGGGCCACCTCATCGGCCTCCATCACCGGCGTATAGCTCCACCGGGCCATCTGCTTCGCCCCTGCCGCCACATTCAGCTTGCCAAGGGGACCCAGCATACAGATCAGTACCAGCAGTCCGGCACCCAGTCTGGCACCCCGCCCCTCGGCACCCTTAGGTGCCACCCTTCGGATCAGTGCCGCAAGGATCGCTGCCGCAGTGAGCCCCACCAGATATTCTTTCATGCCACAGCCCCCCGCAAAAAGCACACACAGCCGATCATCACCAGCAGTGTACACACGCCGGTCACTGCCGTAATCAGTCCCACCGCCCCGGCCATGGTGGAGACCAATCCGGACAGACGCTTCTCTCCGGTGGCTGCCGTTGCCGCTGCGGTACACTTCAGCATCAGATAGCTGCATCCCGTCTCTATAAACGGACCGATGCTCACCGCAAGCACTCCAAGTAAGCCAAGGATCCCAAGGCTTCCCCGGATCATCCCTGCGGAGACCAGCAGCGTCTCAGAGGCATCTGCGATCATGCTCCCCACCACAGGGACCGCCGTGGAGATAGTCAGCTTCGCCGCCCGGATCGAGGCGGAATCAACGCTTCCGCTGATCACCCCGGTCAGTGAAAGATAGGCTGTAAACCCGATCACCACAAATTTTAGTGCCGTGGTAATCAGCTGCTTGAGCATGTCCCCCAGCATTTTCAGGCTTTCATCCCCCACGGCATAGTTGGCGGTCATCAGCGCCATATAGCAGGAGATTGCCGGCAGAAAGATTAGCTCCAGCCCCCGGCTCATGGCCCCGCACACCGCCGTGGTGATCCCCAGCAGCGCCGTAGAAGTGCCGATCCTTCCCGATGCCGCAGCCGCCGACGCCATAGCCGGAAACAGCGCTCCGGAAAACACCGCCATTTCATCCACGGTTCTTGTCATCTGGGTGAAGAAGCCCGAGATCTGCCCATAGAGGATCATGGAGATGGCCAGTACCCCCGCCAGCTCCATGGCCGTTTCGGCCTGCTCTGCCCCGCTGCTTCGTACCACTGCTGCCAATACGGTCACAGCAAATACAGACAGGCACAGGCCAAGGGATGCCTTGATGCTGCCTTCGGACTGCCCAAAGCCCTTTTCCACAATCGACCGGACGCCGCCGCCCAAGTCCTCTGCGTCCATGATGTCCCAGCCCTCTACCGACTCCCGGGCAGCATCGGGCAGACTTCCCGGAACATCCCCGGCGCCAAAATCCGTCTCCGCCCCAGCGGCCCGGCAGCCCACCGTCAGAATCACAGTCAATATCATTACCATCCAGATTCTTCTCATTGGCATTCACTCACAGCATATTCTTTACCAGCGTAAGGAGGCTCTCCATCAGCGGCAGCAGCACAAACACCGATGCAGTGCTTCCCGCCATTTTCAGAGCTGAACCGATGGTCTTCTCCCCGGCATCCTCACAGATCCCGGCACCGGTCTGTGTCAAAATTCCAATGGCCATGGCCTTCAGCACCGGCCCTGTGGTGCTTCCGGTAAGCCCTGCGGTATCTCGCAGCTCCTCGAGGAACCCCAGCACCGGCTTTAACACCGTCATGGTCATGACGGCGATCAGCAGTACGGTGCCAATGGATGCCAGTACCGCAAATTCTCCCCCCTGCTTCCGGGTAAGCAGGCATAGAATCGCCCCCACCACCGCCGTTCCCGCACATTTTAAGATCGTATCCATCAGAACTGAAACAGGGTCTTCACCAGATCAAACAGATCTGCGATTTTCTGCACCAGAATCATCAGTACCACCACCAGTCCGGCCAGCGTGGTCATAGTGGCCTGCTCTTCCCGGCCCGAGCGAACCAGCACCTGGTTGAGAATGGAGACGATGATGCCAACGGCGGCGATCTTAAAGATCAGATCGATTTCCATAGGGCCTCCTACAGCAGAATCAGGATCAGGGCAAGTCCCCCGCAGACCGAGGCAGTCATCCACGCCTGCGCCTTCTGCCTCCGCACCGACTCTGCCTGCCCGATCCGTTCATCCAGCCGTTTCTTATACAGCTCCAGCGCCCGTGCCTGTCCCCCAAGGTCGTAGCGTCCCAGTGCCCCGGAAAACTCCAGCAGCATGGATTTTTCCTCCTGCTCCAATGGAAGTGGCTGCTCCTCCATCTGAATTTTCATGGCAGTGATCAAGGGCCTTCCTGTTACCGCTGCCATATTGACCGCTGTTCCCTGAAAAAAAGCGCCCATCTCTCCCCCCATCCGCTGTCCGGCAGCCTCAAAGAGCTCCGGCAGGGACGCCATACGGAGCTCCATTTCATTTTGCAGCAGCTCCAGCCCCAGTCGAAGCTGCCGAAGCAGTCCGATCCTCCGGCTCAGGCTCTGCCGGGCCAGATACCCGTTCATGAAGGACGCCACCGCCACAAATATCCCGCCTGCCAGCTTCAGCACCATGCCCCAATCGCTCCAATCTCTTCACCCGATAATGTTCCAATTCTATCCAATAGTCAAAGGCCCCAGACGCAATCAGGTTCCGAAATCCCGGCCGATTGCAAAGCCCTTCCATGCTGTCCCCATGGGCCGTTGCCAGCAGAGCCACCCCGGAGAAAGCAGCCTGCTGTGCTGCCAGCAGCTCGTCCTCCCCGGACAGCTCATCCACTGCCATGACCTGTGGATTCATGACCCGAAGCATCAGCTCCATGCCCTGCGCCTTGGGACACCCGGACAGCACATCGGTACAGGGTCCAAGATCCAGCATGTTCTCTCCGTCCCGCTGCGCCGCCAGTTCCCGCCGCTGGTCGATGACGCTGACCCGGTTCCCTGCCTCACTATACAGCCGGATCAGATCCCGAAGGAAGGTCGTCTTCCCCCCGCCGGGCGGCGAAAGGATCAGCGCCGAATGAGGGCGATTCCCCGCCAGCAGGGTGTCCATCACCGATTGGGCCGCACCCTTCCGCTCTCTTGCAATTCGGACAACTGCCGAGGAGAGATTTCGGATGCCCCATATTTTCCCGTCCCGAATCACTGTCTCCCCGCACAGCCCCATGCGGCATCCGCCCTCCAGCGGCAGATAGAGGCCCGTTTCCTCCAGCTTACAGGCATAGGGAGAAAAGCCCGTGGCCCGGTCCACCATTTCCCCCAGCAGCTGCTCCGTGACCGGGATCGGACTTCCATGGCAGGTCAGAAGCTCCTCCCCCCACGGAAACACCATGCGCACTGCCTGTCCCCTGCGAAATCGCAGCTCCACCAGCTTTGCCGCTCTCGCCTTTTCTACCCGATCCAGTGCCTCCTGCACTTCCGAAGTCAATGCTGAAATCATCATATGTAGCACCGTCCTTTGCCTTACAGCCTATGTCCCCGCCGAGAAAAATATGAGCTCCATAACGCACAAAATCCCCGCACCGCAAAGCGGTACGGGGATTTTGATATGAGATCAAGCAGCCTTCTCGGCTTTATTTTTCTTATGCTTTCTCAGGCGCACCCAGATGTTACCGGAGATGCACACAGAGGAATAGCAGCCTGCCAGCACGCCCACAAACAGTGGCCAGCAGAAATTCCGAATGGAGGTCACGCCCATAATGATCACCATGGTGATGGTCAAAAGCGTGGTAATGGTAGTGTTGATCGACCGGCCCATGGTCTGCCAGATGGACTGATCCATAACATCTGCAAAATCCGCTTTGGGATTGGCCTTGGCATTCTCTCTGGCCCGGTCAAACACCACGATGGTGGCATTGATGGAGTAACCCAGAATGGTCAGCGCCGCCGCAATAAAGTTGGCGTTGAAGGGAATGCGGAAGATGATATAGGCCGACAGCATTACAAGCAGGTCATGGCACAGCGCGCAGACCGCAGCAAGGCCGGAGCGGAAGTCAAACCGAATGCCGATATACACCAGCATGCACAGCACTGCAACCAGTGCAGCGATCATGGTGGAGTTCCGCAGATCGGCGCTGACAGAAGCGGAAACAGAGGAGCTGGACACCACAGTAGCATCCGGATACTCCGCCGCAATGGCATCATAGAGGGCGTCACGGGTCTCATTGGGCACATACAGTGCCTTAACCACCACCTGTGTTCCGGTGCTGCCGGAGGTGGTCACGGAAGAGAGCTTTCCTTCCAGAACGCCCTTGGCAATGTTCTCCACCTCGGCGGTATCTGCCTGCTGACCCAGATCATAGGTCATGGTCACGCCGCCCAGAAAATCAACATCCATATTAAAGAGGTTCACGCCGAAGGGCAGGGTCACAAGGCCAGCCACACCGGTCACCACAAGGATGGCGGAGATAATGAGGAAAAGCTTAAAGTGCTTTACAAAGCTGAATGTCTTATTCTCAAACATCTTACTTCTCCTCCTTCTGCTTTTTCACGCCATACAGGGCGGGGTTCACAGCCTTTACGCCCACCAGTGCCTTCATCATGATCTGGCTGGCAAACAGCATCACGATCATGGACAGTACAACACCGATAAACAGGGTCTTTGCAAAGCCCACCGTGGAGCCGGTACCCAGCCGCCACAGCACAACTGCGGCAATGATGGTGGTCACGTTGGAGTCAATGATGGCGCTCATGGCATTCTTGTAGCCGGTATCGATGGCTGCACGGATGGTCTTTCCGCCGCGGATCTGCTCTTTGATCTGCTCAAAGGTGATTACGTTGGCATCTACTGCCATACCCAGCGTCAGGATGACACCTGCAATGCCGGGCAGGCTCAGGTTTAGCTTAGCAATAGCGACGACCACCAGGAACAGTGTAGTATACAGCAGCAGTGCCACACTGGCGATGACACCGGGGAGCCGGTATACGATAATCATGAACAGGATCACCAGAGCAATGCCGATGGCTCCTGCGGTCAGAGAGGAAGAAAGGCTCTTCTCACCCAGAGATGCGCCAACGCTCTCCATCTTCACATTTTCCAGTGCAAAGGGCAGCTTGCCTGCAGCAATGATGTCTGCCAGATAGGTGGCATAGTCGGAATCTGCGGAGTTGCCCAGTGTGATAATGGCGCTGTCGTTATTGATGCCGGTGTTCTTATAGTCAGCACCTACCTGGGGGGTAGAAATCGCAGTGCCCAGGATGTTCCACTGGAAGGTCTCGCCAAACAGCGTGACCGGGATGCCCGGCCAGCCGAAGTCTACCACCGGCAGGCTGGCAAAGGCCTTGGGCAAAAACTGCAGCAGCAGATACTTAAAAACGGTGATAAGGTTGGACACGACCACGAACAGGCCGCCCTCCCGCACCCACTTGGCAGCGGCGGGGTGCTTGGCCGCGAAGTTATTCCAGAATTGCACGTTGCACCTCCGTCAACTGTTGCGCAGGCGGCTTTCCAGCTGCGCGTTGAGAATTATGTTTTTGATGGCCTCAAGAATGACCTTGACCAGGCCAATCACCCAGAAGCCCTTGGCTTCCAGCACGATGCCGTCCACCATGCCCATACTGATGGCCCCGCTGGTCATTTTGGCCAGGGCGCGCAGCGGCATGTTGTATTGGGACATCACGTTCAGGTTGGGCTGGCCTTTTTTGTAGCTGGCGGTCAGCAGCGTATGCAGCACCAGCCAGATCAGCCAGCACAGCGGGCTGCGGCTGTGGTTCAGCTCGCCCAGGGTCATGTTGCGGTCGATTTTTACGGTGTCGTCCGGGATGGGGCGGCCCAGCAGGGTCTCCCACTCGGCGTCGGGCACGTTCTGCACCTTGCCGCTTGTGTAGTGCGGCAGGCTCTTGCCCTCGTAGGGATTCGGTGCACCGGTACCGGCCACAGTAACAACAGCGGTCAGGCGGATGTCCTCGCAGGAGGCACCGACGCGGACTTCATAGCTGCCGCCCTCGACCTCCCAGGCATTAGTCATCGTGTTCCAGTAGCGGAACGCCTTGTCATCCAGCGCAACAGTCACCCGCTTGCTCTCCCCTGCCGCCAGCTGCACCTTGGCAAAGCCTTTCAGCTCCTGCGCGGGGCGGAAGATCTTGGCATCAGGCTTGGCCACGTAGACCTGCACGATCTCCGCGCCCTCACGGTCGCCGGTGTTGGTCACGGTCAGGCTTACGCCCTGGGGCGTGGCTTTTACGTCAGCATAGGCAAAGGTGGTGTAGCTTAAGCCAAACCCAAACGGATAAGCGGGAGCGACCCCGGCCGTCTGGTGGTAGCGATAGCCCACGTACAGCCCCTCGCGGTACTGCACGGTGCGGCCGTCGCCGGCAAAGTTGTCCCGGGCGGGGGTATCCGAATACGCCTTGGCCCAGCTCTCGGCCAGCTTGCCGCTGGGGTTGACCTTGCCGGTCAGCACGTCCAGCATGGCCCCGGCCCCGGCCTGGCCGCCCAAAGCGCCGTAGACCAGCGCCTTGCAGTGGTTCGCCCAAGGTGTCTCCACCGATGCGCCGGCGCTGAGCACCGCCACAATGTTGGGGTTGACCTTTTGCAGGGCACGCAGCAGCTCGATTTGGTTCGATGCTACGCACATATCGCTGCGGTCCAGGCCCTCACTCTCTTTGATCTCGTCCAGACCCATGCAGAGCAGCACTACGTCAGCCTTTTGGGCCAGCGCCACGGCTTCGGCCTGCTTGGCGGCGTCGGGCTTGCCCTGGCGGTCGAAACCGGCGGCAAAGCCTACCTGTTCCAGCCCGCTTTCGGCCCAGCAGCCCAGCAGGGAATCCACCTTGATGGAGTTGACCGCGCTGGAGCCTGCGCCCTGGTAGCGCGGGGTCTCGGCAAAGTCACCAATGACGGCCACTTTCGTGCCCGCCGCCAGCGGCAGCAGGTTGTCCTCGTTTTTCAGCAGCACCGTGCTTTCGGCAGCGGCGCGGCGGGCCAGTGCGTGGTGGGCGTCGGCGTCAAAGCTGCGGCTGTGGTTCTGCACAGCGGCGTGGGTGTCGTAAATCAGCGTCAGCAGTTCGTCCAGGCGGGCGTCCACATCGGCTTCGGTGATCTTGCCGGACTTGACAGCGGCCAGCAGTTCCCGCACGGCGTCACCGCCGGGAGCGGGCATTTCCAGCGTGGAGCCGTTCTTTACGCCCAGTGCATGGTCGTTGGAGCCGCCCCAGTCGGTAACGACAGCGCCGGTAAAGCCCCAATCCCTGCGCAGGATGTCCTGCAGCAGATGGGCATTTTCGTTGGCGTAGGTGCCGTTGACCAAATTGTAGCTGGACATGATGGTTTTGGGTGCGGATTCTTTCACCACGATCTCAAAGCCGGTCAGGTAGATCTCCCGCAGGGTGCGTTCGTCCAGCACGGAGTCCGACGCCATGCGGCGCAGCTCCTGGCTGTTGACGGCGAAGTGCTTGGGGCAGGCGGCGATGCCGTTGGATTGGATGCCCCGCACATAGCCTGCGGCCATCTTGCCCGCAAGGTAAGGGTCCTCGGAGAAGTACTCGAAGTCGCGGCCGCAGAGGGGGCTGCGCTTGGTGTTCAGGCCCGGGCCGAGCAGCACAGCGACTTCCTGCGCGGCAGCTTCCTCGCCCATGGCCTTGCCGACTTCCTCGCCCAGGGCGGGGTCCCAGCTGCAGGCCACAGTGACAGCCGTGGGAAAGCAGGTAGCCGGTACGCTGGGGTTCAGCCCCAGATGATCCGCCGCCCCGGCCTGCTTGCGCACGCCGTTGGGGCCATCGGACAAGGTAATGGACGGGATACCGGCTTTGGGCAATGCGCGGGTGGTAAACACCGTGTCCCCAGAAAGCAGAGCACATTTTTGTTCCAGATTCAGTTTTTCAATGATATTTGCGTGTTTCATGGGATTCTCCCTGCGTAAAAAGCTAAAGGCGGCAACATATTCCTGCCGCCTTTGCTTTTTAGATGTTGTTATGCTTGTTTCTGTTTAGCTGCTTTTTTAGCGGCCTTTGCTTCCAACTTGGCAAGCTTGCGTTTGCTCGGCTTCCAAACACGGAAAATCCGATAAACGAAGAATACCAGCAACAGTGCAGGAACGATTGTAAGCAGAATACGGAACTTCTTGTCGGTAGCCATACCGGTCAGAGTGCTGCCGGGCATGGCACCATTCATCGCCTTGGAATTTGCAATTGTGTACAGGATACTGTGGGCAGCTTCTCTGCCGTAGTGATAATCGGAAATACTATCTTTGTCAAAAATGAATTGGGTGTCCTTTAAGTAGCGCAGGCTGCCACTGCCGCCTGCTTCAATCATCTGGCGGGCATCCATACGACCCAAGTGACTGTTTGCATCTGTGATGATAAATCCATTAAAGCCCCACTCACCACGCAGCACATTCGTAATCAGATTATAATGACCACCCGTCCATGTTACTCCCAAGCGGTTGAAAGAGGTCATCAAGGCATTGCATGCCGGAACCGTTGTAGTTGCATTCTGATAACTGCCATCTTCCTGTTTTTCCAGGTAATTCATCTCGACGGGGTCAATCTTCATGCACATTTCAAAAGGCTTCAGATAAATTTCACGAATAGCCTGTTCACCGCTCCAGGTAGCTACACCACCATCTCCACCATCGCCGCGGTGGTTTTCCTGGTCGTTTAAGGCAAAATGTTTCACAAAGGTATATAATCCTTTTTTAGCTGCTTCCTGCACAGTAGCGGAGGCCATGCTGCCGGACATAAACGCATCTTCCGAGTAATATTCGTTGTTTCGACCGCTGAACGGTGTACGGTGAATATTAGTAGCCGGGCAGTACCAGCCCACGGTTCCGCTGCCCAGCAGGGCATCATTGCCCAACAGGTTACCAAATGCCAATGCCAGTTCGCGGTTCCATGTTTGAGCCGTCACCTCGGCACCGTTGAATGTCGTTCCTCCTGCGCTGCCGAATACCAAGCCTGTAGCGGAGTCTGCATCCATGCAGTACGGCTTACCAACGCTCTTCAATTCAGGCGTACCATAGCCGGAAGAGCTAATCAATGTCTGATAATCCTCTGCCGTCAGCTGATCCAACAAATCATCCCATATCAGGTCATCATAAGATTTGCCGCGCAAATCAATCAAACCCAGACCATTTTGGGCACCATAGACGATTGTATCGGTCAAAGTGCTCGGGTCGGTCGGATTACCAGAATCTCTTTCTAACAGCGTTGCGAGAAATTCTGCCGATGCTTGTTTGCCGTATTCGTAGCTGGCCGGGTTGCCATCGGCATCTGTGCCATTGATTTCATTGCCCCACGTGCTGATAACATCACTGGCCTCACCGCCGTGCTGCGGGAAGGTTCCCGTCCAATCGCTGCGGCTCAGCAGGGTAAAATCACCACGTGCAGCATCAAACTGGTTCGTGATTTCCGTGCCGGTTGTAGTGTCGGTTGCATAGGTCGTTGCATCAAACTTCGGCTGTACATACACAGCAGTAAAGTCTGCATTGCCATCTTCGGTCATACCATCGGCCACGGTGTATCCCTTGGCGGCCAGAATGTTGTTGATGGCTTTATGGGCATCTGCCGCAGCGGTAATATAATAGTTGCCCTCGTCCAGAATGTAGGTTTTTGCCTTGTTAGCGTCGTAGCTTTTCAGCTGCTCTTTCTCGAACGATGCCGTGACCGTTTCACTTGCGCCCGGCTCCAGCAGGCCGGTCTTCGTATAGCCAACCAGTTCGACAGAGGACTTCTCTACGGCGTTTTCTTTGTCGTACTCAGTGTAGGGACTTTGTGCATAGACCTGAACAACATCCTTGCCCGCAGTACTGCCAGTGTTGGTTACAGTGACGCTTATCGTGCAAGTGTCTCCAGACCAGGTCGCGGTGAAGTCTTTCCATTCAAAAGTTGTCAGAGACAGACCATAACCGAACGGATACTGCACAGTCTCCTGATAGTTATACTCGCCCACGTTGCCGTTTTTCATGACAGCATCTTCATAGCGGGTCTCATAATATTTATAACCGACATAGATGCCTTCGGCATAGTCCAGATAGGTGTAGGGGGTGATATTGCCGTCCTCATCAAAGTAATAGTAAGAGCCATAGTTCTGTGCTGCCGGGCTGCTGAACGCATCATAGGCAGCAGTATCTACCAGATGACCACTGGGGTTCACGTTTCCAGCCAGAATATCTGCTACAGAATTCAGGCCATAGGTGCCCGTCAATCCGGTGTACAGCACGGTATGAATGTTCTCATACTGTTCTACCCAGCCGGTTTCCATCACGCTGGGGCTATTGATCAGAATAACAACATCCTTGAAGTTTTTGTTAAGATAGTCAATGATCCCTAACTCAACAGAATCCGGCTCCAGATAATTTTTCGTCTTATCTTCCAGAATATCTGTGTGGTTGTACATGGATCGCGGCATATCACGGCCTTCGCCAACAACGCGGCTCAGCACAAAAACTGCCGTTGTATCTGCAAAAGTGTCCTCCAGCCCCGGCTCACTCGTAATCACATCAATGGGGCACTCATTCAGGCGAAAATCTTCCGCCGCACCGAAATTAATGGAACCTGTACCGCGGGTATAGTCTTTACCGTTTCCTATAGTATAGAAATCCCACAGGGTATCATTTACTGTAAAGCCGCGGCTTTCCAGGGCACTTTTCAGCGTTATACCACTGGCAACATACCCACCGGTTAGGTATGCAACACTAGAATGGCTAAATAAGCTGAATTTCGTACCGGCCGCATAGGGCAGATGCTTCGTATCGCCTTTCAGCATGACCGTACCTTCGCCGACAATTTGTTCATTCAGCTTTTGCTGTGCTTCCCTAATTTCGTCAGCCGAGCTGTAATCTGCTTTGTTATATTCCAAATCAAGATTGTTTCCCTCGGCGGGTGTCTTCCATGCCTGCTTGTAGCCCAGCACTTCCGTTACCATTCGCCCATACGTGGGCAGAAGCGTATTTGCTAGAATCAGTACAACTGCCATAAGTACTGCCAGAATTGACAGGAACATAGTATGCAGAATATGCCCTGCAATTTGCAGTGGTGTGAGCTTTTTCTTTTGCATTGTTTTCCTCCTCAATTATCTTTCCACCGTTTTTGTAGAAGTACGGTGTTGAACTGGTACTATGTTACCATACTGTTAAGGATTTGTTTCAAAAAATGCACAAACTGCCGTTTTTGCGGCATAATCTGTAAAAGTTGCAAAATTGTATCAAAAATTGATGTGGATGTTGCACAAAACAAAGCCGCTCCCATTTGTGCATGTTGCTGTGGCAGCAAAAAAGGGAGAGGTGCAGGGCCTCTCCCCTATTCTGCTTATTTCTGCGGCAGCAGTACCCTTAGCGTAAACCACTCATCCTCCCAATGCAACGTCAAAGTGCCGCCGTGGGCCTCGGCGGCGGCGCGGACGCTTTTCAGGTCATAGCCGCCGTGGGCGCTGCGCAGGGGCAGGCCGTCGGGGCCAAGCTCCACGGGCTGGGCGCAGTAGTTCTCGAACCGCAGCATCACAAAGCCGTTCTGCGC
>OLRG01001044.1_pt1 | contig 23581 bp, 21 predicted proteins | sample 1672331 | NCBI WGS metagenome assembly OLRG01 (sample SAMEA3136672, study PRJEB25190) | human gut metagenome
GGGACCAGTTGTTGTGCTTGCCGGAGCCGTTGACACCGTCAAAGGGCTTCTCGTGGAGCAGGCACACAAGGCCGTGGCGCTCGGCAACCTTCTTCATCATTTCCATGGTCAGCAGGTTGTGGTCAATGGCCTTATTGGTGGTATCAAAAATCGGAGCCAGCTCATGCTGTGCGGGAGCTACCTCGTTGTGCTTGGTTCTGGCGGGGACGCCCAGCTTCCACAGCTCCTCGTCCAGCTCCTTCATAAATTCAGAGACCTGAGGGCGAATCACACCAAAGTAATGCTCCTCCAGCTCCTGTCCCTTGGCGGCGGAGTGACCGAACAGGGTGCGACCGGTGAGGATCAGATCCTCTCTCTGCTCATAGTCCTCCTTGCGGATCAGGAAATACTCCTGCTCGGGGCCAACGGTGGAGGATACATGGGTATAGTTTTTGCCGAACAGCTTCAGAACCTTGCAGGCCTCCGTGGAAATTGCCTTCATGGAGCGGAGCAGAGGGGTCTTTTTGTCCAGTGCCTCGCCGGTATAGGAGCAGAAAGCGGTGGGAATGCACAGAACGTCATCCTTTACAAAGGCGTAGCTGGTGGGATCCCATGCCGTGTAGCCCCGGGCCTCACAGGTGGCACGCAGGCCGCCGGAGGGGAAGGAAGAGGCATCAGGCTCGCCCTGAATCAGCTCCTTGCCCTTAAATTCCATAATGGCAGTGCCATCGCCCATGGGGGAAACAAAGCCATCGTGCTTCTCGGAGGTAATGCCGGTGAGAGGCTGGAACCAGTGGGTATAATGGGTGGCACCCTTTTCAATGGCCCAGTCCTTCATGACACTGGCAACCACGTTGGCCACATCCAAATCCAAGGGCTTGCCCTCGTCAATGGTGGCCTTCAGGCTTTTGTAGGTGGCGCTGGGAAGGCGCTCTTTCATTACATGCTCATTGAATACCATGGAGCCGTAGATGTCCTTGGTGTTTGCTGCCATATTAATCTACTCCTTTTTAAGTTCTCCGCAGTGCGGGTGAATCCAAAAAAATAGGCGCCGTGAGGGGGTCCCTCACAGCGCCCTTGCTGTAATGACCACATTATACTGCAATTTTGGTAGATGGTCAATTGCATTTTTGCTGAATTTTATGGGAAATGCATTTTATTTTCGTGCACTATGCAAAAGCACAAAAACCTGCGGGATTTGAAAAAAATCCCGGTCAGAATGCAGACGATCGGTTTATTCCAGCAAGATATGCAGGGGGAATTGCTTTTTGCGATGGATTGTGTTATGGTGCACATAGATAAATCGGGGAGGTATGTTCGATGAGATTAAAGGTTATCGCAATTTTGCTGTGCATTGCGTGCATTTGTACCATAACGGGCTGCGGCAGCAGGGCTGCTTCGGAAAGCGTGGAGGCGTCTGCTTCGCCGCAGGCGGCCTTTGGCAATGCACCAGCTGCGTCACCGGAGCTGGCGGCGCAGACGGCGCAGGCAGAGATGGGGGCAGCCGAAGAAAGCGAGGCAATGCCGGAGGAGAGCGAGGATGGGGCATTTCATCAGCAGCTGGCAGCCGTAATCCTGTGCCGGCAGGACGGACTGAAGTATGATCCAGAGGATCCTGTGTACTTCTGGCGTGCGGTGGGTTATCTGGTGGGAATGACTGCGCCCAATGAGCTTACAGAGGAGACGGAGCAATCAGGCGTTTACCGGGTGACGCAGGAGAATATACAGGTTTTTGTGCAGGCCATATTTGCGGACTTTTCCGGACAGATCCCATCGGTGACAGAGGAAGACCCGGTGGTGAGTATGGGCGAAAATGGAGATTATCTGTTTCATATGCCCGCAGTTGCCGTCAGTCTGACTTCCGTGGAGTTGATGTCTGGCGCAGATGGAGATACCGTACGGGTCGAGGCGGGCATAGACGGAAAGCCGGCAGGGATCTATGAGATCGCACTGAAAGATTATACCGGGCCGGAGATCGGAATGCGGAGGTTTTCCCATAGTATTGCCGGCGTGGAAACGCAGTCCTGACGGTGCCGGAAAGAGAAAAATCTGCCAAAAAAAGCATCGAAAAAATCTGGTTTCGAGGTTGACATAAAAAATCTTCTCTGATACAATTTAAGTGAAAACAACGGAAGGGAAGTGCGGAGCGATGAAGGCTGTGCTGACGGTGCACGCAGACTATCGCAAGGCACAGATTCCTGCTGATGATATTGCCTATATTACGGTGGAGGATCGAAAAACAAAGATTACACGGGGCTCCGGTGCAGTGCTGCGCACCAATCAGAGCCTGAAGGATGTCTTTGCGCAGCTGCCGGAGGATACATTTCTCAATATCAACCGCGGGATCATTGTGTCAAAGAAATTTATCGAATCGGAGAAAAACGGCGTGATCACCATGATGGACGGGACACAGTTTCGGCGTCGGGTTCGGTCGGATCGGATGCCCAAGCGGCCCAAACCTGCGCCGCGGCAGGAAAAGCATGTGGTGTGCCCGGCAGAGGTGCTGGGCCAGTGGCTGGATCCCATGCCCATGCCCATGCTTGTGATGGAGCTGGTGTACGGAGCTGGCGGCGTGGATTTCCGGATCCGGTATCTCAGCAGGGAAATGGCACGGCTGGAGAGCGTTACCATGGAAGAGGCGCTGGATCAGTCGGTATTGAAGCTGAGCAATGTGGGGAGCCCCAGATGGATGGCAATTTTTGCGGATGTGGCCATTCATGGCGGTTCCCGGGTGATCGAGGATGTGCTGGAGGGCTCAGGCAAGTATATGCAGCTGAGATGTTACCAGCCCCAGCCGGGCTTCTGTGGCTGTGTGCTGACGGATCTTACCAAGGAAAATAATCTGGTGCAGGAGCTGTTCCGGGCCAGAGCGTGAAGGAATATCAGGGAAATGGGCGTGCTGCGTTTGTGGCATGCCTGTTTTTTGACCATGAGAAAAATGGAACAGGCTGGATATATTTTGAACGGTAAATTAGACAAATTAAGGTTTTGAATTTCGTTCGATCCCAAACTGAATTCTGCTTTTCTTCCCACAGAAAATACCGTATAATGAAAAAAGAATCCACTGGGAAAAAGGAGGAAGCAAGATGGGAAAGAAATGGATCAGGCTCCTTTCAATGGCCCTGTGTCTGACGATTCCTTTGGGCTATGCGGTACTGGCGGCGGATATGACTCCGCCGGATGGGATGATGGGCCCGCCGCCGGGTGGAGATATGGGGGGAGGCGGCCCGCCGCCCGGGGACAGCGCACCAACCAATGCAGCCATTGTGATTACGGACGGAGCGGAGGATACAGCGGCGGAATATGAGCCGGGGATCTATGCCGGTCAGATCAAGGCCGGAGATGGGATGCTTACCATTGATGGGCTGGAGCTTTCCAGTGAAGACTATACCTTCAATGGTCTGGTGGTATCCGGCCCCGATTCTGTGGTGCGCCTGCAAAAAAGCAGCATTGCGTTAGGGGTAGATACGGAGGCCACAGACGATGATACCGGCGGTGCGGCAGTGAATCTTGACAATGGTGCGACCCTGTATATTTCAGATTCCGACCTGACGGTGGACGGTGCGGCGCGCTATGTAACGGCCAACTATAATGACGCAACACTGATCGTGAATCACGCTACGGTGACTTCTACGGGCAGCAACGAGTATACGGCGGGCGTTTCGGAGCCCTTTTCCAATGAGGCGCTGCTGATCTCCGGTACAGCCAGAGCAAATTTCTCCATTGGAGCCACCAAGACCTATTATTATGACTCTGTATGTACCGCTGAGGGCTGGGCGGCGCTTTCCACGGACTCGGCCACTGGTGACGGGCTGGATTTGTACGCCTACAATACGGAGGGTGTGGCCCAGAATGGGGGATATTCCACCTATGCGGATACCAACTGCCGGGTGTGGCTCTATGGAAGCAGACTTACCGCGGCGGAGATCGGCTGCATTATTTCCAAGAGCGGCCAGATCCATGCCTATCACAGCGACAGCGCCGATAACGAAGTGATGCAGTACCATGAGGGAAGTCCGGTGAGTACCGATACTCGCATCGTAGGCGGGCGCAACGCAGTGATGATCCATGCGCCGGATATGATGGGACAGGGCGTTATGGCGGCGGACTGCGGCACGTTTTATGCGGAGAATACCTTCCTTGGGACAGACGATGATCTGAAATCCACCAAGGATTATCACGATTACGGGGAGGCCGTGGGGGCATATATCGAAGCTGTCAGCGGCGATGTATTCCTGATCCGCTCCACCTCGGCTGATATTCAGCTGAAAAATGTGGAGATGGAGAGCTATAACGGCGTCCTTGTGCATACGGTCCTTAATTCGGATTCCATGGGCAATTTCCTTGCGGCCGGAGACGGCGAACAGGTGAAGCCTGTGGATGTGACCATGAAAGATATGGAGGCTACCGGAGATATTCTCCATGAGGATTATCAGCGGAGAATGACAGTGGAGCTGGAAAATGCCACGCTGACCGGGAATATCGTTTCCGGCACCATGGACAGCTGGAACAGCCGGTGGAGCCAGTATGGTGACGTGAATTGGGTGGTGGACGACAGCTTCGACGCCGATTACGGCGTTGCACTGACAGTGGGCGAGGGTGCCCGGTGGAATGTCACCGGAGAATCCAGCCTCAGAAGCCTGACGGTAGAAGCAGGCGGCGAGATCAATGGGGCAATCACGCTGGACGGCCAGCCGTTGGAGCCGGAGGCAGGGGAGACCTACAAAGGCCAGATTCTGGTGAAGGGAGCGGAACCTCAGAAGACGGAAGCACAGGAAGAGGGCTCGGCAGAGGCTCCGGCAGAGGCGATGGCGCAGCAGCCGGTGGAAACCCCGGCGGCGCAGGAGCACACACAGGAGCCGGTGACGGTGCCGGAGGAGCCTGCGGCGGAGCACTCAAGCGGAAGCGGAACCGTAGTCGTTGCTGTGGCACTGGGAGTAGTGGCGCTGGCAATCATCTTCGGCGCTGCGGCTGCTGCAAAAAAGAAAAAGAAGTAGCACAGCATTACTGCATGGCCTGTGATGGATTCGGAGGGCATCCGTTTGGGTGCCCTCCGAAAAATTTGGTCAGACCATTGACAAAACAGAGTGACATTGCTACAATACCCTTACAAGGCAATGACGGAACCAGTACCGCTGTTTCGGATTCCAGAGAGAGGCACAGAGGCTGAAAGTGCTTTATGACGGGAGAGCGGGAACACCAGTCCCGAGCTGCTGTGGGGCGTATTTACAAAACACAGACGTATTTCCGCGTTAAGGATCAATGAGTGAAACCATAAGGTGGAACCGTGCACTGCACCCTTATGAGCCTTCGGGCTTATAAGGGTTTTATTTTTTGATTTTTCTAAAGGAGATGTTTCCCCATGAAGGTGATTTACAACGACGGCCATGTGGGCGAGATCGAAAAGGACCAGGAGCTCCATGTGATCCGCCATACTGCGGCCCATGTGATGGCGCAGGCCATTAAGCGCCTGCACCCTCAGGCCAAGTTCGCCTATGGCCCTGCCACGGAGCGTGGCTTCTACTATGATGTAGATCTGGGCGAGGAAAAGCTGACGGATGAGGATCTTCAGGCCATTGAGGCGGAGATGAAGAAGATCTGTAAGGAAAACCTGCCTCTGAAGGCCTATGCGCTGCCCAGAGCCGAGGCCATTGCGCTGATGGAGAGCCGGGGGGAGGACTACAAGGTAGAGCATATTGGCGATCTGCCTGAGGATGCCACCATTACATTCTATCAGCAGGGCGAGTATATCGATATGTGCGTTGGCCCCCACCTGACCTACACCAAGACCCTGAAGGCCTTTAAGATCACCCAGCAGTCCGGCGCATACTGGAAGAATGACAAGAACAATAGGATGCTGACCCGTATCAACGGCATTGCTTTCCGGACGCAGGCAGAGCTGGATGAGCATTTGAAGCTCATGGAAGAGGCTGAAAAGCGGGATCACCGCCGTCTTGGCAAGGAAATGGGCCTGTTCATGCTCTGCGATGAAGGCCCCGGCTTCCCCTTCTTCCTGCCCAAGGGCATGGCGCTGAAAAACGCACTGATCGATTACTGGCGTGAGATTCACACCCGGGACGGCTATGTAGAGGTTTCTACCCCTCTGATTATGAACCGCCACCTGTGGGAGACCTCCGGTCACTGGGATCACTATAAGGACAATATGTATTCCACCCAGATCGATGGGGAGGATTACTGCATCAAGCCCATGAACTGCCCCGGCGGTGTTATGGTATACCGTGCTCAGCCCCACAGCTATCGGGAGCTGCCCCTGCGGATCGGTGAGCTGGGCATTGTACACCGGCATGAGCTCCGCGGCGCACTTCACGGCCTGTTCCGTGTCCGCTGCTTTACGCAGGATGATGCGCATATCTTTATGCGCCCGGATCAGATCGCAGATGAGATCAAGGGCGTTGTCCACCTAATCAATGAGGTATACAGCAAGTTCGGCTTTGACTACTTCATGGAGCTGTCTACCCGCCCGGAGGATTCCATGGGCTCCGATGAGGACTGGGAGGCAGCAACCAATGGCCTGAAGGATGCACTGGAGAGCCTTGGCCTCGACTATATCATCAACGAGGGCGATGGCGCATTCTACGGCCCCAAGATCGACTTCCATCTGCGGGACAGCCTTGGCCGTACATGGCAGTGCGGCACCATTCAGCTGGACTTCCAGATGCCTCTGAACTTCCAGCTGGAGTACACCGCAGAGGACGGCAGCAAGCAGCGGCCGATCATGATCCATCGCGTATGCTTTGGCTCCATCGAGCGGTTTATCGGTATCCTCACCGAGCACTATGCAGGCAAGTTCCCGGTATGGCTGGCACCCACCCAGGTAAAGGTACTGCCGGTTTCTGAGAAGAGCATGGAATACTCCAAAAAGGTTTATGACGCCATTCGTATGAGCGGCATCCGCACGGAGCTGGATGAGCGCAATGAGAAGATCGGCTATAAGATCCGTGAAGCCCAGCAGGTGGAGCGGGTGCCCTATATGCTGGTCATTGGTGCCAAGGAGGTTGAGGCCGGCACGGTCACTGTTCGGAACCGTGACACTGGCGACAGCACCACCATGGGTCTGGATGAGTTTATTGCAAAGGTGCAGAAGGAGACCAAGGAGCGGGTTTGATCCGCCAATCTTCATAAGATAACAGACACCCCTGTGAAGGCGATTCATGCTTTCACAGGGGTGTTTTGATAGACAGGGTGGAATATGTTTATTCGCTTTGACCGGATACAGCGGGGGCTGAGATAATGGAGCCCATGGTGGGCAGAAGCCAGAGAATAAAGCCCAGATAAGCCGTGGCTGTGGCGGCATCGTGATCCATGGCACCATCCAGCACAGCACTGACAGAAAAGAAGACCGCACACAGGGAGAAGAAAAGCGTAAGCCGGGGCTTTCCACTGTCAAAGAGAAAGCCTGTGCCATAGTAAAAGGCCAGAACCACAAAAATCATGGCAAAAAGCAGGACACAGTAATCCAGAATGATGGGATCCGTGCTCCAATGCTTAAAGCTCAGAATCAACTGGATCACCAGATAGAGCTCCGGCAGGAGTTCCAGCGGCGGTGCAGTGGGACGGCTGTGGCTGCGCATATATGCGGCGACCATCAGGCAGATCCCGGCCAGCAGACCCAGCAAAAGCATAATGGGAGCAGACATGGTGGGACCGGCAGTCAGCGCATTTACAAAGCGTAGCAGCACAGAGATAAGAATAAAGCCTGCGCCCAGATAGCCGAGGAGGGCACCGGAGCCGCCGCAATAGAGAACGCTGTGGTCACCGGACAGTCCAGAACGGAGTTTTGAGATTACGGCAAAGAGCAAAGCGCAAAGAACCCACCAGCCCGCCATGAGATAAGCGGAAATGTGGCCGGAGCACGGAAGGCCCTGTGCGTCAATTCCGGCGGTGAGATTCCAGAAGCGGAGAACACAGCCGATGATTGCGGCCGGGAGGAGAATGGTATAGTAGGAAGATTTATGCTTCATGAGAAGATGACTCCTTCAAACAACAGCTTATGGAAACCATTATAACAGCTGCGGCGGAACATTGGAAGTGGAAAACTATGTGGAATCGGAGAAAAGTATGTGGATAACTCTGTGGAAGAAGTGAATAACTCGGGAAAAACGTGTGGAAAACTGCAAAGTTATCCACAAAAACAGCCTCCTGACTGTAAAAATCAGGAGGCTGCGGAAATGATCATCCATAGATTGCGTGGAGCTTTTCGGCGATAGCGTCCAGAAACTCCGAAGAGGATACCTTTTTTGCGGGGCCCTTTTCCCAGAGCTGGCAGAGGTCACCGGTCATAACGCCGTCCTGAATGACGCCAAGGCTGGCGGCTTCCAGATGATCGGAAAAGGCGGTAAGCGCAGGGAGATTGTCCTTTTCGCCCCGCTTTCGCAGTGCACCGCTCCAAGCAAAGATCGTCGCAATTGGATTGGTGGAGGTTTCCTCACCCTTCAGATACTTGTAATAGTGACGGGTAACGGTGCCGTGGGCAGCCTCGTACTCATAATTGCCCTCGGGGCTTACCAGTACGGAGGTCATCATCGCCAGAGAGCCGAAGGCGGTGGAGACCATGTCGCTCATGACATCACCGTCATAGTTCTTTAGCGCCCAGATAAAGCCCCCCTGAGAGCGCATCACCCGTGCTACCGCATCGTCAATCAGCGTATAGAAATAGGTCAGTCCCTTTTCCTCAAACTGTGCTTTATATTCCGTGTCGTAGAGGTGCTGGAAGATATCCCGGAAGGTGCCGTCGTATTTCTTGGCAATGGTATCCTTGCAGGAGAACCAGAGATCCTGCCCGGTGGACAGGGCATAGGCGAAGCAGCTCCGGGCAAAGGATTCAATGGAGGTATCCTTGTTGTACTGCCCAGTGAGAACGCCATCACATTCAAAATCATAGATGGTTTCACGGGTTTCTTTGCCGGCAGCATCGGTAAATACCAGCTCGGCTTTCCCATGCGGCACGCGCATTTCTGTGGCCTTGTACACATCCCCGTAGGCGTGACGGGCGATGGTGATGGGTGCCTTCCATGTCTTTACCACCGGGGAGATACCGTCCACCACAATAGGCGCACGAAACACCGTTCCGTCCAGAATGGCGCGAATGGTGCCATTGGGGCTTTTCCACATTTCGTGGAGATTGTATTCGGTCATGCGGGCTTTGTTGGGAGTAATGGTGGCGCATTTGACGCCTACCCCATATTTCCGGCAGGCCTCGGCGGCCTCGGTGGTAACCGCATCGCCGGTCTCGTCCCGGTGGGAAAGGCCGAGATCGTAATACTCCGTGTTCAGGTCTACAAATGGCAGCAGCAGCTTTTCCTTGATCTCTTTCCAGAGAATCCGGGTCATTTCATCGCCGTCCATTTCCACCAGTGGCGTTGTCATTTTGATTTTATCCATAGGGAGAACCTCCTGAAATTATGCGGTGCTTTGTTTTGGTAAAATCTATTATACTGGATTTTTGGGTGGAAAAATAGAGCGGATTTGCGCAAAGACATGAAACTTCTGCATGAAATTTGGATGGATCGGGAATAAAAAGGACCACCCCGAAGGGTGGTCCAAATGTTTATTTAGAAGAGATTAGCGCTCGCCAGCCTGATACTCATCGTAAGCATTCTGGTAAACGGCGATGACCTCAGGCAGACCCATGGAGTTGCATGTGTCAACAAACTCATTCCAGGTGTCGTCGTTGAGTTCAGCGGAGCCGTCCAGGAACTTCAGGCAGGTCTCAGAAGCGTAGGTCAGGAGGTCGGACTCGTAGTTGGCGATTTCCAGAGACTCATCGGTGGTGAAGGTGTTCTTCACAGCGGAGGGGTAGTTGCGGTCATCGGTGGAGCCATCGATGGTCCACAGCTCAACTGCGTCCAGACCAGTCTGGGGGAAGGTGGCCAGCAGCATATCGTTGTCCACATAGAAGGAAGCGAAACGGAGCATGGTGAAGAGCTGCTGTGCCATCTCGGCGTTGGGGGCGTTGCGGCCGGTAACGGTCACAGGCTGATCCCAGTCAAACACGGGAGTGTCGCCGTCCATGTGATAGCTCTCGCCCTCGGTGCCGTAGTTGCCAAGATAGTAACCATCGGTGGTCCAGAAGTAGTTCTCCCACTGGCAGACCAGCTCAGGGTTCTTGCAGTTGGAGGACAGGGAGAAGCCAGCGTTGGTAGCAACCAGAGCGGCCTCATCGTTCCATACATACTGAGCGGAGGGATCCTGCGCAACACGGGGAATTGCAGTGATCTCCAGCTCGGGGTAGTCAGCGCCGTAGGTATCGATGATCTCGGTGATCTTGTCGGCGTTGGACTGCCATACGCCGATGGCACCGGAAGCCTGCAGCGTGTTGGTAACGCCGCGGTCAGTATCCAGAGACATAAAGTCCTTGGCCATGATGCCTTCGTCCATCATCTGGAGCACCCACTCCAGGTACTCCCGGTAGCCGTCGGTGGTCCAGCCGGACATAACCTCATCGCCCTTGCGGAAGATAGCGGAGGTAACAGAGGTCATAAAGCCGTCGCCCTTCAGAACAGGGATCTCGGTATCAAAAGCAGCCTCAATGCCCACGGTGCCGTCATACATATAGACGGTGTTGGAGCAGTTGTAGGCGTCATGGATGGTTCGCAGATAGTCGGTGAACTCGTCCAGACCGATGACATCGCCGGAGAACTCAACGCCCTGAGCTTTGATCCAGTCGGCGCGGGAAACCAGGCCGTTGCCGGAGTAGGTGCCGTCCTTGATCTGATAGAAGGCAAGGGTCATATCCTCGGTGAGGGTAGCCTTTACGGTCTTCTCGTCCAGACAGTCACGAACTGCCAGGTAGTTGGGCATGTTGTCATCCATGTAGTCATTGATGTCAACGATTACGCCGTCCTCGTAGGCCTTTGCCAGACCGCCGGTGTAGTATTCCATAACGGGCAGCAGGTCGGGATAGTCGCCGCCGGCAACCATTACGTTAAAGAGCTCGTTGGCAGACTGAGAGCTGACCTCGGTGAACTCCAGCTTTACGCCGGTAGCTGCCTCAGCGGTTTTTAGTGCATTAAAGCTGTAGTTGGAATCCATGAAATCCTGATAGCCGGGGATGTAGTACCACATGGAGATGGTGTTGTCACCCTCCAGAGGATAGGAGATATAATCCTCAGCCATTGCCTCAAAGGGATCTCCAACAGTTTCAGCTACGGTGCCGCCCATATCGTCGGCAGAGCCTTCCTCAGCAGAACCAGCGGGCGCAGCAGCAGTCGCAGGTGCCTCAGAAGGAGCAGCGGTTTCCTCCTCAGTCTTGGCGGACTCGGCGGGCGTGGCAGAGCTTGCGGTGTTGCCGCCGCAGGCAGCCAGGCTCAGCACCATAACCATAGACAGAAGAAGCGCCATAAGTTTCTTCATTTTGGGTTACCTCATTTCCTTAATAACTTGGTAATATACCAGCCCCTGTAATATACAAAACGAAAACAATTCTGTCAACCGCTCAGCATAAATTGACAAACTTAAAATACAAAATAACAACAATTTGTGCTAGCTTCCGGTTTGGAGCAGGCGAGAAATGCGGGAAAATCGACAAAATAGAGGGTAAAAAATGGTGAAATGTATACAAATAGTCCCCTGCATGACGGACTACAGAAATGCAGAGGACTATCAAAAATTGCTGACAAATTATGATGGCGCAGATGATCAATCGTCCAGCGTACCATTTTGATGCTGGCGCAGAAGCACCTCTTCCCGGAGCATGCGGCCCTGATCCAAAAGTCCGCGGACCTGAGAGAGATCATCGGCGGCAAGGGCATCCCGAAATACGGTGATGTTATGGAGCAGGGTGTTGATTTCCCGGAGCAGAGGATCTTTGTTCATATGAAACAGGGAGGTCCACATATCGGGATCCAGCTTTGCCACCCGGGTCATATCCTGAAAGCTTCCTGCGGTAAAGCCCAGCGTCAGGGCGGAGGTGGGGCTTTTGATGTAAGCCGAAGATACCACATGGGCCAACTGGGAGGTGTAGGAGATAATGGTGTCATGCCGCTTGGGATCAGTGACCTCGATACGGGTAAAGCCGATGGAACGGGCCAGAGCCTCCAGCGTTTTCTGTGCTGCAGGATCTGTCAGCGCTGTGGGGGTAATGATGTAGCTGGCGTTTTTGTACATATCCACATCGGAGTTGGCAAAACCGGCGGTTTCCTTACCGGCCATGGGATGGGTGCCTACGTAGTGAACCCTGTGGTCATGGTAGAGCTGATCCACGGCATCTACAATGGGGGCCTTGACGCCGCATATGTCGGCAACAATGGAGCCGGGGCGGAAATCCCCCACATGGGCAGTCAGATAGTCCAGCGTGGCCTGGGGAGGCAGAGCAATAAAGGTGACATCCGGTTCGGAGAGGTCAGTAAGCTCTTCGTCAATGGCGCCCACGGAAAGGGCAAACTCTACGGTTTTGTGATTCCGGGTGGTGCCCAGTACCTTGTGCGGGGTATAGTGGTGAAAGGCTCGGCAGAAAGAGCCGCCGATGAGGCCCATACCAACAACAGCAATCTTCATTGAAAATCCTTCCTTTTTAAGCGAAACGGCATACAGTCATTGAATGAAATTTATCACACTAATGCATAAAAGTCAAGAGCAATCCAAAGAAGCGGGCTTAGGCTAGCATGACTAGGCCCAGAGAGACCAGCGGCAGGGTGATCAGGCATGCAATTGTGGTCATCATGACCGCACAGACGGCATAGTCACCATCGGAACCGTTGTTCTTGGACAGCATTGCAACCATATTAATGGCGGGAAGCCCGGTCAGAAAGGTCATGGTGCCAGCCATATCCGCCGGTACGTTCAGCAGCTTCATCACCATAAAAAATACCAGAGGCAGCACCAGCATTTTCAGGCCGATCTCCGCATACAGCTCTCCGCAGCGAAGCACCTTCCGAACGTCTGTCATGGAGAGCATGCCGCCGATGTATAAAAGCGACAGGGGCATGCTGGAAGCGCCCAGCTTGGACAGCGTGGTGATCAGCAGTTTGGGCAGATGAACGTTCAGCAGAACCAGAATGGTGGCACCAACGATGGCAACCAGCGCAGGGCTCAGAAGATTTTTCAGGTTCTTGAGAGATACTTTTTCTTTCTGATCCGATTGAGGCTTGGTAAGGGAGACGCCGTAGGTCCAGAACAGCCCCTGGTCGAGAATGGTGAACAGAGAGATGTAAAGCAGCGCTGTATCCGGGTAAAGCTCCACCACCAACGGAATGCCCATGAAGCCAACGTTGCCAAACATGACGATGGCACGAAACACATGACTGCGATTCCCTTTGAGATGGAAGACCTTTTCCAGCAGTAAGGACAATAAAAACAGCATCAGGTACAGGGCAATGGCCAGTGGAATGACCAACAAGCTCTCGGCAAGCCCCTGTCGGGTAGCGCCCTCAGCGGTGTTAATGAAGATATAGGCTGGCAGGGCCATACGCATGACCAGCTTGGAGACACTTCCCAGGGAGTGCTCGTCCAGTATGCCGAACTTTACGGCAAGAATGCCAAAAATAATCAGGATCAAAAAGATCCCAATCTGGTTTAGTACGATAAAAAATTGTTCCATATGTTCTCCTCGATTTTATGTTTTCTCTTTCATGATAAACGGATTTTATAGATATGTCAAGGAATTCCGGACAGACCAAGGCCCCGGCGCTTTGCCGGGGCCTTAAAATCGGTTACTGCTTGGATTTGCCCAGATACAGCTCCTTTACCTGCTCATTGGCCAAAAGCTCCGCACCGGTGCCGGTCAGAGAAATGCGGCCGGTTTCCATGACATAGCCATAGTCGGCTACCTTCAGGGCCATATTCGCATTCTGCTCGATCAGGAGGACGGTGGTGCCCTCCTTGTTGATCTGCTGAATGATATCGAAGATGCCCTGTACGATGATGGGTGCAAGACCCAGAGAAGGCTCATCCATCATAATGATCTTGGGCTTGGACATCAGAGCACGTCCAACGGCCAGCATCTGCTGTTCGCCGCCGGAGAGCGTACCGGCGGCCTGCCAGGAGCGCTCCTTCAAACGGGGAAACAGGTTGTAGATCCGCTCGATATCATCGCTGAGCTTATCCTTTCGCAGATAAGCGCCGATCTTCAGGTTTTCAAGCACGGTCATATCCGGGAACACATGGCGGCCCTCCGGCACCAGCGTGATGCCTTTGGACACGATATCGGTGGTGGCCTGCCCCAGAAGCTCCTCGCCGTCCAGCGTTATGGAGCCGCTGCGGGCCTTTACCAGCCCGACAATGGAACGTAGGGTAGTAGACTTGCCGGCGCCATTGGCGCCTACCAGCGTAATGATAGAACCGTCTGGCACCTCCAGAGAGACACCCTTAACGGCTTCAATGCCGCCGTAATTTACGATCAGATTTTCAATTTTAAGCATCGCTTCCCACCCCCAGATAAGCGTCAATGACACGCTGATTGCTCTGTACCTCGGCGGGTGTGCCGGAGGCGATGAGCTTGCCGAAGTCCAGTACATAGATACGGTCGGAAATCTGCATGACCAGATCCATATGGTGCTCAATCATGAAGACAGTCAAATCATATTTGTCGCGGATCTCCTTGATAAAGTCTGTAAGCTCCTGAGTCTCCTGCGGGTTCATGCCGGCAGCAGGCTCATCCAGCAGCAGCAGTTTGGGATCCGTAGCAAGGGCGCGGGCAATCTCCAGACGGCGCTGAATGCCGTAGGGCAGAGAACCGGCGATCTCGTCCTTCAGATGGAGCAGATCCTGCTCTGCCAGAAGGGCTTCTGTTTCCTCCCGCATACGCTTTTCCTCTTTATGACTCAAACGGAAGGTGGAGGTGAAGACATTGTGCTTGGCACGCATGTGCTTTGCAATCAGGACATTGTCAAATACTGTCAGCTGGGAAAACAGCCGAATATTCTGGAAGGTACGGGCAATGCCGAGCTTGGTGATCTTATCCGGTGTAGGGCTGATGACATGGGTGTACTTCCCTGCATTTTCACCGAAGTACTGCTTCTTCATTTTTCCCTGGGGGTGATTCTCCAGCATGGTCTTTCCTTGAAAGGAGATGAGGCCATTGGTTGGCTCATAGACGCCGGTGATGCAGTTAAAGGCGGTTGTCTTACCTGCACCGTTGGGGCCGATCAATGCAACGATTTCCCCCTTATTGACATCCAGCGAGAGGTTGTTGACAGCGACAACGCCGCCGAACTGCATGGTAACGTTTTCTACATGAAGGATATTCTCACTCATTTCGCTACCTCCTCTTTCTTGGGTGCTTTTGCGCGCTTTTTAAGCAGGTCGGGCAGTTCCTTGGTACCCATGATGCCGCGGCTGAAGAACAACACGATGATCATGATGATAACGGAGAACACTACCATACGGAAGCCATTGCGCAGCAGGGGAACCTTGGTCTGCCCAGTAGCAGCAAAGTGGGCAAGCCAGCCAAGAACTGCGGTACAGATGCCTCCGCCGACAATAAAGCGGGTACGTTTTTTATCGCCGGGCTTTACGATCTTATAAATCATTCCGGCCAGCAGCAGCGCAAAGATGATGGCCATGACTACAATAAATTTGGTGCGGCCGGCAGTGGTGAGAATGGTTTCCTGATCCAGAAAACGGAGCCACCACTCACTGCATGCGATATACAGGAACGATGCAATAATAGAACCGGAGATGGAGCCAATGCCGCCGATGACCACGATCAGCAGAATTTCATAGGTCATGGCAGACTTGAAGATAGCGGCCTGCACAGAGGTCTGATACATGGCCAGCAGAGCGCCGCCGATGCCTGCGAAGAAGGAAGAAATGCAGAAGGAGAGCATCTTGGTGCGGGAGAGGTTGATGCCCATGGCTTCGGCAGCGATCTCATCCTCACGGATGGCCTTAAAGGCACGGCCATAGGAAGAGTTGATCAGCAGCAGGATCACGGCAACACAGAGGCCGACAACCAGAAAATATGCAATGGTGGAGTGGAACACCGGGAACTTCCGCAGCAGGTTGGATCCGTTGGTAATGGGGCCCAGCACGTTCCACTGGAAGATGGCGCGGATGATCTCCGCAAAGCCCAGTGTTGCAATGGCCAGATAGTCGCTCTTGAGCCGGAGTACCGGCAGGCCAATGAGAAATGCAAAAGCAGCGGCCACAAGACCGGCCAGAATTAGTGCGATGGGAATCGGCAGCGTGAACTGCACCAGACCGCCGTCAAAGTACTGATAGACCGAGGCACGATCTGCCACGGGGATGGTGAAGATACCGTAGGTATAAGCGCCCAGCAGCATGAAGCCTGCCTGCCCCAGAGAGAACAGACCGGTAAAACCGTTGAGCAGGTTCATGGAAACGCCGATCAGCGCATAGATGGAACCCTTTTTCAGCACCATAAACAGCATATCCCAGCTGGAGGGGGCGACCTGCTCGGCAATGCCGACAAACAGGAAGATCGCAAGGATAATTGCGGCGGTAATCAGTGTGCCGCGCTTGTTTTCAAGTTTACTCATGGCGCACCTTACACTTTCTCGGTGGCCTTCTCACCGAACAGGCCGGTGGGCTTGACCACAAGGATGATAATGAGCAGAGCAAAGGTCACAGCATCGGAGAAGGCGGCAAGGCCAAGATTGATGTTGATGCCCGCAACGCCCAGCATAGCTTCCAGACCCTTGACGATGTTTTCACAGATGCCGATGATAAAAGCACCGATCACAGCGCCGGGGATGGAGCCGATGCCGCCGAATACGGCAGCGACGAAGGCCTTCAGTCCGGGCATAGCGCCGGAGGTGTAGGTAACGGCAGTGTAGTTGGTGAAATACAGCACGGAACCGATGGCGGCAAGGAAGGAGCCAATCACAAAGGTGGCGCTGATGACGGCATTGATGCGGATGCCCATGAGCTGGGCAGTGTCATAATCCTTGGAAACCGCACGCATGGCCATACCAATCTTTGTATGGTTGATGAGCATTACAAGAGCGAAAACCAGCGCAATAACAAGGAAGGGAGTGACCAGCGTAACCACCTTGGTGGTGGCGGGGCCGATGTTGACGGAATCGGAAATAAAGGGGATTGTGGGATACTGCTGCGCCAGACCGCCGGTGATATAGGCGGCCAGATTCTGAAGCAGATAGCTCACACCGATGGCAGAAATCATAATGGACATACGGGGGGCAGAGCGCAGGGGCTTATAGGCTGCGCGTTCAATGGCAAAGCCGATGATTACCGTAAGAATCAGCGTCAGGGGCATGGAGATGTACAGGGGCAGGGAAGAGGACAGATAGACCATCATAACACCGGCCACCATAAACACATCACCGTGGGCAAAGTTAATGAGCCGCAGGATACCATATACCATGGTATAGCCGATGGCGATCAGCGCATACTGGCCGCCGACGGAAATGCCGGACAACAGGTAGGGAAGGACGACACTCATGGATAAACCTCCTAATAGATAGATTTGAGCTGTCTCGAAAGAGACCAGCCGGAGCAGGGGTTCCTTTCGAGGCAGCCCAAACAGCGTGGTAAGGAATGCCTTTCACGGGTAAGCCGGAGACCCCCTAGGGCCTCCGGTTAAATCCGTGAAGTAAGAATTACTCTACGCCCTGCTCACGAACGAGTTCCCAAGCGGCGGTCTCGGTATTGCACTTCTTGATGAAGGCGGAAGAGCGGTTTGCATCGCCGTTCTCGCCGAAGGTGATGGTGCCGGTTACGCCAGTGTAGGAGACGTTGGGAAGCGCTTCTTTGACCTTCTCGGAATCGGTGGTGCCAGCGGCCTTCAGAGCTTCCAGTGCAGTGAAGTATGCGTCATAGCCCATAGCGGAAACAGCAGCCAGCTGATCATTGCCGCCGTTGTTGGCAAGAGCGGTGGAATCAGAGTTGATGTAATCCTTGATGCCCTGATCGAACTCGGGGCTGCCGCCCTCCTGATAGAAGGTGGTAACGTAGATGTTCATGTTAGTGCCCTTTGCAGCCTCGGCAACCACGTTAGAGTCCCAAGTGTCGCTGGCCAGCATGGGGATATCAAGCCCCTGAGCCTGTGCCTGCTTGATGATGTTGGCAGCAGCCTCAATGGAAACAGGTGCGAAGAAGACATCGCAGCCCTGACTCTTGGCGTTGGTAACATAGGAGGTGAAGTCGGAGTTGCCGTCGGGGAAGGCCTCCTCTACGACCTCGCCGCCCAGCTTGGTGAAAGCTTCTTTAAAGTAGTTGCAGACACCGGCAGAATAGTCATCACCCTGCTTGGACAGGCAGTAGGCCTTCTTAGCGGACAGATCGCCGTAAGCGAAGTTTGCAAGGACAGTGCCCTGGAAGGGATCCAAGAAGCAGATACGGAAGTAATAGTCATTGCCTTCTGTGACCTGCGGGTTGGTGCAGGTTACGCCAATGGCAGGGACCTTGCCGTTCTTGAATACGTCGCCAGCGGCAATGGCTACTGCGGAGCCATAGGAACCCAATACCACGGAAACGCCGTCGGAAACCAGCTGCTGCGCAGCAGAGGGTCCCTTATCGGTGGAGGACTGGTTATCTACGATGTCCAGCTGAACCGTATAGGTTTCGCCACCGATCTCGACGGTGGGCTGAACCTTATTTGCGTACTGAATGCCCAGTGCCTCCTGCTTACCGCCGGCACCGTTGTCGCCGGAAGCGGGCTCATAAACGCCGATTTTAACAACCTTGCCGTCAGTTGCGGCGGCAGTGGAAGCAGCAGCTTCGCCGGAAGCGGCAGCTGCACTGGAGGCAGCAGAATCGCCGCATCCTGCAAATGCACAGGTCATCATGGCGGCGGACAGCACAGCAGCAAGTGCTCTCTTGGTGAATTTCATGTTCTTCATACTCCTTGTCGCTTCAAATTTTCATCACGGTAATCATATGATGAATCAAAGGATGTAGACATTATACAGCAAAGAACTTGCAAAAATCAACTGATTTTTTTGGAGAAATCCCGGCTTTTTTGGAGTTTAATGAATTTATTGCGTCAAATTCCTGCATGTTTGCCAATGGAGAACAAATGATAAAACAAATGTCCGCGTGCCACGGACAGAACGAAGACGGTGAAAATTTCCTGCAAAATTTTGTGAAAAACGCTGAACGGCCGATAGAGGGAAACTATGGAATGAATTCTGCAAAAGCTTTTTACAAGACTGCGGAAACGGATGGAGGCAGGGGCTTTGCTTTTTCCTTCCGGTTATGATAGAATCCAGAGGAACAAAGCGAGGAGGAGTCGGATTGAATTTATTTGACATCATCGGGCCGGTCATGGTGGGACCGTCCAGCTCACATACGGCGGGGGCGGTCAAGATCGGTTATGTGGCAAGAAAGCTCCTGCGGGAGCCGGTGGCCAGTGCAGAGATCCTGTTATACGGCTCGTTTTTGGCTACAGGCAAGGGACACGGTACCCCAAAGGCCCTAGTGGCTGGGCTGATGGGGATGCATCCCGATGACAGCCGGATCCCGGACAGCCTGACCCTGGCACAGAAGGCCGGTATGAAGCTGAAATTTGGTACTGCAGAGCTCCGGGACGGTCATCCCAATTCGGCAATGCTGCGGCTCACCGGCGTCAATGGCCGGCAGCTGGAAGTGGTGGGGGAATCCATCGGCGGCGGAAGAATCAACATCGCCAGCATTGACGGCCTTTCAGCAAATTTCTCCGGAGATCTTCCGACACTGATCGTGCACAATCAGGATCAGCCCGGCCATGTGGCGCAGGTGACCACCATGCTGTTCCATGAAAATGTGAATATTGCCACCCTGCAGCTCTACCGCGGCAGCCGGGGCAGCCGGGCGGTGATGGTGGTGGAGTGCGACCAGGAGGTGCCGGTGGAGGCACTGCAGTGGCTCCGGCATCTTGACGGCATTGAAAAAGTCACATATTATAGTTTGGAGGGGTGAATATGGGATTTGCACAGCTGACGGAGATCACAGCACGGTGTGAAAAGGAGAATCTGCGATTCTGGCAGGTGATCCGGGCGGAGGACTGCCGGGAGCGGGACGTAACGCCGGAACGCTCCTTTGAGGATATGAGGGAAATGTACCGGGCGATGCAGGCGGCGGATCGGGACTACGACCCCAAGCTTCGGTCTGCCAGCGGCATGGCTGGGGGAGACGGAGAGAAATTTGCGGCCTATCGGCAGCGGGAAAATCGGCTTTTGGGCGACTATCTGACAGAGGTTATGGAGCGGGCGCTGAAAATGGCGGAGTCCAATGCCTGCATGAAGCGAATTGTGGCTGCGCCAACGGCGGGCTCCTGCGGCGTGATCCCGGCGGTGCTTCTGAGCTATGCATCCTGCCGGAAGGCGGAGGAGGACCGGCTGGTGGAGGCGCTGTATGTGGCGGCAGGCATTGGTGAGGTGATCGCCGAGAGTGCCAGCATCGCCGGAGCGGAAGGCGGCTGTCAGGCGGAAATCGGGTCCGCCAGCGCCATGGCGGCGGGAGCGCTTGCCTATCTGGATGGCGGGACGGAAGAGACCATTGTCCATGCGGCGTCCTTGGCCATGAAGAGCCTGCTGGGGCTGACCTGCGACCCGGTGGCAGGACTGGTGGAGGTGCCTTGCATCAAGCGGAATGCCTCCGGTGCGGTGAATGCCGTGGTGGCGTCTCAAATGGCGCTGGCAGGGATCCGCAGCGCCATTCCGCCGGATGAGGTGATCGACTCCATGCGGCGAATCGGCCACCTGCTCCCCGCCTGCCTCAGAGAGACGGGGCAGGAAGGGCTTGCGGTGACACCAACAGGACTTCGGATCCAAAAACAAATGAGAGAAGCATAGCATACAAATCCCCGGCAGTGCCTGATTTTGAACACTGCCGGGGATACATTATAAATAGGAAAGAGAAGCTTAGTCTTCCAGCTGGGCGTATGCCTCGTCGGTGACTGGCTCCAGCCATTCATTAGAGGTATTCTCGCCGGGAACCTCTACGGCCAAGTGGCTGAACCAGCTGCCCTTCTTGGCGCCGTGCCAATGCTTTACCTCAGCGGGGATCGTTACGACATTGCCGGGCTTCAGGCTCTGGGCAGGCTTGCCCTCCTCCTGATACCAGCCCTCGCCGTCTACACAGATCAGCAGCTGACCGCCGCCCTTGGAGGCGTGGTGGACATGCCAGTTGTTCCGGCAGCCGGGTTCAAAAGTGACGTTGGCAATGAAAACGGTCTTTGCGGGATCCGTCAGCGGATTGAGATAGCTTTTGCCGATGAAATACTTGGCGTAGCCTGTGTTCTCCTGACCAAGACCGAAGAAGCCGCCATGCTCCTCTGCTTCGCTGACATCAGCGTAGACATCCTTAATTCTGGCCGGGCATCCCGGCGCTGATCGTTTTGCGCTTCCTCAATGCAGGAATTGTAATCATTTGCGTAGGGGCGCAGGGGATCGATGCCGTTTTTATCAGCTTGGGACCTATCAGCATTGTGTGGCAGTATCCCGAGATCATCCGCTGGCGCAGAAAAAAAGACTGACGATCTCCGATCTGTATGGTCAGACCATAATGATGGTGAAGCGGGGGGATTCCCGTGTGGTGGATGCGATTCGGGCCGAAATACAACGGCATCCGGAAATTCGGATCGAGGATACCACGCAATTTTACGATATCGAGGTGTTTAATCGCTGCGAGGTCAGCCAATCGGTGATGCTGACCATAGAGTGCTGGAGGGATGTGCATCCGGCGCTGGTTACGATTCCGGTGGAGTGGGATTATCCAATCCCCTATGGACTGCTCTATGCCGCAGATCCGTCAGCGGAAGTGCTGCGATTGCTGGAGACAGTCAAAGAACTCAGACGGGTGGAGGATTCGGGCGGAGAAGGTGGTTGATTTTTTCGATGAATGGTAGTATAATCGGTATATGCCGGAAATGAGGAGGCGAGATGATGCCAAGACCGCAGCGATGCCGTAGAATTTGCGAGATGCCGCAGGTGGATTGCTTTAGTCCGGAAGCAGGGCGGGAGGATGATCCAATTCTGCTGACGCTGGATGAATATGAGGTAATCCGATTGGTGGATTTGGAAGGAAAGAACCATGGGCAATGTGCGGCACAGATGGATATTTCGCGCTCCACAGTGCAGGAAATCTATGAAAGTGCACGGCACAAGATTGCGGCTTGTCTGGTTTATGGCAAGCGGCTGGTGATTACCGGCGGTAACTATCGAGTTTGTGGAGGACGGGAGCATGCCTCATGCGGGCGTTGCTGCCGATGCCTGCCGGAGCAAGTACAAAAGGACAAACTGGAAGGAGCAACGATTATGAAAATTGCAGTGACTTATGAGAATGGTCAGATTTTTCAACATTTTGGTCATACAGAACAGTTTAAGATTTATGAGGTAGCAGACAGAAGCGTGATTCGCATGGAAGTGGTGGGAACAGAGGGAAGCGGCCACGGTGCATTGGCGGGATTCTTGATGCAGCGGGGAGTGGATACCCTGATCTGCGGCGGAATTGGCGGCGGCGCGAAGATCGCGCTGGCCAATGCGGGCATCAGACTCTATGGCGGCGCCAAAGGCGATGCGGACGCAGCGGTTCAGGCGCTTTTGTCCGGAAATCTGGACTATGATCCCGATGTCCATTGCAGCCATCATGACCATGCACAGAGCGAGGGCGGTCACAGCTGCGGCGGTCACGACGGACAAAATATGTAACGGTTTCATGGAATCAATGCGAATGCTATCGTACAAAATAAATGGAAATTTGGATAAAAGAAAGGGGCTGTCTCAAAAGGAAAATGAGGCAGCCCCGAAAAAAACAATGGCCGGCACTATGAAAGTGTCGGCCAAAGGCGTATTATTATGGTGTGAAACAAAACAAAACGCAGGTAGTTTATACAGCATACGGGACTGGATGTCAACTATAGCTTTGGTTATCGTCCGGGCAGAAGTGCGCAAATGGCAATTCAAAGAGTAAAGGAATATGCGGAAAAGGGATACACCCAAGCAGTGCTTATAGACTTATCCAAATACTTTGACACCCTGAACGAATATGACAAGGAGATGGAACGGCGGGGCGTACCGGTCATCCGCTATGCGGACGATATAGTGGTACTCGCCAAAAGCAAGCGGGCAGCGGAACGACTTCTGGGAACGACCCGGCGATATCTTGAGGGAAAGCTAAAACTCAAGATGAACGCGGAAAAGAGCAGAGTTGTCAGCGTATTTTCAATCCGAAATTTTAAGTTTCTGGGCTTTGCGTTAGGGAAGGGGCGAAAGGGCGTATATGTCCGGGCCCACGCAAAGTCCTTGAAGAAAACCAAAGCAACGCTGAAGGAACTGACTTCCCGCAGTCAGGGCAGAAACGTCCGAGTCGTGATGCAGAAGGTAAAAGTCTACATCCGGGGCTGGCTGGGCTACTTCGGAATCGCAAGTATGAAGACGACAATGCAAAGATGGGACGAATGGCTGAGGAGAAGATTTCGCTGCTATATTTGGAAACAGTGGAAGCTTCCCAGAACAAGAGTGAAGAACCTTGTGAAGTTGGGAATGCCGCAATGGCAGGCCTACAGGAACGGAAACTCTCGGAAGGGATATTGGGCAATTGCCGGAAGCGGTATTCTGAAAACGACTGTTACAAATGAAAGACTCGTACAGGCCGGATGCTACAGCATCCTAGACCGGTACGAGTCTTTGCACTTATGCGATTGAACCGCCGTGTACCGAACGGTACGCACGGTGGTGTGAGA
>OLRG01001048.1_pt1 | contig 23526 bp, 12 predicted proteins | sample 1672331 | NCBI WGS metagenome assembly OLRG01 (sample SAMEA3136672, study PRJEB25190) | human gut metagenome
ATAACTTCCGGTTCCTCCGTTTCCACTGGCTGCCAGTTTTACCTGATTTCCACTGATTATACTTGTTGACGGATCTGCTGTAAGTTTCGCAGTAAGTGCTGCGACTTTATTTTTTACTTCACAGGGAAGCTCTGCTCGTTTTACTTGTCCATTACCGTCTTTTACATCTACATATAATATTTTTTTACCAGATACTCCCGGTGTCCAGATATAAATATTATCTCTTCCATAATCTCTTAATTTAAACCAATTTCCTTTATCATCACAAATTAAAAATTTATAAGTATAGTCACTACTTCCTCCCTGGGCCAAGGCAGACAATTTTACCTGATTTCCACTGATTATATTTTCAGAAGGATCAGTTTTCAATGTGACTGACAAATTTTTCAGATCATCAGAACGAACAATCTTAAATGGTATTTCTGCATATTCATCATATAATCCTTTGCCAACAACAACAACCTTAGCATCTCCACCTGCTCTGATATTGTCAGAATAATATATATAATAATCTGTATCTTCCTTTAAACGGTCACCCAGATATTCCACAGTCACTTGCGGTTTCTTCTCTGTTCCGTCATAAATGAATTGCTTTTGTGAAAGTGTTATTTTACAATCCTGTATCCTTGGATTATGAATATAAAAATATTCTTTTTTAGTGCTATCGCTATAATTTCCCATACCGGTAACATACACAGAAGCCGTACCACGTTCTACATTATTTTCATATTTCAAAGTATAATCTTTATTTTCAATCAGTTTCTGATCGCCGTCTTTTACTGTAACCTCTGGCTTGTGTTCTTTTTTGTTATAAAACAAATTATAATCTGACAATTCAACTGTACATTTTCTAAAAGATTTCGTTGTTATCTCGAAACTTTTTTTAATAGTACCAACATAATCTCCCTTACCGGTAATCGTTATATTAACAATACCGACATTAACCATGTCCCCCTCATAGCTGACACTGTAATCTGTTCCTTCTGTAAGAATCGGACCACTATAACCTTTTCTTACCTCGATTTCAGGTTTTTCCTGTTCTTTTCCATTATAAACTGCGGAATCAGGAGTAACTGTTACTAAATACCATTTTTCAGAGAAAACTGTTTTATCAACATAAACATTCACAACTTTAATTGTTTCCGGATTATACCTGGCACGAATCGTAAGAGTTGCACATCCAGAATTGTTGGCAGACATTCTGGCCGTGGTAGAGCCTGTCATTTTTACAGATAGCACATTTTCGTCTGAACTGATAATTTCGCAGTCTCCCGCTGTTTCTACGCCTTCATGATAACGACCTTTTTCATAACCCATAATCCATTTCAGATCATAGGTAGCCCCCTTGGTTATTTCCCAGTCAGTATCCACATAATTATAATACCTGGTACTGTCTGGATTCTTATATTTCATATATCCTATAGCTTTCGGTACCAATGCCGGTCCAAAATCCTTTCCACATACGCTACATTTCTTTTCAACGGCACCATCGTGTATTTCTCCATATGTATACTTATGACCATTTACAATTTTAACCGCATTATTTTTTGAAAGGTCTGATAAATCTACATCATAAAAAACATTAGTTCCATTATTCCATGTATACCAGATCAATTTTCCGTTAATCACAGCCGGTTTACAGTCTGAAAGATTTCCCTTCATTGTATAGATACTTCCTACCTGATTTCCTTTTCCATCCAATGCTGTGTAACTGACCTTTCCATGATTAGACCACATTAATATAAAACTATCACTGCCCGTCTTAATCAAATGAGGAGTTGTAGCAGTATCTGTATCTGAACCACCATAATCAGTGAAATATCTGACAACAGGAGACCCACCATTCTTCGGTACACAGGAAACAAATACATTTCTGGGTGAATATTGGGCACCACTATCGATATTACCTGCTGTCAAATAGCTGGAACTTGAATATTCAAACCCGCCAAAGGAAGAAGCTGTATAATTTCCACTACCTTTGTTTCCATAATTCATCAAAACAATTCTATCACAAATATTTTCACCATGTGTAAAGTCCGGGACAAATTTACCTTTACTGATATCCGTAGTATATCTCAATAATATGAAGCATCTTGGATAAACATCGCCATGATCTACTCCAAGTAAAGTTCCATTATCCACCTGAATAAATTGATTAAAAGAGTGACTTACATACCCTGCTGTTGTGTCCCAGGTTCCAATAAAAGAATCCGCAATAGTCATCGTAGATGTATCTACTGAAAAAGTAACGTTATCCTGATGGCCATCATAACGTTCACGGCAGGTCCTTACAAAAAGGTAATTACCATTCATAGTCATTCTGGCAGAACCTCCATCAAAAGGAATCGCAACTCTTCCAAAAATCCCACAGGACCCTACCACTTTCCAATCTTTTGTATATTTTGTAACACAAAAAACTTCTTTAGAATTATCTTTTTCTGAATTATTCTGACCTGTCAGAATATAATAATTACTGTCGCTCTCATAAAATGACCCAAATATTGGCAGTGCTAACGGCACTGTAACTGTCTTTTTCAAATTATACAGGGTGTCATAATATTCAATCAGTGCTTTATTATCAATTGCCCCTGCCTGAATTCGCATCAAATATCCATCCGGACTTTTAGTAAGATAAGAAGTTATAGGAGATGCCCATGTAAAATAATCTTGTTTTTCCAGGTTCTTACCCTCATATACAGCACATGTTGTAGATACAGAAGTGGATTCGGGAATATCTGCCTCTACAACCACAGCTTTTGATCCTGTATCACCTGCTTTTTCTAAAACTCCGGCCAGATTAGCTTCTGGTGTTTCTTCTTCTGCTTCCGAAGAAAATTCATCTTCTGTTTCTGAGTCTGAAAAGCTTTCTGTTTCAACCTTTTCCTCATTAAACTCATTTTCTGTCTCATCCTCTGTAAATTCAGAAACATCTTCACTGTTTCTTTCTTCAGTTTCACTGTTTTCTACATTCGGAGATTGTTCTATTTCGTTTTCTTCCGGTACTGTTTCTGTTACATCTATATCTTCTCCTGAGGTGAATTCACTTGCATATGCAGATGAAGTGCATAACATACAGGCCGATAATACTATTGATAAAAGTTTGATACCTTTATTTTTCATGTAATCAATCCTCACACAACAACATAATTATCAAGGAGGGGTTAACCCCCCTCCCGTTATTTAGTTAATTTATTCATTTAACAGTAATATCCAATTTCTGACGTATAATAACTCCTGAAGAATCCTTCACATCTACATACAAAGTTTTCTTTCCTAATGCTCCTGGAGTCCAGGTACAGGTATTACTGCTTTCGAAATCTCTGATCCTATACCAGTTTCCTTTAGCATCGCAGACCAGGAATTTGTAAGTATATTTTCCGCTTCCTCCGGTTGCACTTGCTGTCAGTTTTACAGTTTTTCCACTGACTGCACTAACTGACGGTTCTACAGTAAGTTTCGCCGTAAGTGCCTCCACTTTTTTCTCTACTTCATAAGAAAGCTCTGCACGTTTTACTGTTCCTGCACTGTCTTTTACATCTACATACAGTGTTTTCTTTCCTGCTGCTCCGGGAATCCAGGTGCAGGTGTTACTACTTTCGAAGTCTCTGATCCTATACCAGTTTCCTTTAGCATCGCAGACCAGGAATTTGTAAGTATATTTTCCGCTTCCTCCGGTTGCACTTGCTGTCAGTTTTACAGTTTTTCCACTGACTGCACTAACTGACGGTTCTACAGTAAGTTTCGCCGTAAGTGCCTCCACTTTTTTCTCTACTTCATAAGAAAGCTCTGCACGTTTTACTGTTCCTGCACTGTCTTTTACATCTACATACAGTGTTTTCTTTCCTGCTGCTCCCGGAGTCCAGGTACAGATATTACTGCTTTCGAAACCTCTGATCTTAAACCAATTTCCTTTGTCATCACAGATCAGGAACTTATAAGTGTACTTCCCTGTTCCTCCATTCGCATTCGCTGTCAGTTTTACCTGACTTCCACTAACTGCACTTTTAGAAGGATTTGCTGACAAATCCGCTGTTAATTTATCCAGTTCTTTTATTTTAATTTTAAAGTTTTTGCTCGCAGAACCAGTATAATTTCCTTTTCCCTTAACAGTAACTGTAGCTGTACCTGCTTTTATATTGTCAGTATATAAAACTGTATAATCTGTTTCCGCATTTAATTGCACATTACCATTTTTTACAGTTATCTTCGGTTCTTTTGCTTTTCCATCATAAATATATGTATCATTTGATAATTCAATAGATAATTTACTGATATCTGCTGGCTGAATCTGGAACTCTTTTGTAATACTTCCATATATATAGCCTTTACCACTGATACTTACAGAAGCACTGCCAACATTGGTATTATTTTTATAGGATACAACATAATCCTTGTTCTCTGTCAGTTCTTTTCCACCCGAACTTACTTTAATTGAAGGGCATTTCTCTGATCCATCATAAAGTATCGGCTCTTCCGGAAGAGAAATATCGTATTCACTGATATCTCCTCTAACAATATAAAATGTCAGAGTAAAATATCCATAATAATTCCCAATTCCATTAATACCGACTCTGGCACGTCCGGGAGTAATATTATTTATACATTCAACAGTATAATCTTTATCTTTAACTAACTGCTGTTCTCCCTTCTTTAAAATCACTTCAGGTTCCTGCGGATAACCATTATAATTCAGTTCCTTCGCTACAAGTGAATATTTAACATTACTGATAGGAAATGCTTTAATTTCAAATTCTTTCTCTACAACACCAGAATATTTTCCAATTCCTGTAACTACTACTGCAGGCTTTCCTACATTTACCAAATCTCCTTTATACGAAAGAGAATAATCTGTTCCTTCTTTTAACGTTGTAAAATCGTTATAAATATAAAATGTAGGTTTATGTTCTTCACCATCATAATAAGAACTATTATTCCTCATACTGAAAGTGAAGTATTTCTCATCCAGTAAATTTACACCTACTTCCAGTTTGCATGAAATTTCAGGATTATATTTACATTGCAAAGTAAGAGTTGTCTTGCCAGCTTTCAATGGTGTAATATTCACTGAATATTTACTCTTTGGTTCTATTGAAAGAATACCGTCATCTGAATTTATTAATTCTATTCCAGACACACGTTCCATATCTTCAGGTATATCTGCATATAAATAATCCCATTCAAGATTGTATACTTTTCCGATTTCCATAAAGCAACTGTCTGTTACAGATACATAGCTTCCATTTACATTTAATTTATCAAATTCAACAGATATGGGTACTGCAACTTTTCCTTCATCCCCACACACAGAGCATTTCTTTGTTGTATATCCATCCTTAACATCCGGACTATATACATATTTATGTCCATTCAGAATTCGAACCGCATGATTTTCTGACAGATTTGATAAATTGATGTCATAAAATGTATTTTTTTCATTAGTCCATGTATACCATGTCAGTTTTCCATTAATAACAGAAGGAACGCAGTCCGAAAGATTACCTGCCATTTTATAAGTTGCACCTGTCTGCTGTCCTGTTCCATCCACTGTTGTATAATATACATATCCCCTGCTGGACCACATCAGGATAAAGCTGTTTGTTCCGATTTTAATGAACTGAGGGGTAGTTGCATCGTCATCAGTACCTGCATAATCTGAAAAATATCGTATTACTGCCTTTCCTCCATCCTTTGGAACAGAAGAGACAAAAACATTTCTTGCTGATCCCATTCCATTGGTATCACAATTTCCGGCAACAAGATAAAAAGAATCCGAATATTCAAATCCACCCTGAGATGCACCGGTGTAATTATCTGAACCGGGATATGTCATAAAGTCATATTGTTTACAGATTTCAGTTGATTTCTTTGGTACAAAAAAACCGTTACTTATATCTGTTGCATACTTATAAGCACTGATTGATCTTGGATATCCATCCCCATGATCTGAACCCAGAAGAACCCCCTTATCTATCCGAATGAACTGATTGAAAGAATGACTTACATATCCATAATCTGTATCCCGTACCTTCGTATATGAATCCACAACCGACATGTTTGAAGTATCTACAGAAAAAGTCACATTTGCCTGATGTCCATTGTACATTTCATGACAGGTTCTTATAAAAAGATATTTTCCATTCATAACCATACGGGCTGAACCGGCACGAAACGGTATTGCCGTATTTGCACCAAATAGTCCACATGATCCTTCAAATTTCCAATCTTTAGAATATTTGGATACATTGAATACTTCCTTGGAATCATCCTTGCTTTCATTTTCAGCACCTGTGAGAACATAATAATTGTCCCCACTTTCATAGAAACCACCAAATTCAGGAAGCGCAAGATCTAAAGTCATAGTCTTTTTTATATTATAAGAAGAATCATAATACTCCATCAACAATTTGTTCTCAATAGCATCTGCCTGTACTCTCATCATATTTCCTGAACTGCTTTGCACAAGGTAAGAAGAAATCGGCGCGGACCAGATCGGATAATCCTGATATTCCAGATTATTTCCTGTATAAACATTACATGTTGTTGCCAAAGAAGAATCAACAGGGATATCAGCTTCTACTATGGAACCCGAAATAGCTTCCTGTGTACCATTTAATATCCCGCCTAAATTAAATGTTTCGTCTTCAGTTGCTTCTGCCGCTTCTGAAGAAAATTCATCTTCATCTGCTCCATCTGAAAAATCCACATTGCCATCTTCTGAGAACTCATCCTCTGCCTCTTCTGAAGAACCATCTTCTACTTCATCAGAAGTCTCTGGTTCCGGCAATGCCTCATCTGCGTCTGTCTCACCGGACGTATCCTTTTCAGCAGTTTCTTCCTGAATAAATCCATCAGAAAACTCACTCGCCTGAGTCGGAAAAGTCCCCAACATACATAAAGATAATGTTACTGACAGTAATTTAACTTTTTTGTTCCTCATAAGTTCCTTCCTTTCATAAAAATACTTTTTTATTTCATATTGTTATAAAGCATTTATCACATTTTTTAAATAATTTTTATTCATTAGCATAATTATGCTTATCAACACAGAAACTAATCGCCTTCTGTTCATACAATATGATTCATTTCATTCGGTTACTCTGCTGAAAATACCTCATTTAGAGTATCTTCCGCATTTGTATCAGATGTTCCTGTCGAAAACCTTTCATCTGAAGTATCATCTGAAGCATCATCTGACGTTGCCCCCACAAGAATTATTTCGTTTTCATCAATATCCACATCTGCAACCATAGTTATAACTGTAACTGTAAATTCCTGACGAGCTACTCTGCCTGCCGAATCCTGTACATACACATAGAGTTTCTTATCGCCAGTTTTTCCAGGTATCCATATAATACTGGATTCTTTAGAAAAATCCTGAAGCAGATACCAGTTTCCTTCCTGATCACTAATCAGGAATTTATATTTATAATTTCCGCTTCCTCCACTGGCATTTACTGCGAGCTTAACTTTTTCACCAGACATAACTTTCTTAGACCACGGAGCAGACGTGAATTCAACTGTAAGATTTTTATCCTTTACTTCATAATTTAATCCAGCTCTTTTTACTGTTCCGTTTCCATCTTTTACATCTACATATAATGTTTTCTTTCCCAAAGCGCCCGGTATCCAGGTACAAATATTGCCAGTTCCATAATCTCTCAGTTTGTACCAGTTTCCTTTATCATCACATATCAGAAACTTGTAGGTATAACTTCCTGAACCACCATTTGCACTTGCTATCAGTCGTACCGTAGAACCACTCGCTGCTTCTCCCGGCACATCAGCCACAAGCATTCCCGTCAGTTCTTCATTTTTAATCTTAAACGGTAATGCCGCACGTTTGACTGTTCCACTGCTGTCTTTTACATCTACATACAACATTTTCTTTCCGGCAGCCCCTGTTGTCCAGGTACAAACATTACTGCTTCCGTAATCTTTTAACTTATACCAATTTCCCTTATCGTCACACACGAGGAATTTATAAGTATAGTTTTCCGTTCCTCCTGCTGCACTGGCTATTAAATGTACGCTCTTACCGGAAAGCACTTCTCCAGCTGAATCAGATGTCAGAAATACCGATAATTCTTCTTTTATCACATTAAAGGAAATCCCTGTACGTTTAACTGTTCCACTGCTATCCTTTACATCTACATAAAGCGTTTTCTTTCCGGCTGCTCCGGTTGTCCAGATTATGGTATTGCCTGCTGTATAGTCTCTTAATTTATACCAGTTTCCCTTATCATCGCAAATCAGAAATTTATAGGTATAATTACCATCTCCACCCTGAGCACCGGCAGTTAAACTCACTGTCTCACCCATTTGGGCGTTATATTTATCAGCTTTCAATTCTGCTGTAAGTTCCGGTAATTTTTCCTTAATTTCATGTTGTACCCGGTAACAGGTCCAGTTTCCACACTTATCAAAAGCATAAATATCTGTAACATAAATTCCCAGCTCATTGTTATGATCCTGTCTTCTTACCCTATAAGTAACTTTTCCTGTAGCTGCATCATAACTTCCTTTAGAAAACTGAGAATTCCACCAATCTTTATCCAGATCATCCTGTTCCAGATAAAGTGTCCACGTCGGAAACTGTACCTTTTCTATTCCAGACTCATCTTTTACATAACAGATAACCGTATATCCATCTTCATTCGCTTCAGTAATACTTACATCAGAAATTACCGGTGGTACAGCGTCAATATACGGATGTATCTGAGCTATATAACAGCCATAATTTCCTGCTTCATCCCATGCATAGATGTCTGTCCGATAAATACAGTTTACCTCATTGTTATGATCCGAAACAGTAATACGGCAACTGGCTCTGTTTCCATTCATTGTCCCTTTATGCCAGATAATATCATCCTGTCCATTTGTATCTGTCCATGTTGGAAATTCAACTCTTGTAACACCTACGTTATCTGATACATCACAACTTACCGTATACCCGGTGGCATTCACGTCTGTTATCTGAATATTGGTAATTACCGGCTGCTGTGTATCAGTTGGTTTTCCATATTGCGGCCAGTATTTATCCCTTGCAGCAACCTGCCGACTCAAGAACTGATCTCTGCAGCTGCTGCAATGCCTTGAACTATATCCTCTTTTTGTTACAGGGCAATAGAAATGTGCACATCTCTCAAAGTACTGCGCCCATCTTCCTGCCGCTTCATAAGCTCCGGCAGATGTATTTTCAATTCCCTGCATACGTCTCCATGCACTTGCCTCAGACGTCTCCAGTTCATATTTCAAATATCTCAGTTGCCCATTTAAGGTATTATAAGCAGCCCCGCAATAATTTTCGAGTTTTGTCTTTCTTCCACCATTCCACTGACATATTCCATAACTGATCTTTCCATTTGTATCCATGCACTGACTTAACGGATTGAATGAAGATTCCTTCTCTATATTTGCCATAATGCCACATGCTGTCGCTGAATTACATCCCATTTCCCCGGTAAGATATTCATATACAATTCCCCGATTATCCGTTGCTGTAGCGTTAAGTATGCTCCATTTATTATCTTCTAATGTTACCAACGGTGCAGAAAACAAATCTGTTAAATTTTCTGCCATAACCGGTACAGACATGATTACTATCAGACTCACAAGCAGTATCATATGCCTGAGAGCTGACCAACTTTTTCTTTTCATAAACACCTGTTTCCTTTTTATGAATTATCCTGAGCAGACAAATTGTGCCGTTGGCCATTTATAAAGCCAACGGCACAACTTGAGTTTATCTCATCTTCGCCTGATTCTTTATTTATTCAGCTGAAAAAATATCTTCAAGAGTCTCTTCAGGCTCTTTTTCATCTTTCTCCACTGAATCTGTCTGTGTCTCCTCTGTATCAGTTATTCCATCTGAAAATTCTCCGGCTGAAGAATCATTTGCACCTTCCTCAGTTGCCGCATTCTGTTCTTCCGCTGAAGTTGTTTCCTGAATATCCGGTAACTCTGCTGCTACAGATTCTGTCTGATTTATTTCTTCATCTGCCGGCATACTCTTGGCAGCTTCCTGAACTGTTATCGCAATCTCCTGACGCACTACTTTACCTGTTGAATCTTTCACATCCACATAAAGTGTCTTCTTTCCCGCTGCTCCAGGTATCCAGATAATATTATTTCCATTTGCAAAATCTCTCAGCTTATACCAGTTTCCTTTGGCATCACAGATCAAGAATTTGTATGTATAATTTCCACTTCCTCCATTTGCTCCGGCAACCAGACGCACCTGCTGGCCGCTGACAACTGTTCCAGATGGACTTGCTACGAAGAATACTGTAAGATCTTCATTCTTCACTTCATAAGAGATTCCGGCTCTCCTTACTGTTCCACTGCTGTCTTTTACATCTACATACAGATTTTTCTTTCCAACTGCTCCTGTTGACCAGATGATTGAATTTCCTGCTGCATAGTCTCTCAGTTTATACCAGTTTCCTTTATCATCACAAATAATAAATTTATAGGTATAGCTTCCTGTTCCTCCGGTTGCACTGGCTGTCAGTTTCACCTGTTTTCCTGTTATTGCACTTCCTGCTGGAGACGCTGTCAGACCTGCAACAATCTCTTTATTCTTTACTTCATAAGAAATTCCGGCTCTCTTTACTGCTCCACTGCCATCTTTCACATCTACATATAAGGTCTTCTTTCCAGCTCCTCCTGTTGTCCAGATGATTGAATTTCCTGCTGCATAGTCTCTCAGCTTGTACCAGTTTCCTTTGGCATCGCAGACAAGGAACTTATAGGTATAATTTCCTGTTCCTCCATTTGCTCCGGCTGTCAGTTTCACCTGCCTTCCAGTTATCACACTGCCAGACGGAGATGCTGTCAGACTTGCATTCAAAGCTCTGTTTTTTACCTCAAAAGCAGCACTTACTCTCTTCACTGTACCTTGACTGTCTCTTACATCCACATACAGAGTTTTCTTTCCAGCCGATCCTGTTGTCCAGGTCACAACGTTTCCTGTAGCATAATCTCTCAACTTATACCAGTTTCCTTTATCATCACAGATCAGGAATTTATATGTATAGTTTCCATTGTTTTTATTAACCGTAGCTGTAAGCCGTACTTTTGACCCGGTCAATGCACTCTGAGCCGGAGAAATCTGTAGACCTGCTTTTAACGGCTCTACTGTAAAAGACTTCACTTTACCGGCAGCAAAGTTATTTCCACGCAAACCATCTACATAAGCCTTATAACTGCCCTCCGGTAATGCAACACTGCAGCTCAGCTCCTTCAGATTCCACTGCGTATAATCTTTTCCGGCAGTATCCTGAATTCGTAAATTGTAAGCATCTGACCATGATACTGAATTCCACTGGAATTTTACTTTCTCACCACTGACATCTACAGTCAGTTCCGGACGGTCATTCTCTGCTGCTTCAAACAAAGTTGTAAACCATCCTTTATCTGAAACATATCTCTGTCCATTTGCACTGGCCCACAACTGAAACGTAAAATTCTCTCCCATTTGTAATCCTGATGCCAGTGCTTCCTTTACTACATCAAGGTTCTGATTAATAACTTTATAATTATAACCGCATGTTTCTACGTGATTAACCACCAGATTTCCCTTGGAATCCCAGATATATGCCCCTACCTCGGATACTGTATACCGCCCTGGATTATTAATATCACCCTTAATGTTTACATTGTGTGCCTGAATATCATAGGATACTATATTTGTATAATAAAGTGGTGTAGGAGTTGATGAGAAATCCGGTCGGATTGCACATGCAAGAACCTGAACAGGGAATCTGTTTTCTGTACAGTAAGACTGATTGCTAAAATTCTGATTCACTGCATAAAAATTGCTTCCACTTAATGAAGTAATAATGCCGACATGTCCTAATGAAGAGGTTGAATAACCATTATAAGAATAACTTGGTTTCCATACCCCGATATCTCCCGGCTGATAATCACCATATACTCTTGTCCAGCCACTTGGCAGTGCATTTGATCTATATTTCTCAGCATTACCTCCCGGAGTACGCGTTCCAAGATACTGATAATAATAAGCAATCAGATCTACACACTGTGCACCATACTTCCCATCATAATCCAGACTCTTATTAATCTGCGATTTCGCCCAATTTAAAGCTTCTGCCTGACTATGAGCCGAATATGCCCACACCTTTCCACTCGGAACCAGCATCAAGAACATGGCAATTATAAAAAATGCTATTGTTTTCCTTAATCTCTTCATATCCTTCTTCTCCCTGAATCTTCTTTATTTTTCTAAAATGTATCTTTATTCCTTTTCTGTTTTTTCTGCCTCGTCCTTTACTTCAAGTGTAATCTCTGCTGTCTCTTTTCCATTATTTTCATAAATGACCTTTACCTTATCTGTATCCTTATCCGCAACATAAGGCTGCTCCTGTTCCTTCTTATCTCCCGGATCTACAAAATCAGGGAAACCATTTTCTGACATTGTAGAATCAGAAGCTTCCAGGTCATTTCCATCCATATCCTGCATATGGAATGTATTGGCATTCAAAAGCAACAGACTGCCATTCTCCGGTTCATAATCTGTATTTTCTACTTCATAGGATAAAACCAGGATTTCCTTTCCATCTTCAGCATCCCAGTCTGTTCTGTACGCACCATGAATTGTGAATGAATAACTTCCCTCATCTGTCTTCACAGTATAGGGTTTGTCAATTTCAATTTCTTTTAAATCTTTCTTTTTGCTCTTCTTAGATTTCTTATCTTTCTTTTCTGAATCTTTCTTCGATACGTCTTTAGATTCTTTGTCTTCTTTTGTATCAGAAGTCTGCTCTGCTTTTTCTTCAGATTTCGGCTTATCTTCTGCAAAAGCACTCACGGAAACTGCTCCAGCAATTATCATGGCAATTGATAAAACTAACACTTTTCTTTTCATTAATAATGTTCCTCCTTAATTTCTGTTTTTTTTATTATATAACAATTGTTACGTATTTCCAATTGAAAATTAGAAATAAGTTATTTAGAATCAATATTTCGTTAAATGGGGTTATTGTTCACTACTAACATCATTAACTTAACCAATTGTTCTATTTCAAATAAATTATATGAAGACCTGTGAAACCAGAAAGAATCTCGTAAATGCCTCAAAATCGGGCGTAGCATAAGGTGATGGAACTTCTGATATAATACCTACGTCAATGTTTGAGACACTTACTTACATTCAATTATGTTTTATTTCCTGCATTCCAAATAATTTACGAATAAAATCACACTTTGAGCACAATACAGCAACAAAAATATCCAATACAAATTTACCTACTATGATTATAGGTAATTGTATAAAATGCGGCATTCCCCATTCTAACATTTTATTTGTTATTTTCCACCAAGGAAATAAATTCAATTCCAATAAATGAATACATAATATAAAAATACTATATTCACCTATATACGCAAAAAAATCCCCAATAGTTGATGTTTTATTCTGAATAAGTTTAGCAATTTTTATTATGACATAACATCCACATAAGCATCCCAAAATATCCATAATTCCTCTTCCAAAATCACAATGTACCATCCAAAATGATTTAAAGTTTTTAATAAAATCAAGCCATACTACTAACGCAAGCAAGTTTATAGCCCTTCTTACTTCTGACATAATCTTAATTTTTTCTATTTTTACTTTTTTATACATATAGCCAACATATATATAACTGACTGCACAACACCCTGCCTGTATGCTTAACGGCAACCAGATAAATTTGGCAGAATAATATCCTGCTAAGAATAGAGCAACTGCTGAAAATAATCGTTTTTTTTCTTCCAAGCTCAATATGATTTTAAACCACACACTTGCCCAAAAACTTGCCAGTAAAAACCAAATCGCTCCAATTCCATTTATATAAAACGGTTTTGTATATGTATCACCAGCTCCATATAATGATGCCACTGTCCATTTAATAATATTACTTATTGCATTTCCAGATAATAAACCTTTCAAAAATGAAAACAAAATCATTAAAATACAAGTATAAACATAAGGTAAAATTAATGTTCTAATTTTTTTCTGACAAAATTCACGTGTTGACATTTTATCTGACATAAAATAGCCAGTTATTAAAAAAAATATAGGTACATGAAAAGTATAAACTATCCTATTAATTGTGGCGTTACCAAGATGTCCCAGAATAATGCATAATATTGCAATCCCCCGAGCGATATCAATATATTTCACTCTATTTTTCATTATTATAATCTCTCCCCAAAAGTAATTAATTTGTTATAATACATATTTGCTGATTTTCTCTTTTCTAAATACTCATACTATAAATGAACAAATTTGAAAAATACGCAAAACTATCCTTCCACCTTTGTAAATGTTTCATGATCAGCACAGGAGTTTTCATTTTGAAACAGATATTTTTCCTACGTAATAGCACTTTGAATTCGATAATATCCATCCTGAAAAGACAAACATCGCTCAGTTCTTGCGATACACACACATATAATGTGCTAATGGCATTAACAAACAATACCACGGTGTCCCTTTGATGAACATATCTGATATGTATTCAGTACCAAACGATTCTTACATTATCTGAAAAATAGTGCTATCGGCCACCTTCTCACATAATAAAAAAGATTTTCTATGGTTGATAATCCTACTTTTTTGCTAAGAAGGACTCACCAGATACCGCAGCCGGTTTATTTTCAAAGCACCAATCATATAGAATCCCCACCATGCAAAATTATTGATTATCTTCTCAGAAATATATCAGCAATCCCCAAGAAACTATGACATGGTCGGAGAACAGAGCAGTTCTTTTGTAAAGTTCTGCACAATATCAATTTTTGAAATGGTTTTATTATACAGAACAAAAACTTAGTTCAAGAAAGCATAACGGCAACCGCCTGATGTCCATAATCTGTTTTTCCCCCCTTGCTTTCTAACTACAGCTTATTATCTTTCTAATAAAAAACTTCGCTTTCCTTTTTACTCTTTCTATTATTGGTTCTTTTAGCAACTTAATTAACTGATCTACTTCTTTTTTATCCAATTGAGAAAAAAATTTCCTTCGTTTTCTGTGCATAGCCACCGAATGCCTTGATTCTGCGCTTTCTGGAAGAGCAATTTCTGCATTTACCTCATGAATTTTAACTTTATCTATAAGTATTCGTATTCTATCATCTCCTTTTGATGTGTGTGTTAATACCAAAGATGTCCCTTTGTCATCGTCAACGTCTGGTGCTACACTCTCTATTCCCCAAAAATCACCGATTGTAATATCACTTGATCTGTGTAAACTCTTAAATTTACAGTTATAGCAAGAAGGACGCAGACAAATATTTCTTAAAAACAACTGCATAAAAATATCTTCATCCAAAATTTGAGAATACTCTGCTCCATTTTCAAATCCGATTTTCAACGAAAACTTTCTCCATCCCTGACTTTTATTTCTGAAGCTTATATCTCTGGCTTTCGAATTATACTGTTTTTCCTGATATTTCCGATACTTATCCCATACTTTTGGACTCGGGACACCATGGCACAAAATATCTACTGTGGTTAAATTATCGTAATCCTTTCCCAAAAACCTCTGCAACCCTTCAATTTGACATCCTGTACCGGAAAAAAGAACTTCCTTTTGACTGTCAAGCACACGCTTTGCTTCAATATATGTATTTTCTATATTACTTTGCAGATACTTGCTTCCCCGGAGCATATACATATTCTTTTTATCATTTACTGCAATATGATGAACCTGCCAATCAGAAGTAAATGCAGCACCAAAAACTGTACCACCATTCTGCAGTACCTGTTCCGCAAGCAGACTGAATATTCCACCGGAAGAACTTTCATCTCTCAATATACTATCCTTTGCATATACAGCAAAAGCCACAGGTATCTCCTCTGGCTTTCTCTCTTCTTTATTTATGACAGGGCACACTTTTACACACATATCACAGTGAACACACTTCGCTTCATTCACATTTGGATACCAGAAACCTTCTGTATCTGCCTGTATGGATATACAGTTTTTAGGACATATCTGAACACAGGCATTGCAGCCACAACATTCTTCTTTCTTTTTAATTTCTATCATTTTCATTTTCCTTCTTCACTTGAATCTTTTTTAATCACTGATGCTCTGTCATTCCATTCTTTTTAAAATCTCACTAAACTTACCTTTTGTCATTTTGTTTACCAACACAAGAGAATCCTTAAATTCCGTTTGTTTTCTATAGGCCAAGAGATAAATCAGATTAGGAGTTATGATACATACTGCCCCTCTGGTCAAAAGCGTAGAAATTAATCCCAGATTTATTTTAGAGCAGATAAAATATACACCAATACAACTAATAAAAACAACTACACAATAATACAGTAACTTTTTAAGATATTCATATAAATATTTCTTTTCAAAAATCACTGTAAACAAATTATGCAGAAGCCATGGCATACCAACACAGATGATGGCTAATACTGTGGAAATGAGAATTCCATAAATTCCTATAAACTGTACGAGGATCAGATTCAGAACCAGGTTGGTTAATGCCGCAACTAATGGCCTGAATCTGTCTTCATGCCACATTCCTGATGCATCTTTGTATGTACTAAACAAAGAATTCAACTGCCGCACAAAAAAATAAACAACAAAACAAATTACAGACGAAAATGAAAGCATTAAATCTTCACCAACCCACAATTCCATAAATGGCTGATACAGACACAGCAAACATACGGAACAAAATCCGGCTCCCCAGCATATAATAAATGTAAACTTACTTAAGTCTTTATAATTTTTTTCTTTTGTCTCAACAACAATACTATTTCCAATTCCAGCAGTACATGCCGAAAAAACAACTGTTATCAAACCTGTAATAGCATTTAAAATGTAAAAATAATTCTGATATACAGCCAATACCGTAAGCCCAAGAAAAGCTGAAATAACAATAGTATCTGCAGAATCATATACAATTCCGCCAATTTTGGATGTAAATAAATCTCTGATTCGTCCATTAATAGCCTTCTTCTCTTCAGGTTTAACCTGTCCCCCTGGCTTATATTGCGGATACAATCTGTTTGCATATACAGCGGTAATAATATTGGTCAACGCCTGTGTTGCCAGCAAAACAATCACATACAGGTAGTAATCTTTAAACAGCCACAAAACGAGAAGCTGCAAAATATATTGTATTGTAGTAGTGACAAGCATCACTTTACTTATAACGTCTACTCTTTGGTGTGCCTGTAAAATACTGTTTTTGTACGCATATAACCAATAAGACAGAACTGTGGCTCCAAGATTCAGGAGATAAAGAACATAAATATTAAGTCCCTCTGGAATATCACCTGAAATCAGTTTCGGAATAAATGGTGTTAATATACAACCTATAATAGCGATAACAAAGCCAATTACTGTATAATAAGTTTTATACAATTTCATCAACGCACAGATTGTTGCACTATCATCTTCTGCGATTGGCTTATACATACTATATATCATAGCAGAACCCACACCGAGTTCTGCTAAATTCAGCACTTGAAGAATTGATGTAAAAAGTGAATTTAATCCAAGATACTGGACTCCCATGAGATAAATCATAGCAGTTCGCATTAAGAACGGCACAATAATTTGGTACGCCTTTAAAATTACGCCAAATATTATATTTCTTGTTGCATTTTTGGTTCTTTCTATCTTTGCCACTGTTAGATCCTCTTAATTCAGTTCTTTTTCACACAAGTCCAACACTGCTCCAATTACCTGATCCATATCGTAATACTTATACTCACCCAGTCGACCGCCAAAAATCACTTTATCTTCCGCATCTGCCAGTTTCTTATATTTGGAATAAAGTAGACCATTTTTCGCATCATTAACTGGATAATACGGCTCATCACCTGGTTTCCACTCACTGCTGTACTCACGACTAATAATAGTTTTAGGAAGATCATTACCATTCTCGTCCTTACCAAACTCAAACCACTTATGTTCAATAATACGAGTCCATGGTGTCTCACGATCAGTATAGTTAACTGCAGCATTGCCCTGAAAGTTTGGTTTGTCTAAAATTTCCGTTTCAAAGCGAACAGAACGATATTCCAATGTGCCAAGTTTATAGTCAAAATAGGCATCAATAGGGCCAGTATAAACCACCTTATCAGTCAATTTATCTAATTCATTCTTATTTTCCAGATAGTCTATGTTCAGACGAACCTCTATACCATCCAGAAGGTTTGCAATCAGCTTTGTATAACCACCAACAGGAATACCTTGATAAAGCGCATTAAAATAATTATTATCAAAAGTCAGACGTACTGGCAGACGTCTAATAATAAAAGATGGCAGCTCTTTACACTCACGTCCCCACTGCTTTTCTGTATAGCCCTTGATAAGTTTCTCATAAATATCACGACCTACCAAAGATATCGCCTGTTCTTCCAAATTTTGTGGTTCGCCAGTAATTTCTTTACGCTGCTTCTCAATTATAGCAACAGCCTCCTCCGGTGTCACAACGCCCCACGTCTTGTTAAAGGTATACATATTGAACGGAAGGGAGTACAATTCACCCTTGTAATTAGCCACAGGACAATTGGTAAAGCGATTAAATTCTGCAAACTGCGTGATATAGTTCCAAACCTTTTTATTGTTGGTATGGAAAATATGTGCTCCATATTTATGGATATTGATGCCTTCGATATTTTCGGTGTAAATATTACCTGCAATATTTGGACGCTTGTCTATCACAAAAACAGATTTTCCGCAAGCCTTAGCCTCATGTGCAAAAATAGCTCCGTAAAGGCCAGAGCCTACTACTAAATAATCATACCGCATTTTAATACTCCTCTCCCTAATACAATCTGTCCAATTATATATTTTGGGGCAATTCTAATGCACTTCTCAAAAAGTTCCACGATTTCTTCCTTTCATTACGTAATATCTTTTCAACTTTAGCTATGTCATATGTTCCTGGATATATGCGCATATCTTCCAAACTCCCACCATATTCTAATAAATCAAATTTACTCAACAATGTCTCAATTCGGCTTCCCATATTATTATCAACTTCACTTGCTTTTCTTTCAAACACACAAAACGGCTTATGAAATAAGATTGCAAATACTGTTGCGTGAAAAGAGTCCGTCAAAACACATTCTGCATGTTCAATCAACCAAACAAACTCATCCGGTGTCACAATATAATCTTCTGGATTTGTAATTTCTTTATCCAATTTGAATTCAATATCTAAATTATGTGATTGACATTGATATCTACCCTCTATCTCATTGATATATGAATTAATCTTTTTATCTCTTCCACCCAAAAAATATGTTACAATAAATTTTTCATTTTGAATATTTTGCGGCTTTTTAGAAATTATTTCCCATTCATCTTTTTCTAGCATCATTGTTGGATCTAAAACAACCTTAGGCAATTGTTTGCTACAAATCTGTTTCACTAATTTTACTCCACTTTCTTCACGAACACCAATTGCCTTAAAATCGTTCAAATATCGTGCAAATACCTTTTCATATCCCGATGCGATATTATTTCCTCCGAAACTTGCCGCATATGCAACTTTTTGCTCTGGTCTTGCAAAATAAACCAAATAATTTTTTATATCTTCCTGAATTATGTCAAAATGGGCATTCCATACTTGATCGCTCCCGCACAAAAAATAATCATATTTGTTTCTTAATCCATCAGGTGCTTCGTTATGTTCTAATATTTCTTCGCTGAAACAAATATATTTCTCATTAAATTTTTGAAAACGTTTTTTTCTAATTCTTCTCCATTTATCTCTTGGTTTTCTTAAAATAGTTTTTAACAAATATACTATATTTGCTTTAATTTTTTGTCTACCTTGAATATCACGGCTAGTTCTTCTTTGAAGTGTGCATACATTCGCTCCAGTTTTTTTTAGTACTTGCTGCATGGCATAATTTTGTAAACGATTTCCATAGTTTTGTCCATCAGTAATTGTAATAATTGCTATTTTCATCTTGTTATGCTCCTTTACAATTATTATAAAGACTTATCTTCCCAATACATAATGCCCAAGAATTTTCACTCTCATATTTAATGAGATATTTCTGCAAAAAATACAGGCTCTTGAAAATTCTCTAATACAGTCCGAAAAATATTTTCTTTCTACTCTATATATCTTTGGTATCATTTTCTTATGGTTAATTGCACTCCTCATTGCATCTATATTACATAGACTACAAAGTGCTGAATTGTACTCTCTTAATTCTTTACTCATAATTCTATATGCAACAAATTCCGTTATCCATTTATTATATACTGTTCTTGAAAAAATTCTTGCAGATTCCATCGCACCTTTGGGATTAATTTTATATAAGTATGTCGATGTTCTTTCAAAAGAGACACATTTCGATTTCATTAAATATTCTATGACAAACAGTCTATCTTCATTATAATAAATATCTTCTCGAAACTTTAAATTACTTGCTCTAATTAATTTCATTCTAAAAAGCTTATTCCACAAGTAACCCTGATATCCGCATTGATGCTCTCCAAACATCAATGTAAGCATTTCAATTTGCGTAAGTTTTTCCTCTTCGTACTTATTAACCGCATACAATTTCTTATAATATGAATCAACAACATCATATCCCGTAACAACAAGGTCACAATGCTCAATTTTCAACATTCTAATCCGTATAGAATCTATTGTAAGCTCATCATCCGAATCAACAAATACAACATATTCGCCTTGAGCATGAGTTAAACCAATATTTCGTGCACAGCTAACTCCTTTATTAATTTGATGAATTACTTTTATACGCGTATCTTTTTCGCATAACTTATCACAAATAGAAGAACTCCTGTCGGTACTTCCATCATCGATAAGAATTATCTCTAAATTATTCCACGATTGTTTAAGAATACTATCCACGCATTTCTCTATATCATCTTCTGAATTATATATTGGTACAATTACAGATACCATTGGGATTCTTTTAATTATATTTTGACTATCATTAAATTTCAATCTTAAGCTCACTCCGTATTCTTGTTTTTCACGCTTTAACTATACACACATTTTCCCATGCGAACCATAAATCATTTTATGTCTGGCATAGTTGGACAACAATAATTTAATTCCTAAAATCAACAATGGATTTAGTGCAGTATTAAACATAATATTATTAATTATTGAAAAAACACATATCGCAAAGCACCAGCTCATCAATTTAATATCATCATTTACTGCTGCATAGCGGGATAAAAGTGTATACATGAGCATTATAATTATAAACAATAACAACCCATATCCTATCAACATATACACATATCCGCAATCGATATAAAAGTAATGGTTAATGAAATTATCATCTATGTATTCTTCTGCGGACACTATCTTCTGCCCAAACAAACTTACTCCATATTGCTCGAATCCCTGTAAATTAAATTTTAATCTGTAATTGATTATAATATTTAATGCAGATAGTAACGAAGAACTTTTGTATTTAAAAGAAGCCACAATAACTAATGCTGCTGTAACTGGATAAAGTGCTGTAGCAATACAGTTCAAAATCTTATGTTGCTTTTTTTTCTTTATAATGCCAATTATAAAAACAAACATCATGAAAAGGATATATACATAAAGCACCAAGCGAACTGTGCATATTTTATATATTAAAATGTGAACCGGGAAGCTTAGAATCAAAAATAATAGTTCCGCTTTTTTAGAACGTATAAGCCAATAAATCATTATTGTCTCCATTAAAACAATATATGGAATATTTGCATAGTACGCAAAGCCCAAACAGTGAGCTTTCATATCTCCGTGGTAATAAATATCATCCGGAATAACCCCTAGTAAAGCAGGTATAACAACTATGGCTAAAAAAACAGCATTATTTATCACACTATTCTTTATAATTTTACGAGTGTTAATATGAATAGATGTTACAATTGAAAGTCCGTATAATCCAAAAGTAATATTGTGCATAAAGGCCGCAGAGATAAGTATTATACATCCAAATAAAAACGATTTCATTAAATCTGCAATTTTATATTTATCTATGGAAAAAGAGAGCAAAAAAAGCATGGCAGATATATACTGTACCACTTTACATATCTGAAATCTATTAGCCCCAAATAAATATGAATTACCAATCACAACTGCTGATAGCCCCATAAGAAAATATCCAAATAAATATAGAGCTTCTTTTTTATTAAATCTTATCGCTATCTTCATACTACCATATCACCCTGTCCAAATTTTCTATATCTAATCTAATAAGACAATTAAAGTATTCCTATTTTCTTGAAAAACGCCGTAACTGGCACAAATAATTTATAATCAATTTTTCTATTAATTTTAATATACTTCATAATTTTCCCCTTAGGTCCGCTATACAACTCTTTGTTTTGCTTTTTTAGCCATGTATCAAATTCCATAATTTCTTTTAAACTCTCTTTAGGTTCCATATTTAGGTAAATTACATATTGATTATAAATTGCATACTTAATTCTTAATGCAACATTTTCTCTTACTTTAATATTTAAATTATTTTCATATTTGTTATAAAAAGAAACCAGACGTTTAGTTACTTTTAGATGCTGATTTCTTCGTCTAATCATGTTTGCCATATTCATGCTCTGTGTTTGTGAACCCAGTAAATATTGATATACTGGATAATTTAGACACGCGAAAGATGTTACATATAAAAGGGGAAATATACAATATTCCATATCCACATAAAAACAGTTTTCATCTATAATTGCACCCATTTTCTGAATTACTTCTCTACGAAATGTAAGTGAATGCATATAAAGTATAGCCTTATCAAATTCATCAAGTCCATGGACTTTTTCATAAGAAACGCTATTTTCACAAGGATTGAGCTGCCTTGTCTTCATTTTTGTGTCAAATGCAATCTCATCATATGGATTCAATACCATATCAGCATTTGTTTTTTCCAAAAACGCTACAAGTCTACTCAAATTTTTGCTATTCACCCAATCATCTGAATCCAGAATTTTATAATATTTCCCACATGCATATTTAATACTAGTATTAATTGTGGAACCATGCCCTCCATTTTTTTTATTCACCAACCGAATTGATTCTCCATATTTATCTACATATTTCTGAACAACACCGGAGGTCTGGTCTTTAGATCCGTCATTTACAACAATAACATCTAATTTATCCAACACATTAGAGTTAATTAACGAATCCAAACAATTTGCAATGTCTTTTTCAGCATTGTATGCAGCAATACTTACTGATAAAATCTTTTCCATCTTCACAAACTCCTATATGCACTATATTTGCTTATTATATTCTTAATATTCAAGAGCAAAACAATTATCTTATACAAATTACATTTTAACAGTTTCAGCAACATATAATGATCTTTCTGTAGTTCGTCTTTCACCTTATCTACATATTTAATATTTTTCTCAAACATATCATCTCTACGAATTCGCTTCAAATACTTTATTTGAGTTTGTATAGAATCCCAATTTTTATATCGAGACTGTGTAATTGCTCTTCCGGCTGTTTGCAATACTTTCACTGCAAACAATCTATCAA
>OLRG01001053.1_pt1 | contig 23440 bp, 23 predicted proteins | sample 1672331 | NCBI WGS metagenome assembly OLRG01 (sample SAMEA3136672, study PRJEB25190) | human gut metagenome
AGTCTGTTTGCTGATCTCACGACCACACTTCGGGCAGTGCGGAATACCGATCCGGGCGTAAAGTAAACGAAAATAATCGTAGATCTCCGTCACTGTTCCTACCGTTGAACGCGGGTTTCTGTTCGTTGATTTCTGGTCAATGGAAATCGCCGGAGGCAGACCTTCGATACTCTCGACCTGTGGTTTTTCCATCTGCCCCAGGAACTGTCTGGCATAGGAAGAGAGACTCTCCATATAGCGGCGCTGTCCCTCGGCATAAATCGTATCAAAAGCCAGCGAACTCTTGCCGGAGCCACTTAATCCGGTCAGTACAACCAGCTTGTTTCTTGGTATATCGACATCTATATCCTGCAGATTATTTTCTCTGGCTCCGCGGATACGGATAAATTCTTTTTTCTGTTGGTTTTCTGTCATATCGTCCTCCGTTTTACGAAAGCATAAACTCCGCCATAACCATATCGGCCAGATCCATGCCCTTCTCCGTCAAGCATACCCGATTCTGGCAAATTGTCAACAGTTTTTCTCGAACAAAGTGTTCGATTGGTATCTGATACACCGCCATTATATCCACGCCAAAACGCTCCTGAAACAGCGATATGCTTACACCACGGTTCATCCGAAGTCCCAGAAACATAAATTCCTCCATCTGTTCATCCACCGACAGCCTTTCCTCATCCACCCGGACAAGCTGCCCTGTATCTGCCTGGCTGAGATAGCTTTTCATATCCGATGTGTTTTTCCAGCGAATACCTTCTTTATAGGAAGAAGCACCCAGTCCCAACCCCAGATACGGTGTTTGATCCCAGTAACCGATATTATGGCGGCATTCCCTTCCCGAAAGGGCATAATTGGAGATTTCATACTGAATATAGCCTTTTTTTGCCAGAAATTCCCTTGTCAGAGCATACATTTCACGCTCTGTATCCTCATCCGGCAGCATCAGTGTATCCCGCATCTCAAAAAACGGCGTTTTTTCCTCAATAATCAGGCTGTACGCTGAAATATGCTCCGGAGAAAGTGCTGTAACAGCTTCCAGACAGTCCCGCCACGAAGCCAGATCCTGTCCCGGAATCGCCGACATCAGATCCACATTGATATTGGAAAATCCAGCCTCTCTGGCTAGGGCAAAGCTCTCTGTAAACTGGGCAAAGGTATGAATACGGCCCAGCATTTTTAATTCTGTATCATGTACAGACTGGCAGCCTATACTGAGCCGGTTGACTCCGGCCGCACGGTATAGCCGCAGATTTTCTCTGCTCAATGTACCTGGATTGGCTTCCATAGTAATCTCTGCATCCTTTGCAAACACAAACTGCTGCCGCAAAGACGACAGGATACCGGTCAGCTCTTCTCCGCTCAGGAGGGAAGGTGTTCCTCCGCCGAAAAACACACTGGTTACCGGTGTACTCCCACCATCTTTGTGACAGCAGAGTATTTCCTTATGCAGTGCCTGCAGATAGGCTTTCTTTTCCCCACCATGGCAGGGAAAAGAAAGGAAATCACAGTAGCCGCATTTTCTGATGCAGAAGGGAATGTGTATATAGAGCGCCTCGTAGGGCTGCTGGCCTTCGAGCACCTCGCCGCCAGGAAGATCGATCATGCTTGCTCCTCCCCGCTCTTCTGAAGCGCCACAACGTCATGGAAGATCGTGGCGAAATCGTTGAAGGTCACCGCATCATTGATGGCGCGACGTGCCGCCGTGGCTCCCCTCATGCCCTTCAGGTACCACATGGCATGCTTGCGCATCTTCACGATATGGTCGTCGAAGCGCTCCGAGAGCATGCGCGCATGGCGAAGCGCCACTTCGATGCGCTCATCTGTGCTTGGCGCCGGTGCAGCAACACCGGTCTCAAGATAGGATTTGATCTCGGAGAATATCCAGGGATTACCTTCGGCCGCGCGCCCGATCATCAGCGCATCGCACCCAGTTTCGGTGAGCATGGCGCGTGCCCGCTCCCCAGAAGTGATATCGCCATTGCCGATCACAGGGATCTTCACAGCATCTTTCACGCGGCGGATCGTTTCCCAGCAAGCATCTCCTTGATAGAACTGCTGGGCATAGCGCCCATGGACCGCAACTGCAGAAGCACCCGACTCTTGAACGATGTGGCAAGTTCGGGGGCGGTCTCTTCGCCAAAAGCGAAGCCACGGCGCATCTTCACCGTAACTGGATGCTCGACCTTGTTCGCCATCGCCTCGACGATGCGGCTTGCGAGCATCGGGTCGCGCATGAGCGCAGCTCCATCACCCTTGCCCGCGATCTTGCGTGCCGGGCAGCCCATGTTCACGTCGAAGGAAAAGACCGCATCTCCGAGCATTTGCTCAAGCTCATAAGCTTCCTGCGCCATCGTTTCTGGTTCATGACCGAAGATCTGAAGGGCCACTTGCTTCTCTGAGGGAGCCAGCACGAGCAGATCGCGCGTCTTGCCATTGCCGTAGCTGAGCGCCTTTGCGGAGACCATTTCGGTATAGGTGAGCTGCGCGCCGGCTTCGATGCAGAGTTCGCGAAATACCTCGTCGGTCACGCCGGCCATCGGCGCAAGAATAAGGCGTCTATCCTTGAACAGCTCTTCCATCTCGTTAGAACCGTCGGATCATTCGTCGACCTTGAGAATGGCCATGAAGGCTTCTTGGGGCACTTCGACGCTACCGATGCTCTTCATGCGCTTCTTGCCTTGCTTCTGCTTCTCGAGCAGCTTGCGCTTACGCGTAATGTCGCCGCCATAGCATTTGGCGAGCACGTCCTTGCGCATCGCACGCACGGTCTGACGCGAGAGCACGCGTGAGCCGACCGCGGCCTGGATAGGGATCTCGAACATCTGACGTGGGATGATGCCTTTTAACTTCTCGACCAACACCTTACCGCGAGCATAGGCCTTGTCGTTGTGCACGATGAAGGAGAGCGCGTCGATAGGCTTGCCTGCAAGCAGGATATCGAGCTTCACGAGCTTCGAAGTCTTATATTCGTCGAAGTCGTAATCGAGCGACGCATAGCCCTTCGTGCGGCTCTTGAGCTGGTCGAAGAAGTCGAGGATGAGCTCAGCCAGCGGGATGTCGAAGTGCATCTCCACGGACTTCTCCGTGAGGTAGACCATGTCCTGGGTGATGCCGCGGTGCTCGATGGCAAGCTGCATGACGGCGCCCGTGTACTCGGGCGGAACGATGATCTTGGCCTTGAGGTAGGGCTCCTCGATGTGGTCGATGCGCGTGACGTCCGGCAGGTCCTGGGGGCTCCTGACCTCCATCATGGTACCGGCGGTCGTGTAGACGTGGTAGTCCACCGAGGGGCTCGTGGCAATGAGCGAGAGGTTGAACTCGCGCTCGAGTCGCTCCTTGACGACCTCCATGTGGAGAAGCCCGAGGAAGCCCACGCGGAAGCCAAAGCCCAGGGCCACGGAGGTCTCGGGCTCCCAGGTGAGGGACGGGTCGTTGACGTGGAGCTTGTCCAGGGCGTCGCGGAGGTTCTCGTAGTCCTTGTTGTCCACGGGGAAGAGGCCTGTGAAGACCATGGGCTTGGCCTCGCGATAGCCCGGCAGGGGCTCTGCCGTGGGGCGCTCGGCCAGGGTTAGGGTGTCTCCCACGCGCACCGCGTCGGGGTCCTTGAGGCCCGTGACCACGTAGCCGACCTCGCCCACGCCCAGCTCGTCGACGGGCTGCTCGGCGGGGCGCTTGACGCCCACGCCGTCAACAAGGAAGTCGATGCCAGACTGCATCATGAGCAGCGTCTGGCCCTTGCAGATGGAGCCGTCAAAGACGCGCACCGTGGCGACGACGCCTCGGTATTCGTCAAAGTAGGAGTCCAGGATGAGGGCCTTGAGCGGCGCGTCCGCGTCACCCTTGGGGGGCGAGACCAGGAAGACGATGGCCTCCAGGAGGTCGTGGATGCCCTCGCCCGTCTTGCCGGAGACGCACACGGCGTCGTCTGCCGGGATGGCAAGGTCCTCCTCGATCTCCTCCTTGACCTCGTCGGGGTGGGCGCTCGGAAGGTCGATCTTGTTGATGGCCGGAACGATGTCCAGGTTGGCATTCATGGCCAGGTTGGCATTGGAGACCGTCTGGGCCTCCACGCCCTGGGTGGCGTCCACGACAAGGACCGCGCCCTCGCACGCGGCCAAGGACCTCGAGACCTCGTAGGTGAAGTCGACGTGTCCCGGGGTGTCGATGAGGTTGAACTGGTAGGTCTGGCCGTCATCGGCGTCATACATCACCCTCACGGCGTTCGACTTGATCGTGATGCCGCGCTCGCGCTCGATGTCCATGGTGTCCAGGAGCTGGGACTCCATGTCCCTCTCCTGCACCGTATGGGTGAGCTCGAGGATGCGGTCAGAGATGGTCGACTTGCCGTGGTCGATGTGCGCAACGATCGAGAAGTTGCGGATATGTGAGGTATCGTTAGTAGACATAAGGTGAATGATAGCGAACTCCGAGTCTTCATGCTATACTCGCGAAGTTGACCTCGCCGTGTCTCAGCACAGAGGCCTCAGATATTAGAAACCGAAAGGAACTGCACGTGGCTAACATCAAGTCTCAGAAGAAGCGCATCATCACCGCTGAGAAGGCGCGTCAGCGCAACAAGGCTGTCCGCTCCGAGCTCAAGACCGCCATCAAGGCCGTCCGCGCCGCCGTTGAGGCCAATGACGTCGAGGCCGCCCAGGCCGCTGCCAACAAGGCTGGCCGTCTGCTCGACAAGGCTGCCTCCAAGGGCATCATCCACAAGAACCAGGCTGCCCAGCGCAAGTCCGGCGCCCAGAAGCTCGTCAACTCCATCAAGTAGCTTCTGCCACAAAGTGGCTTCTTGGGTCCCGACCTCGGTCGGGGCCCTTTTTATGCCCAGACGGTTTGTGTCCTGGCGAGAAGCCCGACCAGACTGACGACGCGGGCATCCGCCAAAGCCGTGCCTAGCGGACGCCGCAGATGTGCGCCACGAGGACGGCCATGGTGGCGTCGGCGTCCGCACCGGTCTTGAGGGCGCGGTCGGCACGGGCACACTCCACCAGAAGGCCCTCGAGCTCCCCCTCCGCAAAGCGGCCGGCGTTCCTGGCATGGCCGCGCACCTGCCAGTCGGCCTTGCCCAACGCCGCCGCGATGCCGCGGGCGTCTCCCCGCGCCGTGAGGGCCCTTGCGCAGATGAGCTCGCGGATGCGGCCCGTCACTAGGCTCAGGAGGCCGATGGCGGAGTTGGCGCGCAGCAGGGCTAGAAGCTCGAAGGAGCGGCGTGCGTCCCTCTCCGCAATGCGGTCGAGAAACTCCCAGGGCTTGACCTCGGCCGTCCTGACGACGTTCTGCTCGACGAAGGCGCGGGTGAGCTGCCCCTGCCCGCCCAGGAGCGCCGAGAGAGCAAAGAGCTGGTTGTCGAGCATCGTGGTTGACTCGCCGACGCGGCTCACGAGCTCGGACGCGGCGTCGGCGTCAATCCCGACGCCATGGGCCGCCGCGAGCTTCTGCACGTAGGACGTGAGGTCACGCCGCTTGGGGGCACCGCACTCGATGACGGACCGGGGACCGACCTTTGCCACTGCCTTGTAGAGGCGCGTCGACTTGGCGAGGGTCTCCGCCACAAGCAGAAGCGTGCAGCTCTCGTTTGGGGCCATGAGGTACTCGATGATGGCCTCCGAGACGGGCTTTGGGAGCTTTCCGGCGTTCTCGATGATGACGACGCGGAGGTCTGCCCCCATGGGCAGCGTGTTGAGGGACGAGAGCACCCCCACGGGTTCCATGTCCGCAGAGGCGACAAGCTCCTCGAGGTTGAAGTCGGCAAAGGGGCCCTCCACGTGGGCACGCAGCCTCGTCACCGTCTGCTTCCTCTTGAGCTCGTCCGGACCAACCACCAGATAGGCCGGAAGAAGCCTTGTCGCACCCGCCATGCCCGCTCCCTTCGCTTGGAATACCCAACTTTGCCACAAACGACGCATCCGCGCACGCCGGGTCAGGCGGCCGCGCGGGCGGTGGTGACGCGAGGCCCCAACTCCCCTGGCTCCACGGTCACGTCACCGACGTCCATCGTGCAGAGGAAGGCGGACCCGGCCTTCTCCAGGACGTCCACGCACTCCTGCCGAGGGTGCCCGTACCGGTTGTTGGCGCCCGCACTCGCAATGGAGACCTCGGGGCTTAGGACTCTGGCCTCGGCCTTGCCAAGAGAGACGGCGGACCCGTGATGCCCGACCTTGAGAAAGTCGACGTCCCCAACGTCCCCGCGTCCCAGCTCGGCCGCAAGCTCGTCCTTCTCGCCGTCGCCGGTGAGGAGGCCGGAGAGAGTGCGCGGGCCGTCCTCGAACGAGAGGGTCAGTTGCACCGAGTCGGCATTCTGGGACCCGTCCGAGGAGCCGAGCGGAGAGACCACCCTGAGCGAGAAGCGCCCGACACGCAGGACGTCGCCGTGGGACACCTCGGACACGGAGCCCGGGGCAAGCGCCGAGAGCTCGCATTTGACCTCGTCGGTCAGGGAGCCGGAGACGCCCTGCCCGAACAGGACCTCTCCCCCGGAAAGTACGGGACCAAGCGTGGAGAGGCCTCCGTAGTGGTCGTCGTGAAGGTGCGTGACCAGGACGGCGTCGAGGTGGAGCACGCCGTTTCTTGCAAGGGCCGCCCCCACGGCATCGCCGGGCCCCGCGTCCACCAGGATCGCGCTGCCCCCGTCCTGCACCAGGATGGCGTCACCCTGCCCCACGTCAAGGACGCAGACGCGCGGCGGCGCAAGCCAGCGCAGGCGAAGGAGCACGACCCCCGCCAGGGCAAGCGCAACAAGCGTCCCGCCCGCAAGCAGGCGGCCGCTGGGCCTGGGCCACGCAACGAGAAGGACCGCAGACAGAAGAACGGTGACCAGGAGGGCCAGTCCAAGGTTCACCGACACGGGGACGCTCGCAAGGCCAGAGAAGAGAGCCAGGAGACCCCTGCGAGGAGGGGCTGGGCCACCACCCCGGCAAGGCGCGCAAGGCCATCGGCCGCAACGTGGGCCGGGCTTGCGACCCCCGCGGCCAGCCCCAGGGGCATGAGGATACCCAGGACGGGAGCGGCGAGGAGGTTTGTCAGCGGTGCCACCAGCGAGACGCTCCCAAATGACGAGGCGCCAATCGCGAACGTGGACGCCTGGCAGACCACGCATGCGGCCAGGGCATCCAGTGCGCCGCGGCCGACACGCCCGAGCCTTCCAAACGCCTGCCCAAGAGGCCGCGGCACGCCCCGACCGGCAGCCCCGGCGCCCATGGAGCCCAACGCCAAAGCGGCCTCGCTCAGGGCAAACCGCGCGTATGGGCAGAAGAGCCCGATGCCAACGACGCTCGAGAGCGAGAGGAGAAAGCCCAGCTGTCCCGAGAGGCTGGGGTCAAGGAGTGCCATGCCCAGCCCGACCAGGCTTGCCGAAGAAAGCTGGTGTCCCCTCCTGCCGGAAAGGGCGACCGCCTGGGAGACGCACGCCATGGCCCAGGCCCTAACGGCCGAGACGGGCAGGCCGCAGAGCAGCACGAACCCACCCGTCACAAGGATCGACGCAACGGAGCGCTGCCGGACCCCAAGGCAAAGCCCCTCGAGAACGACGGATACGCACGAGGCGACGAGCGCCAGGTGGGAGCCGGACACGGCCGCCAGATGCGATATCCCCGCCCGCGAGAACTCCTCGGAGAGGCCTCGCGCCCTCATGGGCGGCGCATACCCGCACACGCAGGCGGCCAGAAGCGCCCCAGAGTCAGACTCCCCGGGCCGCAGCACGTCAAGGGCGGCCCACCTGACGCGCCTGGCCAGAAGTGCCAGCCCATCCGGCTCGTCACGCTCGGTCGCGAGCACCACCCGAACGGACCCGGACAGGCCCTGCGCGGCCGAGCTTCTACCCCACTCGTCGTCAGCGTTGGGCAAGAACCTCCCGACGCAGCGTATCCGGTCTCCCATGAGCAGCTCGTCCGGGGAGGTGAGCCAGACGTAGCCAGAGCACGCCTCGCCTTCCGCACGCGCGCGGCCCCGCCAGGCGCCCGTCGTAGTGGGCGACATATCGCCGACGAGCTCGAACCTCCACCCTGAGACGGAAGACGACGCAAGCGCCTCGGAGACGCGCGCCACCGACGACCGGCAGAACAGGCCCGCGAGGGCCGCCGCCACGCACGCCGCCCCAAGCACAGGCACGAGCGCGCGCAGTCCGCCCTCGCCCCTCCGTGCCGACGGGAAAGCGGCCCGCGCAAGCAGCCCCGCAAGGAGAAGGACGATGCCAAACGCCAATGGACCCCAGGTCACGACCTCCGTCATGATCAGGCGCTCCACCGCGAGAACGACCAGCAGCGCCGGCAGGGCAAGCGGGACCGCGGGACGACTGGGGAACTCCCTGTGAACGGACCCCTCAGACACAGATCTGCCCCTTGAGCTTGTCGAACTTCTTCTGCCCTATGCCAGAGACCCGCATGAGGTCCTCGACCGACGAGAAGGGCCCGTGGGCCTCGCGGTCTTCCACGATGGCACGCGCCGTAGCCTCGCCGACGCCCGAGAGCGCCTGGAGCTGGTCTGCCGTGGCAAGGTTGATGTTCACGAGCGAGCCCGCGTCCGTCTGCGAGGCGGCACCTCCCCCTGGCGCAGCGGCGGCCGCACCCTCCTCAGCCCGCGACGGGACGAGCACCTTCTGTCCGTCGGAAAGCCCCGCCGCAAGGTTCATCTGGCTCGTGTCGGCCTCGGGCAGAAGGCCTCCCGCCGCCTCCACGGCGTCGTTCACGCGCAGGTCAGGACCCGCGAGCTCGTAGACCCCCGGCGAGGCCACGCAACCGTCGACGTGAACGACGAGGACGGGAGCCTCCGTCTCGGCGGCCTCGCTTCCCTCCGAGGCGTCCGCCTCCTGGCCAGCCGCCGCCTCCCCGCCGTCGGAGCGCTCTATGGTCACCCCGCTACCCCGTCCGAGCGTCAGAAGCACTCCCGCAAGGCAGATGACGACCAGAGCCGCCATCAGCGCCGGGACCCTACCTGCCAGAAGCCTTCTTGCAAGGCCTCCCTTTGCAGCCCTCTGCATGCGACCACCCCCCTGGAACAACTCTGGGGCAAGGCCAGCGGCAGGGAGGCCCCGGTCAGCAAAGTCCCCTTTCGGCAGGCTTTCCGCAAGCTGACGGCATGCTTGCGGACAGACGCGTTTCCGCATGAATTCAAGGTCGAAATCAACTGGTACATACCAGAAAGTCATCACAGATTCGCCCGCAGCGAACGCCGCTCACAGGCTCAACCGCACCTCTCGCCGAGCAACGTCAAAGCCCCATGCGCCAGAGGTGCAAGCGGCACCAAAAAAGCCCCTTCCCAAAGGGAAGGGGCCATTCAACACAACGGGTGCCAGGGCTACTCGCCCTCGGGCCTCTCCACGTCCGAGGGCTCCGGCTCGATGGGAGCCAGCTCCGAGTGGTGGGCGCGAAGCCTGCCCTTGGGAGCGTGGTAGCTGGGGCACTGCGAGTAGTCGCGGTACTCCATGTGCTCCACGAGCTCCGCGACCATGGCCTCGTGGTCAAAGCTCTCCCAGGCCTCGTGAATGTCACGCATGCGGGCGTGAGTCTCCGGGCGGCGCGGCATGAAGAGCGTGCAGCAGTCCGGGGCCGTCTGACTGGAAATCTCGTACGTGCCGATCTGCTGCGAGCGACGAATGATCTCCTGCTTGTCAGAGCCGATGAGCGGGCGAAGGACGGGCATGGTGACGGCCTCGTTGACGGCGGTGATGTTCTCCAGCGTCTGGGAGGCAACCTGTCCCAGGGACTCGCCGGTCACGATCGCCTTGGCGCCCTCGAGCTGCGCGATGCGCTCGGCCACCTGGAACATGACGCGACGGTACATGAGGATGCGCAGGCTCTGCGGCACCGCAAGGGAGATCTCGCGCTGCCTGTCGCCAAAGGGCACCACGTAGAGGCGCCCGACGACGCCAGAGGGCGCCAGGGCGTCAACGATGTCCTGGCAGAGCCACTCGCTCGTGTCGGAGGTCTGTGGACGCCCCGAGAAGTGCACCGGGATGCACGTGGCGCCGCGACGGCCGACCATCCAGGTGGCGACCGGCGAGTCGAAGCCGCTGGAGAGCAGCGTCACGACCTTGCCGGCAGTGCCCACGGGAAGGCCGCCCACGCCCGGCGCGGAGGCCGCGTAGACGTAAGTGGAACCCTGGACCACGTGGACGACCACGGTGACGTCCGGGTTGTGCACGTCGACCTTCTTCTGGGGGAAGGTCTCGCACAGGATCGAGCCCACGAGCTGGTTCATCTCCAGCGTGTGGACCGGGTAGGTGGTGGAGGAACGCCTGGCGTGCACCTTGAAGGTGGAGAAGTCCCCCGCCTCGGAGAGCGCCTGGACGGCGGCCGCCTTGTACTCGTCCTCGTCAAGCCCGCACTTATAGGCAAGGCTCACGCGAGCGACGCCGGGCACCTGGCGGATGGCCGCGGCCATGGCGTCGGTGGCGCGGTGGTCGGCCGCCTCCACGACGATGTAGCCGGAGATGCGGCCGATGTTGGCCACGTCGAACGGCTTGAGCGCACGGTGGAGGTTGGTCACGAGCTGGTTCTCAAAGGTCGCGCGGTTCTTGCCCTTGAGGCCGATCTCGTGGTAGTGGACCAGGCAAAGTCTCTGGGTCATGGCTACATCGAGATGGTGTTGGCGCCCTTGATGTCCTCGTCGAAGTCCTCCTTGACGAAGCTCAGGGTGCCATCCTTGATCTCCTCCATGGCAATGGAGACGGTGTCCTTGCCGGAGACCATGGTGGTGATGTCATCGAAGTCCTGGATGGCAGCCACGCGCAGGTGCTGGCCACGAATCATGTTGTTGATGTCGCAGGCGCGCTTGGAGGCGAGGGAGCACAGCAGGAACGGGTTCTGCTCGGTCTTCTCGAGCAGGCCGTCAATCTGGGGCTTGGTAACAGACATCTTAGAAGGGACCTCCGTCAGTCTCGTACGTATCGATCACATGGGCCAGCTCAGCCACGGCGCGGTCGAGGTCGTCATTGACGATCCGGACGTCGTAGGAGTCCGCGTAGCCCAACTCCTTGGTGGCGTTGGCAAGGCGCATCTGGATGGACGCCTCGTCCTCGGTGCCACGGCCCCGAAGCCTCCTCTCGAGCTCCTCCGCTGAGGGGGGCTCGATGAAGACGAGAACCGCGTCGGGGTGGACGCGGCGGACGTTGATGCCGCCCTGCACGTCGATCTCAAGAACGACGGAGCGACCCTGGTCCATGAGGCGCTGTGCCTCGGCGCGCAGCGTCCCGTAGCGGTGCCCGTGCACGTGGGCCCACTCCAGGAACTCGCCGGCCGCCACGCGGCGGTCGAACTCGTCCTCGGTGAGGAAGTAGTAGGAGGTGCCCTCTACCTCGCCCTCCCTGGGTGCCCTCGTAGTGGCCGAGACCGTCAGGCCCAGGCCCGGCTCCTGCTCGCGCAGACGCGCGACCAGGGTGCCCTTGCCCACACCTGACGGCCCCGAGACCACGAAGAGGCGAGCTCTTCTGGCCAACTTACTTGGAGAGCTGCTCGATGAGCTGCTCGCGCTGACGGGCGCCGAGGCCCTTGACGCGACGGGTGGCGGAGATGCCGAGCTCGTCCATGATCTTGGCGGCCTTGGCCTTGCCATAGCCGGGGAGGGACTCAATGAGCGTGGAGACCTTCATGCGGCAGGCGATGGGGTCGTCGGAGTCGAGGACCTCCTCCAGGGTGACCTTGCCGCTCTTGATCTTCTCGCGCAGCTCAGCGCGCTCGTGACGGGCCTGGGCAGCCTTCTCGAGGGCGGCCTTGCGCTGCTCGTCGGTAAGCTGGGGTAGAGCCATGGTTCCTCCAAACATCGAAAACACTTGATTGCCGCTGACCTGCGGAAACACACTCGGTCGGCTTTGCACTGTGTTAGTTTGCCCATTTAGCTGCGGCAATGCAAGCACTATTTTCAAAAACCGCAGCTAAACGGTCTGTTTTGTGCAAAAAGCTGAAGCCCCTAGGCCATGAGCTCCTCGCAGATGGCGTCAAAGGCGGCCACCGGATCGTCGGCAGCGGTGATGGGGCGGCCGACGACGAGCTTGGAGGAGCCGGCCTCGATGGCGGCCGCGGGCGTGGCGATGCGCTTCTGGTCCCCCACCGCGGAGCCCGCCGGGCGCACGCCCGGGGTGACGATGAGCGCGTCGGGGCCAAGCAGCTCGCGCATCTGGGCGGCCTCCTGCGGGGAGCACACGATGCCGTCGGCGCCAGCGCCATAGGAGAGGCTGGCGAGACGCGCCACCTCCTCGGCGATGGGGGAAGTGACGCCAATCTCTGCCAGGGCGTCCTGGTCCATGCTCGTCAGGACCGAGATGGCGACAAGGCGGCAGCGCTCGCGACCGCACTTCTCGGCGGCCTCCTCGGCACCCTTGCGGGCGGCGGAGACCATGGCGGAGGAGCCCAGGCCGTGGATGGAGATGATGTCGGCTCCCGTCATGGCGGCGGAGCGCACGGCGCCCTGGACCTGGAACGGGATGTCGTGGACCTTGAGGTCCAGGAAGACCCTGAGGCCGCGCTCGTGCATGGCCTCCACGATGGCGGGGCCCTCGGCGTAGAAGAGAGTCATGCCGACCTTGACCCAGGTGGCCTTGCCGGCGAGCATGTCCGCAAGCTCGAAGGCGCGCTCGCGGCTGCAGTCCAGCGCGATGATGACCTTGTCGGAGGCTTGCTCGTACGTCAGCATTCTGCGGCTCCAATCAACTCGTTAATGTCGGATACTCCCTGCTCGGCAGCCCAGGCGGCAAGGCCGCCCACAATCTTTGCGGCCGCGGTCGGGTCGTAGAAGCTCGCGGTGCCCACCGTGACGGAGGTCGCGCCGGCCAAGATCATCTCGGCCGCGTCCTCCCACGTGGCGACGCCGCCCATGCCGTTGATGGGGATCTTCACGGCATTGGCGGCCTCCCACACCATGCGCACGGCGATGGGGTGCAGGGCCGGGCCGCTCATGCCGCCCGTGGGACGCGACAGGCGGCTCCTGCGCGTGTCCACGTCGATGGCCATGCCGGAGATGGAGTTGATGACCGTGAGGGCGTCGGCGCCCTCGGCCTCGAGGGCCTGGGCAACCTCGACGACGCGTGCGGGGGCCATCTTCACGAGCAGCGGGCGCTTCGTGTGGGAGCGCACGGCGCGGATCACCTCGGCGGCACCCTCGGGCGTGGAGCCCATGGCGCAACCGCCGGCGGCGATGTTGGGGCAGCTGATGTTGATCTCGAGACCGGCGGCGAAGGGCGCAAGCTCCTCGAACAGGTCCACGGCGCGCACGTACTCGTCAACAGAATGGCCGGCAACCTGGCAGATCACCTGGGTGCCCTTGTCGGAGAGCTGCTGGAGGTACTCGCCATAGGAGTCAACAAGGCCGCGAACGCCGGGGTTCTGAAGGCCCACGGAGTTCATCATGCCACTCGTGACCTCGGCCATGCGCGGCGCGGGATTGCCGGGCCAGGGCTCGGCGGCGCAGCCCTTCGTCGTGATGGCGCCAAGGCGGCTCACGTCGTAGAAGCCCTCGAACTGCCAGCCAAAGCCATACGTGCCGCTCGCGGTGTTGATCGGGTTCTTCATCTTGATGCCGCCGAGGTCGACGGCCATGTTCACCTTGCTCACCATGCCACCACCTTCGAGTCGAAGACGGGACCTGCCATGCAGGCGCCCATCATGCCGTAGACGGTCTCGACGTTGCACGTGTTGCAAGCGCCAAAGCCGCAGGTCATCATGCGCTCGACGGAGACCTCGCACGTGACGCCGGCAGCCTCGGCGATAGCCGCGACGGCGCGCATCATGGGCTCGGGACCGCAAGTGAGGACGAGGTCATACGCACCCGTGGCGAGCATAGGCTCGACCTCGGCCGTCACGAACCCCTTCGTGCCAGCCGTACCGTCGTCAGTCGTGAGGCGGACCTCACCGCACAGCGGCCCGAGCTCGTCGGTCCCGCAGATCTTGGCGGCAGTGAGGGCGCCAACGACGGCGTCAACCTCGGCACCGTTGTCAGCGGCGAAGCGAGCAGCGGCGATGACAGGCGTGATGCCGATGCCGCCCGCGACGACGAGGACCCTCTTCGCGCCCTTGTCCATCCTCCAGCCGTGGCCACCGGGGCCAAGTACCGTCGAGGTAGAGCCGGCACCCATGGCGGAAAGCCTACGCGTGCCATCGCCCACGACCGCATAGTACGTGGTCACGGTGCCGGCCTCGGCATCAGCGGAGGAATACGAGAGAGGGATGCGAATGAGCTGGCGGGTATCGCCGGGGACCTCGAAGCTCATGAACTGACCGGGCTCGAGAGCCGCCGCCAGACGCGGGGCCTCGATCGTGAGGCGATAGACGCCCTCGGCCACAGGCTCGTTCGAGACGACGGTGAAGTCGTGGATGCGCGCCGGCGATGGTGTTGGTAGGGCCATGTCTCTCCTTTCGGGCAAAACGCCGTCGCGAGCCACGCGACGGCCAAAGAGGCCCGCCGACCCTCCCCGGACCGACGGGCGTCATGCGTATGGAACTAGGCGAGCTTGCAGTCCTTCAGGACGTGCTTGCCGGCAACGACCGTGTCCGTCGCGCGACCGGTGAGCTTGGCGCCCATGAAGGCGGAGTTGTGCTGCTTGCCACAGAACAGCTCCGGCGTGACCTCGAGCTCGATGGTCGGGTCGATAAGGGTGAGGTCCGCGGGGGAACCGGCCTCGACCTTAACGGCCTCGAGACGGGCAACCTTGCGCGGGTTCACGCACATGACCTCGACGAGGCGCTGCCAGCTCATCTTGCCGGTGGAAACAAGGTTGGTGAGCATGAGCGGGAGGCTCGTCTCAAGGCCGACGACGCCGAAGGGAGCGATCTCGAACTCGCACTCCTTCTCGTGGAGGGCGTGCGGCGCGTGGTCCGTGACGACGCAGTCGAGCGTACCGTCGCAGATGCCCTCACGGAGAGCCGCGGTGTCGGCAGGGGTGCGCAGCGGCGGGTTCATCTTGAGGTTGGTGTTGTAGGTCTCGTCGAGAAGCTCCTCGTCGAGGAAGAGGTGGTGCGGGCAGACCTCAGCCGTGACGGGCAGTCCCTCGGCCTTAGCGGCACGGACGAGCTCGGCGCCACGAGCGGTGGAGATGTGGCAGATGTGCAGGGCGCAGCCCGTGAGGCGGCAAAGCTCGATATCGCGAGCGATCTCGATCTCCTCGCCGGCGGCAGGCCATCCGGCCAGGCCCAGGCGCGTGCTGGCACGGCCCTCGTTCACCATGCCATGCTCCGTGAGGGAGCGAACCTCGCAGTGGCAGGCGACGGCACGATCGAACTGACGGACGTAGTCCATCACGGTACGGAGCATGCCGGCGCTCTGCACGCCGTGGCCGTCATCGGAGAACATGCAGGCGCCCTCGGCGACCATATCGCCAATCTCGGCCAGGGCCTCGCCCTTCTCGCCACGGGTACAGGCGCCGATGGGACGGACATGCACGAGGCCGCAGGCGTCGCCCTTGGCGATCTGGTAGCGCACGCCCTCGCCCGTGTCGACGACCGGGTCGGTGTTGGGCATGGTGGCCACGTCCGTGAAGCCACCGGCGGCAGCGGCAGCGGAGCCCGTCTCGATGGTCTCCTTGTACTCGTAGCCGGGGTCGCGGAAGTGAACGTGGATATCGGTCAGGCCCGGGACGAGGTACTTGCCCGTGCCATCGATGACCTCGGCGCCCTCGGGGGCCTTGATGTTCGCGCCCACACGGGCGATGCGAGCACCCTCGACGAGGACGTCGGTAACGGTGTCGAGGCCGACCTGCGGATCGACGACGTGAGCACCCTTAATCAGCAGCATTCTCTTCTCCTCCAAGCAGCAGGTACATCTCGGCCATACGGGTGTAGAGGCCCGCGGCGACCTGGCGGGTCACGAACGAGTTCTGGGCGTCGGCGGGGATCGAGTCGATCTCCATGCCGCGGTTCATCGGGCCCGGGTGCATGACGAGGGCGTTCTCCTTCATGCGGGCGTGACGCTCGGCATTGAGGCCCCAGAGACGGTTGTACTCGCGCTTCGAGGGGATCGTGGCGCCCTCCATGCGCTCGAGCTGAACGCGGAGCATATACACGACGTCGGCGTCCTCGATGACGGAGTCGAAGTCATAGGTCTCCTCGGCACCGAAGACCTCGGGATCGGGAAGCTGGAACGTCGGGGGGCCAACGAGCGTGACCTTGGCGCCCATGGTGCGCAGGGCGGGAGCGAGGGAACCGACGACACGGCTGTGGAGCAGGTCGCCGACGATGGCGACCTTGAGCCCCTCGAGCTTGCCAAAGTGCTCGCGCATCGTGTAGAGGTCGAGCAGGGCCTGGGAGGGGTGGGCGTGCTTGCCGTCGCCGGCGTTGATGACGCGGGCGTCGGTGTAGTGCGTGATGAGCTCGGCGGTACCAGCATTGCGCGCGCGGCAGACGAACATGTCGACGCCGTAGGAGTTGAGCGTCTTGATAGTGTCCTCAAGGCACTCGCCCTTGGAGACGGAGGAGCTGGAGCCCTGGACGTTCAGGGAGTCGGCCGAGAGGCGCTTCTCGGCGATTTCGAACGAGGAGCGCGTACGGGTGGAGGCCTCGAGGAACAGATTCACGATCGTGCGGCCGCGCAGGGCAGGCACCTTCTTGATCGTGCGGTGGTTGATCTCCTCCATCGAGCGGGCGGTGTCGAGGATCTGCGTGATGTCGTCGGCCGTTAGGTCCGTCGTGTTGATGAGGTTGCGTACGGAAAGCATCTTAGGCACTGACCTCCTTGTTGGCGATTGCGGCCTTCTCGGCCTCGATGTCCCAGATTTCCACCGCGTCGCGGCCGTCGAGGGACTCCACGAACACGCGGACGTCCTCCTCGTGGGAGCTAGGGACGTTCTTGCCCACGTAGTCGGCACGAATGGGCAGCTCACGGTGGCCGCGGTCGACCATGACGGCGAGCTGGATGGTGGCGGGTCGGCCAAAGTCCATGAGGGCGTCGAGCGCCGAGCGGACGGTGCGGCCGGAGAAGAGCACGTCATCGACGAGGACGATGTCCTTGCCGTCGACGTCGAAGTTGATCTCGGTCTTGTGGATGACGGGCGCGACACGACGCGTCACGTCGTCACGGTAGAAGCTGATGTCGAGCTTGCCCACGGGCGGGCGGATGCCCTCGATAGCCTCGATCTCATCGGCGAGCTCCTCGGCGATGTTTGCGCCGCGACGCACGATGCCGACGAGGGCGATGTTGCCAGCCCCCTCGTTGTTCTCGATGACCTCGTGGGCGATACGGGTGAGGGCTCGCGCCATCGCCGCTCCGTCCATGATGGTCGCCTTGGGTGCGATCTGTTCCATGTGGCTCCCTTCACAAAAAAAGACGCCTGTGCCTAGTGCGGCCCGGGACGTCTGGTGAAGGTCTCATATGTGTTGCGCCGATGCGCTCGATCCTTGCCGGTGTCCCGCACCGTCTTAAAGGTCTTGACCACTATACTACTCAGCGACAAGAACAACGCCGAAATTCAAAATCCACTCGGCTCAACGCACAGGAGTGCACATGATCGAGCACAAGCTCTCTAACGTACTGCTCAAGCCTGCAGAGCACCTGACGGGCCAAGACGAGCTCTACGCATTCTGCTCCTCTACGCTCGCCTATGACGACGCGCGGCAGGCCCTCGTCGTCGACGAGCCCACCGACTTCATGACTTTCCTCAACGCCTGCTCGACGGGCAAGTGGGCCAAGTACTGTGGCATCCACGAGGTGACGCTTTCCCTCGAGCTGTCCGGAGACGCCTGCGAGGTCGTCATCAAGGGACTGCCCGCGGGTGCGCGTGCAGACGCGGAGAGCACGCTCGAGCTCGACCGCCTCTCCATCAAGCCCGAGGAGGGCGGCCACGCCCGGGTGAGCGCCACGATTGACGCCGCCGGCATGGACCTCGTGGCCTTCGAGTTGCTTCCCGCCGGCCGCACGCTCCTCCATTCTGGCAGCTACTCGGCACGCGTTGACGATGCGCGCGTGCGCCCCGTACGCATCGCGCTGTCCACGACGACGTTCAAGAAGGAGCACTACATCGTCCCCAACATCGAGCTCATGCGCTCGAGCGTGGCGAGCGACGACGGCCCCATCCACGACAACTTCCACATGTTCGTCGTCGACAACGGCTCCACGCTTGACGCTGCGGCACTCAGCGACGAGCTTGTGACCGTGATTCCCAACGCCAACGTGGGCGGCGCCGGCGGATTTGCCCGCGGCATGCTTGCCGCGCTCGACTCCGAGCAGCCCTTCACGCACGTCATCCTCATGGACGACGACGTGCACGTGTTCCCCGAGAGCATCAAGCGCACCTACAACCTGCTCGCGCTTGCGACAGACGAGTACGCGAACGCCTTCGTGAACGGCGCCATGCTCTCCGTCGAGCAGCCCACGCGCCTGTTCGAGGACGTAAGCCACGTGCTGCGCAGCGGCAAGTACACAAAGCTCAAGCCCGACCACTACGTCGACCGCCTGGCTGACGTCGTGGCGAACGAGCGCGAGAACGTCGAGGTGGAGCACGCTTACGGCGCCTGGTGGTTCTCGTGCATCCCCGTGGCCAACATCCGCGAGAAGGGCCTGCCGCTGCCGGTGTTCGTGCGCTGCGACGACGTTGAGTACGGGCTGCGATCCAACCCCACCTACATGACGATGAACGGAATCTGCGTGTGGCACGAGAGCTTCGAGGGCCGTCCTCGCGCTTCGGTGGACTGCTACCAGTACGTGCGCAACTTCCTCGTCATGGCCGCATGCGACGGATTCGTGAACACCGAGCTGTTCATGACGCGCGTGTGGAGAAACGTCATGCTACGCCGTCGCGAGCTGGAGTATGGCGCCGCCGAGCTGCTGCTCCAGGGCGTCGAGGACTACCTGCGCGGACCCGAGTGGCTCATGGAGGTAGACGGCAGCGCCCTCATGCGCAAGAACGCCCAGCTCAACGACAAGTTCGTGCCACTGTCGGAGGTTGACCCAGAGCTGCTCGACTCCGCGGACCTCGACGCCATCCACCCTGAGCCCCACCATGCCATAGGCATCGCCGGCAAGCTACGCAAGTCGATCCCCTATGACAAGCACCTGTTGCCTGATGCCCTGCTCAGGAAGGCCCCCGGCCACATGCAGACGACGGGCCCCTGCGTCTACGACAACGACACGGTTGCGCGCAAGACGGTGCTCGTGCTTGACGTCACCGGCGAGAAGGCCGCGGTCCGCCGCATGGACCGCGAGCGAAACCGCCGCATCATCGAGCGCGAGCGCACGCTCAAGCGTCGCTGGCAGCTCGAGCACGAGAAGGTCGCAGCCGCCTATGCGGACGCCTTCCCGAAGATGACGAGCGAGGCCTGGTGGCGTGGCTACCTGGGAATGAAGTAGCGAGCCCGACTACACGATGGGCAACAGGGGGGGGGCGATCGCGAGCATGCGGTCGCCCCCCCACTTTACCTAGGCTTTCGCCATTTAGGCGCGAAATGATGCACCCGCGGCGCGAATGGACCGCGCCGCGGGCGAATGGATGTCCGCAATATAGTTACGCACAGGCGTGAGACGTTACTTCTCAGGACGTCTCACGTACTCGATCTGGGGATGGAAACGCAGGCCCTCGAGCGTGCCGCCGACGACGGCCCGGGCGCGCTCGAGCTTGCGCCCCTTCGCCTCGAGGACGATGCGCGCGAGGTGATTGAGGTCTCGGGCGATGACGTAGGCATAACCAGCGAGGCCCTCGTCGCGGTACAGCACGATGTCATTGCGATACGCCAGACGGAACCGGCTGATGCGCTCGCCCGAGTCGAGCGCGATGTTGCCCGCGCCATTGACCTTGCACTTGTGCGTCACGACGCTCGTGCCCACGACATAACACGGATGGACGCGAGACACGCGCCTCGTGAACTCCCAGTCATCCGTCCAGATGAAGAAGTCCTTGATGGGAAGCCCCAGTTCGGCAATGACGTCCGCCGGAACGAACAGCGACACAAACGAGGCGAGCGTGCAGGGTTGCAGCTCGGGCGTGAAGTCCTCGATCGTGGTGTGAAGCGGATGTCGTTGACGGTTCATCGTGCAGGGATTGCCGTCCGTCCACAGGCACGCGCTCGTGAGATACCCGTAGTCGCCGTCGAGCCCCTCGCCCGCGAGCAACAGCTCGCGCAGGGTGTCGGAGTGGGCCATGCAGTCATCGTCCATGACCCAGACAAAGTCATACCCCGCCTCGACCGCAACGCGCATGCCAAAGTTGAAACCACCGGCACCACCGAGGTTCTCCCCCGTGTTGTGATAGACGAGGCGGCCGCTGGCAACGAGCGGCGCAAGCGCCTCCTGCGTGCCGTCCGTGCTCGCGTTGTCAACGACGATGACAGAGAGCTCGTAGGCGTCCCCAAGCCCGCCGAGGTCCTGGGCCGCAAGGCAGTCGAGGCACTCGAGCAAAAGCTCCTTGCGGTTGTACGTCACGACGACGGCCGCGACGCTCCTCTTGCGCGCTGGGGACGCGCCATTCACGGCGCCCATTAGTTGAACTGCCTGCGGTAGGCCTGGCAGACTTCGTCGGTGTCGCCGATCATGCGCTGCTCGCCCTTCTCGATCCAGACGCAGCGCGTGCACAGGCGCTCCACCTGCTCGAGCGAGTGGCTCACGAACAGCACGGTGACGCGCCCGCTCTCGATGAACTCGCGGATGCGGCGCTCGCACTTCTCCTGGAAGAAAACGTCGCCCACGGAGAGCGTCTCGTCCACGATGAGGACGTCGGGCTCCACGACTGTGGCGATGGCGAAGGCGATACGCGCGACCATGCCGCTCGAGTAGTTCTTGAGCGGCATGTCCATGAAGTCCCTGAGCTCAGCGAAGTCGACGATGTCATCGAGGTGCGCGTCGATGAACTCCTTGGTGTAGCCAAGCAGCGCGCCGTTGAGGTAGATGTTCTCGCGGGCCGTGAGCTCGATGTCAAAGCCGGCGCCGAGCTCGATGAGCGGCGCGATGTTGCCGTGAACCCGAACGCTGCCCTCGCTGGGCTCCAACACGCCGGCGATGATCTTGAGCATCGTGGACTTGCCCGAGCCGTTCGTGCCCACGAGGCCCAGGACCTCGCCGCGGCGCACCTTGAAGCTCACGTGCTTGAGGGCGTGGAACTCCTCGAAGAACAGCTCGTGCTTGACGAGCTTGATGAAGTACTCCTTGAGGTTGTCGAGGCGCTCGCTTGCCATGTTGAAGATCATGGAGACGTCGTTGACCTCGATGGCATAGTCCTCGGAGTTCGTGGTGTCAGTCTTGACTGCCATGGGGATTAACCAGCCTTTCGGCTCAGACTAGATGTAGAGGATGAACTTGCGCTGGAGCTTGCGGAAGACCGCATAGCCAACGGCGAGCATGAAGACGGCCCAGAACACGCACATGGCGACGGTGATGAGCTCGGGCGGCTGTCCGTTGAGCAGGATCATGCGCATGAACGCGACGTAGTTGTACATGGGATTGGCAAGCATGATGACGCGCATGAAGGCATACGGCACCTGGGCGATCATGCTCACCGGCCAGAACAGCGGCGTGACGTAGCTCCACGCGAGGATCACGACGCTCCACAGGTGGATGATGTCACGGAAGAAGACGGCCAGCGACGAGAGCAGCAGGCTCATGCCGATGCAGAAGCCCATGAGGAGCACGAGCAGCACCGGCAGCAGGATGACCGTCCAGGTGGGAAGGACGCCCTCCCACAGCATGACGATCACGACGGCGATGAGCGAGAAGGCGAAGTTCACGAGCGCGAACAGCACGCGCTCCACGGGAAAGACCGTCTTGTTGATGCGGACCTTCTTGAGCAGCGGGGCCGCGTCAAGAATAGAGGTGACGCCCTGGTTGGTGGAGTCGGCGAAGATGGTCCAGATGACGTTGCCGAGGATGAGGTAGAGCGGGTAGTGCTCCATGTTGTCATAGCGCAGGAAGAACGAGAACACGAGCGACATGACGACCATCATGAGCAGCGGGTTGAGCACGCTCCACACGACGCCGAGAACGCTGCGGCGGTACTTGCGCTTGAAGTCCTTGCCCACGAGCTGCGCGAGGATGAACTTCTCCTTGGCCCGGCCGGTCTTTGCGTAGGCCTCCGAGGCGGGAACGGTGGCCTGGCCGGCCACGGTCTGGTCTTGGGACAATTCGGTCTCCTTGACGGTCCGTCAGATGACGCGCGAGGCGCGCTCGAGACGGCCGCATCTCTTGCGGCGTCTCAAGCCCTAAATGATAGCAGCGCGGCGCTAGGAGAGGATGCCCTCCACCGCACGCTCATCAAATACTGACTGATACGGCACCACGCCATACTGGCCGCCCGCGATAACCTGGACGTAGGTTGCCGCAATCCAGGCAACGAGCACGATAACCGCGCAGGAACGGCGCAGACGCCCAGCCGGCAGCCAGTCAAGCGCCATGGGCATGAGCAGTATGAGCGTGGGCGCAAAGTAGCGGGCCACGCGGTCGATGATGAATGGCAGGAACGCCGCCGAGACGTTCAGCGCAAACGCGAGCGTGGCGCACGCGAGCAGAGCAGAGGCGATGCGGCCGATGGGCTTGCCTGCGAATCGCGACGCCACAAGCGCGAACGCCCACGTCATGCCTGAGGTCACGATGGCATTGAGCCGCGGATTTGGCCCAACGTAGACGCTGCTCGAGGGGTCAAGGTACAGGCCAAAGCGCGAGCCCGAGAAGAGCAGCTGGGCCACGTGAACGCCCACGAAGGCAAGCGCGATAACACCCAAGAGAACAACGAAGGAACGTACGGGCGTCATCCCGATCCGCAAGAGGGGCCACAGGGCAAGCCACATGAGGCAACTCAGATGCATGCTGGCCCCCAGCAGCACCCAAAGGGCATAACGGCCAAACGCTCGGCGCCTGGCGCTCGGCTCTTCCTCGTCCTCAGCGCCAACCCACTCCAGGCCGTTGAGGACGCAGGCGATGCCAAACCACTGCCGGGCGATGTTGTAGGTCTCAAAGTAGAAGCCGGCAAGGACGAACAGGGCAACCGAAAGCGCGGGCGCAGGCGAGACGCGCCTGCAGGCCCTGAGCACGAGCGCATAGGTTGCCGCAGAGAGGCACGCGAACATCCACTGCGGGTTGTCCGTAAACAGGTTGAGAAGGCGAATGAGCAGATAGAAGCCAGGGTCCATGCCGGGCGCGGGCGGCTCGCTCGCATAGAGGTGATAGAGCTGCCAATAGCCAAGGTAGCCGGCGGAATCCATGGTGGCGGAGTAGTCGACCCCGATGTCATAGCGAAGCGCGGCGGGAACGAGCAGCGCCACGAACGCAACGAACCAGAGCGCGTCGGCTCCCCGGCGGCCGAGACCCTCGACATGCTGCGCCACGGTCACCGCCGCGATGGCGACAAGCGCAGTGACGACGTAGACAAACATGGGGACCTCCCGCAGCGCAAGCCCGACGCACGGACGGGCATATCATGGGCAAAACAAAACCCCGCTGGTAGAGCCAACGGGGTCATCAAATTCTGGCTCCTCGAGTAGGACTCGAACCTACAACAACGCGGTTAACAGCCGCGGGCTCTACCATTGAGCTATCG
>OLRG01001063.1_pt1 | contig 23350 bp, 23 predicted proteins | sample 1672331 | NCBI WGS metagenome assembly OLRG01 (sample SAMEA3136672, study PRJEB25190) | human gut metagenome
CAGCTTCTCAGATTTCTTATAAAAATATTCCGTTCTATGTAACAAGCAAACATTATGGCGTATTCGTAGACCACAGTGATCATGTTTCCTTCGAAGTTGCAAGTGAAAAGGTTGAGAATGTGGGATTCTCTGTGAAAGGTGAAGAGATCAGATATCATATTATTTACGGAGATGACATTAAGGGTGTGATCGAGAACTACACAGATCTTACAGGAAAACCGGCACTGCCACCTGCATGGTCCTTTGGATTATGGCTTTCCACATCCTTTACAACAAACTATGATGAAGAGACGACCAATTCCTTTATCCAGGGAATGGCAGACAGAGATATTCCATTGAGTGTATTCCATTTTGACTGCTTCTGGATGAAAGAGTTCCACTGGTGTGATTTTGAATGGGATTCCAGAATCTTCCCGGATGTACCGGGAATGCTGAAACGTTATAAGGATAAAGGACTTAAGATCTGTGTATGGATCAATCCATATATTGCACAGGGAACTAACTTCTTTAAAGAGGGTCTGGAGAACGGATACCTGGTACAGCGTGCAGACGGAAGAGGAATCAAGCAAATCGACAACTGGCAGCCTGGCATGGGCCTGGTTGACTTTACAAATCCGGATGCAGTGAAGTGGTATCAGAACAAGCTGAAAACTTTGCTTGATATGGGTGTTGACTGTTTCAAGACAGACTTTGGCGAGAGAATTCCGGTCGATGTGAAATATTATGACGGTTCAGATCCGGTTTCTATGCATAATTATTATACATACCTTTACAACAAGGCAGTATTTGATCTGCTGAAGGAAGTAAAGGGTGAAGGTGAAGCAATCCTTTTTGCAAGAAGTGCGACAGCAGGCGGACAGCAGTTCCCGGTTCACTGGGGCGGTGACTGTTCTGCAACCTATGCTTCCATGGCTGAGAGCTTAAGAGGTGGTCTGTCATTTACTTTATCAGGATTCTCTTTCTGGAGTCATGATATGGGCGGATTTGAAATGACAGCAGCACCGGATGTATACAAACGCTGGCTGCAGTTTGGTCTTCTTTCCACACACAGCCGTCTCCATGGTTCCAAGAGTTATCGTGTACCGTGGCTGTTTGATGAAGAAGCTGTAGATGTATGCCGTAAGTTTACAAAGCTGAAATTAAGATTACTCCCATATCTGTATTCTATGGCCGTAAAATCACACAAGACAGGTATTCCGTCCATGCGTGCAATGATCATGGAATTTAACGATGATCCTGCAACCAAATATCTGGATATGCAGTATATGTTAGGTGACAGTATTCTGGTTGCACCAATCTTCAACAAAGAAGGTCATGCAGAATATTATCTGCCGGCAGGAAAATGGACTCATCTTTTAAGCGGAGAAGTCAAAGAAGGCGGAAGATGGTATGAAGAAGATTATGATTTTTCTTCACTGCCTGTATTTGTAAGAGAGAATACTCTGCTTCCGATTGGTGCTGTAGATACTACCGTTGATTATGAACTGGAGAAAGATGTACAGATTCAGGTTTATGAAGTAAATGAAACTGCATCCTGTGAGGTAGTGACGCGTAAAGGAGAGACAGCTTTTACAGTAAAAGCTGTAAGAGAGGGAAATAAACTCACTCTGGAAGCTTCAGCAGAAAATGGAGGTATGACCTATCTGCTGAGAAATATTCATGAAATAGCTGATGTTACTGGTGGAAGCATAGTGAAAGATACAGAAAATGGTATTATCATTGTACCGGAAGGATGCAGAATGGAAATTGAACTCTAATTGACAGGTAACAAGTTTATAAATATTTTAGAAATTCGACAAAAAATAGGACTGGACAAATCAATTGTCCGGTCCTATAATAATACTCACCAGAGGTCTTCTGGTAGTTCAATCTCGCCGGTTCGGCGGTAAATTCCACTTTTACTTATTATGAAACACGAAAGAATGAAGCATCTGTTTTTTGTTGCTAAATAAAACTGTAGGAAAGGCAGGCGGTGCAGTATGATTTTTTGAAACTTTTTCCTGTAGCAGTTGCCGGAATTTCCGTAATCATGGATATTCGCACTGCAAAGGTTGATAATGGCTGGATTCTGTTTTCTATGTTTATTGGAATGTTTATCCGTGTCTGGCAGAAAGGCATTGCAGGACTCGGTCATTTTGTTATGGGAAGTGTAACACCTTTATTTCTTATTGTTCTGTTTGTCTTCGGAATGATAGGTGCGGGAGATATTAAATTGTTCTGCGTACTTGGAGGCATTCTGGGACCCGGAGCTGTCCTGAAGTGTATTTTCAGTTCTTTTATTGCGGGTGCATGTATTGCGGCCGTGCTTCTGATCATCCATCGCAATTTCTGCGAAAGAATCCTTTATTTTATCAGATATGCAGAAACTACGGTCACTACCGGAAAGATTACACCTTACAGAAAGGGAAACATTTCAGCTCCTGAGAATTTTCATTTTACAGTTCCCATTCTGGTAAGCGTGCTGTTATACGCAGGAGGTATCTATTGAAGAAAAATATTTTTGCAGTATGTGATCTGGAAGTGGAATATGCACTGAATTTCATGGATTATCTGAATCAGAAAAAAAATATTCCCTTTGAGATACAGGCATTTACAACTGTAGAGAATCTGATCACTTACGGGAAACACACACATATAGAGTTGCTGTTGATTTCCGGACGTGCCATGTGCAAAGAAATTCGGGAGTTAGATATTGGAAAAGTTATTATTCTTTCAGAAGGAGTACATCCTCCTGAACTTGACCAGTATCCAAGTGTGTATAAATATCAGTCTTCTTCTGATGTGCTCCGTGAAGTAATGGCATGTTATGGTGCTGAAAAAAAGCCCATGTCAGATCAGCTTGCGGTATTAAAAAAGGCAACAGAGATCCTTGGCGTATTTTCTCCCCTGGGGCGCTGCCTGAAAACTTCCTTTGCACTTACACTCGGACAGATCCTTGCGAAAGACAAAGCAGTTCTGTATCTGAATCTGGAGGAATATTCCGGGTTTGAAGAACTTATGGGAAGAGGCTTTAATCACAATTTAAGTGACCTTCTCTATTATGTGAGGCAGGATAATCAGAATCTTCTTTATAAAATGAACAGTATGATACAGACAGTCAATAATCTGGATTACATTCCGCCTGTGCAGATGCCGGCAGACATTCGCACAACAGCCTGGCAGGACTGGGAACGGCTTTTGCAGATGATTATGCTTGACAGTTCCTATGAGGTGATCGTGCTGGATATCGGATGTGGGATTGATGAGAATTTCCAGCTGCTCGATCTGTGTAAGAAGATTTATATGCCTGTATTGTCTGATGCAGTATCCCAGTGCAAAATTGCTCAGTTTGAGAATCAGGTGAGAATCTGGGATTATCCACAGATACTGGAGAAAATACAGAAGATAAGCCTGCCTTTTCATATGGTGACGGAACCGTCGCCTTCTTATATAGAACAACTGACCTGGAGTGAACTTGGGGATTATGTGCGGAATCTGCTGAGAAAGGAAAAAGGATGAATAGAGATGTATTTAGAACCTTGCGCCAGATGCTGATGGAACAACTGGATCTGTCCAGAGAATTGTCGGATAAAGAAATCCTTGATGTGATCGATGAGCTGATCCTGAATCAGATAAAAGATGTCCGGCTTGCATTAAAGGATAAGGTGCAGCTTCGTCAGGAACTGTTTTATTCTGTCCGCAAGCTGGATGTGCTTCAGGAACTGGTCGATGATGAAACTGTGACAGAGATTATGGTAAACGGACCGGATACAATTTTCGTAGAACGGGGCGGTAAACTGATCCGATGGCATAAGAGCTTTACATCCGCCGAAAAACTGGAGGATGTGATTCAGCAGATAGTAGGTAAATGTAACCGTGTGATTAATGAATCCATGCCTATCGTGGATGCGAGACTGGAAAATGGATCCAGAGTAAATGCTGTGATCTATCCGGTTGCATTAAATGGGCCAATCCTTACGATACGGCGTTTTCCCGAACACCCCATTACAATGGAGAAGCTGATCGCGCTGGGAAGCATTACACAGGAATGTGCACAGTTTTTACAGAAGCTTGTGAAAGCCAGATATTCCATGATCATAGGAGGAGGAACCGGAAGCGGAAAGACCACATTTCTTGCAGCTATGTCAGAATATATTCCTGCAGATGAAAGGCTGATCACAATAGAAGATAACGCAGAACTGCGCATCAGAGGAATTGATAATCTTGTCCGGCTGGAAGCAAAGATGGCTAATATGGAAGGTGCGGTATCAGTTACGATCAGGGATCTGATTAAATCTGCGTTGCGAATGCGCCCTGACAGGATTATTGTGGGTGAGGTCCGGGGTGGCGAAGCTATGGATATGCTCCAGGCACTTAATACAGGTCATGAGGGGTCCTTATCAACAGCGCATGCAAATTCAGCGAAAGATATGCTGTCCCGCCTGGAAACAATGGTGCTGATGGGGGTTGACCTTCCGTTGGAGGCTATCCGCAGACAGATTGCATCTGGTGTAGATATTCTGATACATCTGGGACGAATGAGAGATAAATCCAGGAAATTACTGGAAGTAACGGAAGTATGTGGCTTTGAGAATGGAGAGATCCAGATCAGGCCGCTGTATCAATGGCAGGAAGGAAAAGGTCTGGTAAAGACTGATTCCCTCCTGCAGGTGGAAAAACTGGAAAGAGCGGGGATTGAATTATGAAAGGGAAAAAGAAAGAACAGTTATATCTGAAACAAGATTATGATGATTATCATTTCTCTCTGAAAGAATTTCTGAAATATCTGGGGCAGGCACTGGCATTGTGTATTATGGCAGACTATCTTTTTTATAAAAATATCTGGGTACTGTTTCTTATGCTTCCTGTTCCTGTATTTTATCTGAAATGGCAGAGGAAACAACTGATCAGGGAGCGCAGAAAGAAATTGAATTATCAGTTTAAAGATGCATTGGTTTCACTAAGCGTTGCAGTTCAGGCGGGATATTCTGTTGAGAGTGCGGTGAAAGCCTGTGTCAGAGATCTGGAACGCTTGTATGGGCGTGGAACAGATGTTGTAGAGGAGTTCCGCTATATTGAGAGCCAGCAGCGTCTCAGTGTGCCGTTGGAGGAGTTGTTTCTGGATTTTGGAGAAAGAAGCCAGATAGAAGATATTGAGAATTTTGCATCTGTTTTTTATACAGCTAAGCGTACAGGCGGTGATATGAACCGTGTGATCCAGAAAGTAACCCGCATGCTTGGCGATAAGATTGATGTGAAACGGGAGATAGAAGCTACTCTGGCAGCTAAAAAGTCAGAACAGATGATCATGAGTCTTATGCCTGTGGGAATTATCTTATATCTTCAGATGACTTCTCCGGGTTTCTTGAATGTTCTTTATGGAAATCCCTTTGGAATTGCAGCAATGAGTATATGTCTTGCGATTTATGCCACAGCATACTGGCTTGGCAGAAAGATTGTAGATATTGAGGTGTGACAGTAAAAATGTGGGTACATATTGTCATTTTTGTTATGATTCTGTGCGTATTGACCGGGTGGAAGAAAGGCTGGATTCCCTCTTCAGGTATTGGAGGCAGAGAAGGAATCAGACTTTTTGCGGCAGTGGCAATATCCGGAAATCTGCTTGGTATGGTTCTTACGGCAGGAAACGGCAGACAGGTGTATCCTCAGGGATATCGTCTGGAAAAGGAGGCGTCAGGATCATATGAGAAAGAATTTATGGTATCCGTGGATGGAGAAGACCAGGGCACCCTGTACATTCAGGTACCGGAAAAAGAACTGGAAGAAGAGGAAGAACCGCAGCAGGACAGGAAACTGACAGGAGAGGAGCAGGCGAAAAAAGATCTGGCAGAAGCGGTAGCCCGTTACAATGAACAGAAAAATGATCCGGATTATTATTATCTTCCGGATAAACTGGACGGGAAAAAAATGAAGTGGGAAATACCTGCAGATACTTCGGGGATGCTGCTGACAGGATTGTTTCTGGCAGCGGCTATGGTAATTCTGGTTATGAAGGGAAGAGAAGAACAGGTTAAGCTTCAGAAGAGATATGAAGAACTTCTCCTGGATTATCCCGGACTGATCATGAAATTCACTTTACTTGTCCAGGCAGGAATGACGGTAAGAAAAGCTTTTCAGAAAATTTCACTGGATTATGGCAGAAAGAAAAAGAAAAAACCAAGATCTGCTTATGATGAAATACAGGTTATATGTTATGAAATGGAAAGCGGAGTTTCTGAGAGTGAAGCATACCGGAGATTTGGAGAAAGATGTGGACAGGTAAAATATAAGACGTTTGCAACCCTTCTGATACAGAATCTTCAGAAAGGCAGCAGACAGATGGCTGATATGCTGGAGAGAGAATCCATGGAAGCGTGGGAAGAACGCAAGAGAAAGGCGAGGGTTCTCGGAGAAGCGGCAGCAACAAAATTACTGCTTCCCATGATGATGATGCTTGTTGTTGTGATGGCAATCGTTATGATTCCTGCGTTTCTGTCCTTTTATGGAGGAACCGGATGAAAGGAATGTTGTTTCTGTAACGGATATGTGAGGCAGGAGAGGCTTAGCAGTACTGTGGAGATGGAAATATAGAATGAGATGTGAATGAAACATACGGAGGAATAAGATGAGACAATTAATGCAGAGAACAGTGAAACTGAAAGGGCTGTTGCAAAGATTTGCAGAGGAAGAAGATGCAGTAGGTGTTGTGGAAATCATTTTGATTCTTGTAGTCCTGATTGGGCTTGTCATTATTTTCAAAGAGCAGATTACTAATCTGGTACAGAGTATTCTCTCAAAAATTGCCAAACAGAGTAATTCTATTTAACCGAAATATCTGTTTCACTTCTGGATATATCAGAGAAAAAGGAGGAGGTGTACTTCCTGTATGAAATGTCAAAGAGCGAAAAAAGGAAGCATTACAGTATTTCTGGCATTGATTCTAAGCCTGCTTCTGTCGCTTGTGTGTACCAGCATAGAATCTGTTCGTATGGCATCTGCAAGAACGCAGATTCTGAACGGTATGGATATTGGACTGTATTCAGTATTCGGACAATATGATAAGAAACTTCTTGAAGAATACGATTTGTTTGCACTTGACGGGTCCATGGGAGGAGGACAGATAAAACTTGCAAAGGTATGCGATAATCTGGAATCCTATATGAAACCTGTGCTGAAACAGAACAGTCAGAATCTTAAATTGAAGCAGAGCGGTCTTACCGGATATCGACTTTTCACAGATAATAACGGAGAAGTTTTCTATCAGCAGATTGTTCAGTATATGCAGGAGACTCTTGGCAGTCAGGGAGTACAGATTCTTCTTAACAAAATGTCAGACCGTAAGAGAAAAACAGAAGCGGCAGATTTGAAAGCAAGTCAGGCAGAATCAGGGGGTTCCATAGACCGTTATGATGCAGAAATAGATCAGGCTTCTCAGAAAAGTCAGCAGGCAGCAGAAGAAGCGGAAAAGAATCAACAGGAACAGAATCAACAGGAACAGGTAAATAATCCGATCACGGTTATAAAAAGAATTATGAAAATGGGAATCCTGGAACTGGTTTTGCCATCCGGAAGAGGTCTGTCTACCCGCGAAATCGACAGAAGTATATTAGTCTCCGGGAGAAAACTTCAGCAGGGAATGGCAATGCCTGATGGTGTGACAGAAGAGAACAGTTATACTTCTAATGTTTTATATCAGCAGTATCTTATGAATCATCTGGGAAATTACATCAGTCCGGCAGAAGAAGGACTTGCATATCCGATGGAATATATTTATGCAGGAAAAAGCAGCGATTTTGATAATCTTAAATCTGTGGCATCAAAGCTGCTTTTTATCCGTGAGGGAGTAAATTTTGCCGGTCTTATGGCTGACAATGTGAAAAGATCAGAAGCACAGGCACTGGCAACAGCTATTGCAGCGGGATTTCTCGTTCCGCCTGCGGCTGTGGTGATAGAGACAACATTGCTTTTATGCTGGGCTTTTGCAGAAAGCGTGTTGGATGTGCGGGAGCTTTTGGCAGGTGGCAGGATTCCTCTCGTAAAAACTTCGGCAGACTGGCAGATTTCACTGTCAAATCTTGGAAACCTGATGGAAGGACTGGATTCTATGAGGAGAAATAATGATCATGGAGTGTCTTATGAAGATTATCTTCAGATTCTGCTCTTATCTGTGGCAAAAGAAAAGAAAGTAGTAAGAGGGATGGATATGATTGAAAATACCATAAGAAATAAAGGAAGGGCACATTTTCAGATGGATTCCTGTATTGTGGCACTGGAAGCATTTGCCGATGTAAAAGCAAATAAGAAAAAGGAATTTCATGTGATACGCCAATATTGTTACGAATGAACTATAGCTCAGGAGTGAAAAGAGGTGCAAAAAGATGCTTTTACAGGACAAAAATAAGGGAATTGCAGAAATCAGAAAAAAAGACAGAAAAATCTATGAAAGGGGAAAGTGCTCTCTGAAAAAAATAAAGAAAATATGGAAGATAAATCCTGTAAAAGTGTCTTTTTGCACCTTGTTCAGAAGAAAAGCAGATACATTGAGAAAGGGAAGTCTGGCAGTAGAAACTGTTTTTGTTCTGCCGTTGTTCTTTCTTGGAATGGTGACTTTGATTTCTTTTATGGATATATATAAGCTCCAGACAGAACATCTGACTGCGCTTTGCACCAGAGCGAAGCAGGCGGGAATGTATGCATACATTGCAGGGGAAAGTTCTGTCGGGGATATCACTCTGCCGGATATTTATACATATAAAGCTTTTGGAGGACTGATACCACTTTCGGAGGTTATAGTTTACAACCATGTAAAGGTTCATGCCTGGACAGGAACAGAATATCAGGACAATGGGGGAGAGCAGGGAGAAACGGAACAGATGGTGTATGTAACAGAATCCGGAAGTGTTTATCACAGAAATCCCGGCTGCAGTTATCTGAACGTTTCGTTAAAGCAGATTCCGGGAAGTGCAGTAAAGTCTGCAGGAAATCAGTACGGGGAACATTATTCAGCGTGCGAAATATGCAGCAAAAACCAGAACCCGGCAGGAGTTGTATATGTGACAGAGAGAGGAAACAGGTATCATAATCTAGAATCCTGCAGTGGGCTGAAACGGACAGTCCGGCTGGTGAAAGCTTCATCTGTTCAGGAAATGGGGGCCTGCAGCAGATGTGGATAAGATAAGTGAAGTGAAGAGGTTTATGTGTCTGGACGAGGCAGAAGGGGATGAGCAGAATGGAGATAAACTCTGTAAAAGATATATGTGTACTGATTTTTCTGGGGATAAACTCATGGACAGATATCAGGAAAAGACAGGTATCTTTACTGAGTATTGTAATATTTGCGATATGTGGGACTGCATGGAGTATCAGCAGTAAAGTGAAGGTACTGGATTTTTTTCTGTGTGCAGGAATCGGTCTGGTATTTGTCGGGATCAGCATTTTTACAGAGGATGCAGTGGGTATGGGGGATGGATGGCTGATTATGGCTCTGGGAACAGTCATGCAGCCTGTGGAACTTTTTTCCATTATTTTTATTGCGGTTATGTGCAGTGCAGTATGGGCCGGAATTACACTGGCAATATTTCACAGAAAGGGATGCACGGAAATTCCGTTTGTTCCTTTTTTGCTGATTGGTTATCTGGGAGGAATGATTTTATGAAAGAAAAAATCAGAAAAGGAAGTCTGACTGTTGAGGCTGCCTGTGTTATGTCTTTGATTTTGCTTGTGATCATGGGGCTTATTTATCTGAGCTTTTTTGTGCATAACAGAGCATGGCTGACAGCGGCAGCCTATGAATCGGCAGTGAGTGGAAGTATGGAAGGGATTAAGAGGACCGGTCAGGTATATGATACAGCCAGGATGCGGAGCGAAGAACTGGGAAGTGTGGGATTTTTCGGAGCAGAGAATCTGAGTACACAGACCAATGTGGGAAAAGAAGTACAGGTGACATATGATCTGGATACGATTTCTTCATACGGAAATTTTAACTGGCATTTACGGACAGAAGGAACATCGGCTATTATAGATCCTGTAAAGCATATCCGTAAGATGAGAGCCGCTGCGGCAGTTCTGAAAGAAATGGGGGATCAGAAGTGAGGGCAGAATATAAAAGAGATATGAATCACAATTATCTGATCCTTTACGGAGAAGATGAGATAAATACAGATGCTTATCAGGTGCGGATGCTGGTGGGGAATGTGATTCCTTCTGTTCTTAAATGCAGGATACAGGGAATGGATGGAAGGTTTCTGATTTATTTTGATATTACCTCAAAACAGGCTTTGAATATTTTGTATGAAGAACGGAAGATGAAAATTGAGGATTTGAATCTGATTTTTGGAGGGTTTGTGCAGGTTATGGAGGATGCTGCAGAGTATCTGATAAATCCGGGGCAGTTTCTCTTGTCTCCTGAATATATTTATGCTGATGTTGAAAAAAAGAAGATATATTTCTGCATGATGCCAGGGTATGAAAAAGACATAAAGAACCAGTTTCAGCTTCTGGCAGAATATATCCTTCCGAAGATTGACCATGAGGACAGCCAGGCTGTACTCCTTGGGTATGGTGTATATAAGCGGACCATGGAGGATTGTTTTCATCTGGAACATATTAAAGAAGAACTGTACAAAGTCCAGGGACAGAAGGACAGGGAGAAGGAAGCGGAAAAAGATATATGGAAATCCGGTGAGGAGAATCAGGATGTTTTGAATATTCATATACAGGAGGATTATCTGGAAGATGATGAACCGGGAATGGAATTTGTAAGAGAGGGCGAAGCACCGAAAAAAAGGGGGCTGCTGTATAAAGCAGGCATGATTGGAGTTGCAGCAGTTTTACTGTGTCTGATAACTGTGGCTGTACTATCCGGATATCTGCCATATATGGAAACCGGAACTGTACTTGGGATCATAATTGTTCTGGCTACGGGAGTTATGCTTGTGACATATATTATAAAAAAGAAAAAAAATCCCGGCATTTATCCGCGAAAAAATATAAGGGAAAGGGAGAATGAAACATTACGGAAAAAAACAAAAACAAATACAGAAATAAAAACGAATACGGCAGATTATGATAAAAGCGGATCAGGATCAGAATGGTTTGGCAGAGACAGTCTGGAGATGTCTGAAATAAATAAAGTAAAACAGCAGATTCCAACGGAGGAAAAAAGGGAAAAACGGCTATATGAACAGTCACATCCGGATTATGGAGAAACTGTTGTACTGTCTGCCGGTGCAGTGTCCGGTCCTGCCAGTCTGGTGAGCAAAGAACCGGGAGAACTGGCAACTATTTATTTAAATGAGGATCTTACAGTAATCGGTAAACTGGAGAATGCCTGTGATGCAGTAATCGATTTGCCTACAGTAAGTCGTATTCATGCGAAAATCAGAAAGAGAGAGGAGGCTTATTATCTGACAGATATGAATTCCAGAAATGGCACATCTGTAAATGGGCGTTTGCTCAGACCGGAGGAGGAATATCAGCTTGAGCCGGAAGATGAAATAGATTTTGCACAGGCGAGATACATATTTTTGTCATAAATGTTTTGAAAAAATACAGGATGTCTGCTACAATTGACAGTAGCGGCCCGGATGAGCTGCTGTTGATGTAATGATATGAAGAATGTTAATGTTCGCTCCATTTACAGCAACGTGTTTCGCGATGCATGGGACATATGCTGAGTGTGTGGACAGTAACTGGAAACGGCAAAACAGAAAAGAGGCAGATATTGGAAGAATTAAAGAAAGAGCCGGTTACAGTATTTCTTATATTAATCAATATGCTTGTATTTGTGATAACAGAGCTGACGGGCGGAACTGAAGATACTATGCATATGCTTCGGTGTGGAGCTGCTTATACACCGGCTATTATCCAGGGAGAGTATTACAGGATTTTTACAAGTATGTTCCTGCATTTTGGAATGCAGCATCTTGCGAATAATATGCTGGTGCTTTTTGTGCTTGGAGGAAGACTGGAACGTACAACAGGGAAGCTGAAATATCTGCTGATCTATCTTCTGGGAGGAGCAGGAGGAAACCTGCTATGCGTATTTCTGGAATTAAACCACGGAGATTTTGCAGTGTCAGCGGGTGCATCCGGTGCAGTGTTTGCAGTAATGGGTGCCATGATCTATGCTGTGATCAGAGGAAAAGGACATATTGAAGATCTTTCGGCCAGACAGGTAGTGATCATGGCTGCGTTTTCACTCTATTTCGGATTTACCAGTGAAGGAGTGGACAATGCAGCGCATGTAGGCGGTCTGCTCTGTGGCTTTATACTGGCAGTATTGCTTTATCATCCTTCACGGAAATATTCCGGTCATATCTCAGAAAGACAGGGAAGATAGAGAGAAAAAGTAGTTCCCTGCTTCGGCGTACTGGTTACTTTGATCTGACCATGATGGGCAGCCATGATTTCTGATGTTACCGCCAGGCCAAGACCGGTTCCCTCTGATTTATAGGTAACAAAGGGCTGAAAGATGTTGGCTGTCTGAGTTTCGGTCATTCCACATCCATTGTCTTTTATTGAGATACAGATGCGGTCATTGATTTTTCGAAGACCAACAGTGATTTTCCCTCCGGGATAGCTGATCGCCTCGCAGGAATTTCTGATCAGATTAAAAATAGCCTGACGCATTTTTATGCGGTCCAGAAGAATCTGTGGGGAAGCATCTTCTATATGTATTTCCAAAGTGATTCCCAGATAATCCAACATTGTTTTTTCGCAGGATAAAATAGTGGTCAGAAATTCTTTCGGGTCTGTAGGGACAAGATTGACAGTTTGGGAATGACTGAAATCAGAAAGTTCATTCAATAATTCCTTTACGTAATCAAGATTATCCATCAGACTGTCCCATTGTCTGTAACTGCATAATTCAGGATGGGAATCAGCCATTAACTGAAGTTCGCTGCTTATAAGCGCTATGGGGTTGCGGATTTCATGTGACAGTCTGGACAGAGTAAAGCTAAAATCTTTTTTCAATTGTTTTGTTGTTTCCATTGTATATCATCACCTCAGGAAAAGTGTACCATTGCAAAATTTCTGCTGCAACTGATTTCATCGTGGAAATTTCGCACTTAATCGACATTGGTGTAATTTAAGAAAGAAGGACTTAAAATGGATAACTGTATTTTTTGTAAAATAGCTAATGGGGAAATTCCTGCGGCAACACTTTATGAGGATGAGGATTTTCGTGTAATTCTTGACCTTGGTCCGGCAAGTAAAGGTCATGCGTTAATCCTTCCTAAAGCTCATGCTGCCAATATTTATGAATTATCAGATGAAATGGCTGCAAAGGCTATGATTCTTGCAAAGAAAATGGCAACAGCAATGACAGAAGCGCTTAAATGTGATGGATTTAATATTGTGCAGAATAATGGAGAGTGTGCAGGACAGACTGTATTTCATTTCCATATGCATCTGATTCCAAGATATCTGGGTGATACTGTTGGAATTACCTGGACTCCGGGTGAACTGAGTGATCAGGACAAAGAGGAGATTCTGTCAAAAGTCAGAGCGCAATTGTCTTAATGCTCTGATCTTACATAAGATAAAATGGAGAATATAGATTTTGTAAACATTTACAGGGAATACCGTACCAAGGTAATTGATATTGCGGAAACGGTTCTGCATGACAGAAATGAGGCAGAGGATGTCTGTCAGGACGTATTTGAAATTCTGTATAACATGGGTGAAACGGCAGATTTTTCTGACGACGTGAAACTGAATAAGCTGATCACCCGTATGAGTTTCAACAAAGCTCTGGACTATTATAAAAGGGCTTTCAGAAAATATGAATATGTTGATTCCGATGAACTGATGGCAGTTGCTGAATTGAAGGTACAAAGTGGTGGAAATGTAGATGAGATTATTCTTGCTCTGGAAACGGAGGGATATCTGAAGACAATCTTTCACAGGTTGCGTGAGAAGAAAAGGATTGATTATGAAATCTATGTCAGTGTAACGTTATATGACATACCATCGCGTCTCGTTGCCGAACATTATCATATCACAGAGAATAATGTGAATAATAAAGTAATGAGAACGAGACGCTGGCTTGCCAGAGAATATAAAAAGATATTCGGATAATTATTGCCTGTTTGCACAGTCCTCGATCAGGCCGGTGATTTTTTCGATAGAGTTCATATGACTGCTCTCTGACATGGCATCGATATAGGACTGTCTGTTCTGATACAGTTCGCGGATTGAATTGAGGAGAGTACTTTCGGTAATCTCTTCTTCTTCCAGAACCATGCTGTATCCCTGACGCTCAAAGGAACGTGCATTGAGAATCTGGTCACCACGGCTGGCATTTGCGGAAAGAGGGATCAGAAGATTTGGTTTTTTGAGAGCATTCAGTTCGCAGATCGCATTGGCACCTGCACGGGAGATAACAATATCAGCCAGGGCAAAGAGATCTGCCAGTTCCTGTTTGATATATTCGTATTGTACATAACCTTTAGTATCTTTGAGACTCTCGTCCATTTTTCCCTTACCGCACAGATGAATGACCTGAAATTCCTTCAGAAGTTCAGGAAGGATTTTGCGGATGTTCTCGTTGACAGATGCAGCACCAAGGCTGCCGCCGATAACCATGAGTACAGGTTTTTCGTCTGTGAAACCACAGAATCTGCGGGCAGCTTCCTTGTCTCCGCTTAATAACTCCTGACGGATGGGAGTTCCTGTGAGAACAGCCTTGTCAGCAGGAAGATTTTTCACTGTTTCCGGGAAGTTACAGCATACTTTTGAAGCGGATGGGATGCAGAGCTTGTTGGCAAGACCCGGAGTCATGTCTGATTCATGGATAATGGCAGGGATTTTAAGTTTGCCTGCTGCGATAACGACAGGTACGGTTACGAATCCGCCTTTGGAAAAGACAACATCAGGTTTCAATTGCTTTAATAATTTTTTTGCTTCGCTGAAGCCTTTTAATACACGGAATGGGTCAGTGAAGTTTTTGAGATCAAAATAACGTCTCAGTTTGCCGGAAGAGATTCCATAATAAGGAATATTCATTTCTTCAATAAGCTTTTTTTCGATTCCATCGTAGGAACCGATGTAGGAAATGTCGTATCCAAGTTCTTTTAAACGTGGGATTAAAGCGATATTAGGTGTAACATGTCCGGCCGTACCGCCGCCGGTGAGAACAATATGTTTCATAGAGATTCCTCCTGTTTCCTTCTGTTACAGTTCATAAAATAATACATTCGATCCGGTGTTACTGTGGAGGCTTTCGATTGCATTATTTTCGGAATTGTTATAAAAATATAGTATATTAACAGATAGCTACGTATAGTCACTATTTACTATGAACCAGCAAGGGAGAATTGTCAAGGAAAGTTGTGGATTATGGAGAATAAAATAAACGAAAAGATAAAAGATAATTATAGTACCGGAAGAGGTCAGGATGTGGAAAACCGGCATGAAGAACAGACAGACCGCAGGCTCAGGGAACTGTATGATGCAGAAACCGGGATTCTTGAGGCTGCATTGCTGAAAGCAGCAGGCAAGAGTTCCTGGGAGGAATTCCCGCGGGAATCAGAAGCAAAGATACAGGAGGGGTATGACAGATTAGTAGCCCGGCTCAGAGAAAAGGGAGAATACAGAGAAACGCTGCCCGAAAACCGAAATACGGAAAAGTTGAAACAAATACAGGAAGTAAAAGAAAATTTTGACAGATGTCAAAATGAGTGGAACAGAACTCACAGATTTCTGAAACCGGCAGCAGCCGTAGCAGCCGCTGCCATGTTTACCGCACTGGTGGGAATGACCATAATTGCAGATTCTGAATCCTGGTATACGCCCGTAAATTCTGAGGAAACATCTTTCCCGGAAAAAAAATAAAAAAATTTTCATTTTTTTGTGATATTTATCATTTTGATTCGTATTATTTATGTAGTGGGAGTTTACAGAAGCATCAGAAACGGAAGTAAACGTGTTTGCGGTAACTGACAGGAATCTGATAAAAATACCAGCAATATTTTTAAATTTCCGGTGGCAAACGCACTGAAAGGCGAAAGCGGTCAAAAAAAGATTTGCTTTCGCCTTTTGTTTTCAGAAAAGATGCTGTTAATATCTTTTATTGTATTGTATAATAAATGCAGTAATAAAAAAAGTCTGGAAGGAGGTTTTCTTATGAAGATTACTTTTATAGGAGCAACTCATGAGGTTACGGGATCCTGTTACTATCTGGAAGCAGCAGGACATAAATTTCTTGTAGACTGTGGTATGGAACAAGGTCCGGACTACTATGAAAATACGGAAATACCGGTGGCTCTGGGGGAAATTGAGTTTGTTCTTCTTACCCATGCGCATATAGATCATTCAGGTAATCTTCCTGCTATTTACGCAAAGGGGTTTAAAGGACCTGTATATGCCACAGAGGCAACCAGCCATCTGTGTGATATCATGTTAAGAGACAGTGCACATATTCAGATGTTTGAAGCAGAATGGCGAAACCGTAAGGGAAGACGTGAGGGCAAACCTGAATTTGTACCGGCATATACAATGGAAGATGCAATGGGTGTGATCAGAAATTTTGTGGGATGTCCGTATAATAAAGTGATCACTCCGGCTGATGGAATTTCCGTACGTTTTATTGATGCCGGACATCTTCTTGGCTCGGCGAGTATAGAACTGACACTCCGGGAAAATGGGATTGAAAAAACCATTGTATTTTCGGGCGATATTGGAAATACCGGTCAGCCTCTGATCAAGGATCCGGAATATCTGCATCATGCAGATTATGTAGTTATGGAATCAACCTACGGTGACCGCAGCCATGGGGAAAAACCTGACTATGTACAGCTCCTTGCAAAAATTATCCAGGAAACCTTTGACAGAGGAGGAAATCTGGTAATGCCGTCTTTTGCAGTAGGCCGTACACAGGAAATGCTGTATTTTATCAGACAGATCAAGGCAGATAATCTGATACACGGACATGACGATTTCAAGGTATATGTAGACAGTCCTCTGGCAAATGAGGCGACTACTATTTTCTCCGAGCATCAGTATGACTGCTTTGATGAAGAAGCAATGGAACTGATTAGAAAGGGAATTAATCCGATCAGTTTTCCGGGTCTGAAGATTTCTGTTACAAGTGATGATTCCAAAGCGATTAATTTTGATGCGGAGCCAAAGGTGATCATTTCAGCAAGTGGTATGTGTGATGCGGGACGTATCAAACATCATCTGAAGCATAATCTGTGGGAATCCAGAAATACAATTTTGTTTGTAGGCTATCAGGCAGTGGGAACTCTTGGAAGGGCATTGCTTGAAGGTGCATCAGATGTAAAGCTTTTCGGAGAACCGATTCATGTGGCGGCACATATCTGCCAGATGCCGGGAATCAGCGGTCATGCAGATGTCAATGGTTTGCTGGACTGGGCGAAAGCTTATGAAGAGAAGCCGCAGAAAGTTTTTGTTACTCATGGAGAGGACACGGTTACTGAAATTTTTGCCAAGAGACTGAAGGATGATCTGGGTTATGATACCATGGCACCTTTCAGCGGTACGGTTTATGATCTGGCAGATAATGTATGTATTTATGAGGCAAAGGGTGTAAAGATACAGAAAGCATCTGTATCGCCAAAGACTGCGAGAGCTGCAAGGGCATTTGAAAAGCTTCTGGCACTTGGCTACAGACTGTTGTCAGTGATCAAGAAGAATGAAGGAACTCCTAATAAAGATCTGGAACGTTTTTCAAGAGAAGTCCAGTCTTTATGTGATAAATGGGACAGAACAGATATCTGACACATAAAATAATAATATCCCGCGAAAACTATATTCCAGACAGCTTTCGCGGGATAAAATTTTATTTATTCAGCACTTGCTCCAATGCAATGGAGAGCTGATCCGGACATGAAGTGTTTTTGAAACCACATTTGATTCCTTTCAGTCTGCTAATCACTTCATCAGCATCCATTCCCTCTACAAGACTTGCAACTCCCTGGGTATTTCCGCTGCATCCGCCGATAAAACGTACATTATGGACCTTATGGGCATTATCTACTTCAAATTCGATATGGCTTGCACATACGCCCTTTGTTTTGTATGTCATGGTATGATTCCTCCTGTGTTAAGATTGCTTACATGAGACAGCTCATTCACCTGCCTGATGAAAACTGCCGGTTGATCTGTCGCTGTCCATAATATTATAGCAGAACTTAAAAAAAGTTTCCATATAAATTAAAGATTTGCTATAATAGAAAAGCATGTAAGTGTTACAGCTTATATATTACTGTTATAAATGATCTGATATTCATGGATTGCTCGCTGACAAGCAGCCTGGGCAATTCTGGTATCACAAAAATTACAATTATAAAGAAGAGGTATTTTAATATGAAATGTATCGGAATTATCGGAGCAATGGAACAGGAAGTTGCCAGAATTAAAGAAAAAATGCAGGATGTAAAGATTACATCCAGAGCATCCATGGACTTTTACGAAGGAACTCTGGAAGGTAAGAAAGTAGTTGTGGTACGTTCCGGGATCGGTAAGGTAAATGCAGGTATGTGTACACAGATCCTTGCAGACGTTTTTGGTGTAGAAGCAGTGATCAATACAGGAATCGCCGGAAGCCTGAACAATGATGTAAATATCGGAGATATTGTTCTGTCCACAGATGTTCTGCATCATGATATGGATGCAACAGGATTCGGCTATAAAAAGGGTCAGATTCCACAGATGGAGGAGTTTTCCTTCCCGGCTGATGAGAAGCTTCGCAAAATGGCTGCAAAAGTATGCAAAGAAGTGAATCCGGAAATCAGCGTATTTGAAGGCAGGATCTGTTCTGGAGATCAGTTTATCTCAGATAAAGGTGTCAAAGATGCAATTATCTCGGAGTTTGGCGGATTTGCAGTAGAAATGGAAGGAGCTGCCATAGGACAGGCTGCTTATCTTAACCATATTCCGTTCCTTGTAGTAAGAGCAATTTCTGATAAAGCAGACGGAAGCGCCAATATGGATTATGCAGAATTTGAAATGGCGGCAATTGAACACAGTGTGAAATTAACAGTAAAAATGATTGAGGAACTGTAATTTACAGGATCAATGAAACAAGGTGGTATGCAGATAGATCCCGGCACAGTATGCAGTACTTTGCATATACTGAAATAGATAATTGAAAAGAATGCAGGGTCATACTATGTATTTGCAAGAATATTTTCCATTTTATACCACATATTCCAATCCTTTTTTGTATGAGGGCGAACGGCTGCAGGAGAGAGAATTTAACCTGATGAAATCCTATTATCCCAGGACTGTACAGCGTATTCAGGAGAAAATAGAAGAAGAATGTGATCTTCTGGACTATGAGGGAAGCCGTCTTTATGATGAATATCCGGATAAATATATGCTTTATCATCTTGGCAGCAGGATCAGAGAAAGTATGGAGCCGGAAATAAGCACTCAGGCGATCAGGGAGGATTTTCTGGACGAACTGATACAGGTAATGCTCTGTCAGGAGGTATCCAGAAGGAGATGCCGCAGACACCGCTGCAGGAGATATTTTTAAAGCAAACCATAATTGTTTCAGTGTTAAAAAGGCAGGATGTTGAACAGTTACAGTAAGTTATATATTAATTGATAATGATATCGACAGACAGAAAGAATAATGAAAAATTTAAGAGAATATTTAGAAGAACAGATAAATGAAAATCTGATACAGGCTGTTCTGAGTGCCGGAAGAAATAAAAACGGCATATCAAAAGTAAAGATACGTCCGATCCGGCTGAAAGGACAGATCTGTTATCAGGCATCTGCTACACAGGGACAGAAAATTCTGCACAGGAACTATGGACGTATGGAACTGATCGAATATCTGGAAGCTGAACTCGCAGAGAATTTCAGACAGTTTCAGGCACAGGGGGCAGAGACTGACGGAGTAGTCCTTGTAAGTAAAAAAGGTAAAATGACCATTAAGCAGAAGCATCATGAACAGAAAGAAAAGGTTCAGATTCAGGCACATAACCGGGTAAAACAGTACATTCTTAAAGAAGGAGTACCGGTTCCGTTTCTGATCGATCTGGGAGTTATGAACGCTCAGGGAAAAATCGTTCATGCCAGATATGACAAATTCAGGCAGATCAATCGCTTTCTTGAATTTATTGAGGATGTGCTTCCAAGACTTTCAAGAGAACGGGAAGTGACAATTCTGGATTTTGGGTGTGGAAAGAGTTATCTTACTTTTGCCATGTATTATTATTTAAGAGAATTAAAGGGATATGATGTCAATATTATTGGCCTTGATCTGAAAATGGATGTTATAGAGAAATGCAATTCTCTGGCACTCAGATATGGTTATGAGAAGCTGCATTTTTATCATGGTGATATTGCCGATTATGAGGGAGTATCCTCTGTGGATATGGTAGTGACACTTCACGCCTGTGATACAGCCACAGACTATGCACTTGCCAAAGCCGTGGAATGGGGTGCTGAGGTGATCCTTTCCGTACCCTGCTGTCAGCATGAGGTTAATAAACAGATTAAGAATGAAATGCTGGAGCCGGTTCTGCGATATGGAATCCTGAAGGAGAGAATGTCTGCACTGATCACAGATGCAGTGCGTGCCAATCTTCTGGAGAATAAAGGCTATGATACACAGATCCTGGAATTTATCGATATGGAGCATACGCCTAAGAATCTCCTGATCAGAGCTGTGAAAACAGGAAAAAAACAGGATGAACGTAAGATGCAGGAAATGCTTACAGCCTTAAATATCCATCCCACACTGGACAGACTTCTGAATGAAAAAGAGCAGGAAGGGAGTGTGTAATGAAAAGGATACTGAAAAAAGCAGGTATTCTTCTGCTGGTATTCCTGCTTGGAACAGTGGGTACTGCACTGCTTCTTAACAGTGAGTTTACAGATAACCGTTCTGATTTCAATGATGCGGTGTTTCCGGAAGTCATGATAGATATGAACGGTACACTGATAAACCGGATGTATGGATATGCGCAGCCTATGCAGACTGATTTTACCAGAGACAGTGTGACACCTCTGGATACTTCAAAGAAGCTGACATTTAAGGTTAATCCGTATGATTCGGAGGTGCAAAGTTTTTCTTATGAAATCCGTACATCTGATGGAAGTAAGGTTCTCGAAAATAAGAAAATAAAAAATCTGTCAAAAGAGGACGGCTATCTGTCTGTTGATGTGGAAATAGGCAGTGATCTGCGCATGAATCAGGAATATTCCATGCAGATTGCACTGGAAATGAAGGAAAGTACTGCATATTATTACACGAGAGTTGTTTCCAGATCTCAGGTGCATGCGTCGGATTATGCAGCTTTTGTAAAATATTTTTGTGAAGCGTGTCTGGATAAAAATTCTGCAGATGCACTGGGCAGTTATCTGGAGCCAAAAACAACAGGAGCGTCAACGAATTATTCGGGAATCAATATTAATTCGTCTCTGAGTGAGGTCAGTTGGGGAACTCTGGCACCACAACTGCGCCAGGAGGGGATTCCTGTCATTAAAGAAATCAATGAAACAACTGCCAGTGTTACGTTGGAATATCAGATCACATCTCAGAATGAGAATGAGGAGACAGAAATATATGATGTAAAAGAATTCTACAGAATGAAATATCAGGACACCAGAATTTATCTGCTGGATTTCCGGCGCTCTGCAAATCAGGTATTTGACGGTACACTTCCTGTCTGCTCTGATGACGGAATTATCCTTGGTGTGCGGGATAAAAATGTAGAATATATGATGAATGATGCTGCTACTGTGATAGCTTTTGTTCAGGAGGGGGACTTGTGGTCCTATTCACCGGGTAATGAAAAGATAAATCAGATTTTCAGTTTCAGAAAAGCAGAAGATGGGGATTTCCGCGACTCCAGAACTCAGCATGATATCAAGATCGTCAGAGTAACTGATGAGGGGGATATTGATTTCGTACTTTATGGATATATGAACAGAGGAAGCCATGAAGGATACGAAGGTATTGGGGTTTATCATTACAATCATGATAAAAATGTGGCAGAAGAAAGAGCATTTATCCCTGTATCAGAGTCATTTGAATTTCTGAAGAAAGATCTTGAAAAATTATCTTATGTCAATGAAAAAAATGAGTTGTTTCTCATTCTGGCGAAGAATCTTTACAAAATCAATATTGAAGATAATTCCAGTGAGATTCTTGAAAAAGGAATAAAAAATGCGAATTTTGTATCATCTGACAACAATGACCATGCAGCCTGGCTGGTTTCAGAGGGTGATGAAAAAGGAAACATCAAAGAAATTGATTTTGATACCTGTAAGACACGGCTGATCGCACCGCAAAAAGAGCAGAAGCTCCGCACTGTCGGATTTATGAATGAAGATCTGATTTATGGAATTCTGGATAAATCAGATATTCTTAAAGATGAAGAAGGACATAAATCTGTGGGAATCCGTACTTTGCGTATTGAAGATTTTGATGGAAATGTAAAAAAAGAATATAAGAAAGACGGACTTTATATCACGGATATTTCTGTTGGAGATACTTTGATCGAGTTTGAACTTTCCGCGAAATCAGGAGATACTTCCTATGTTGCCCAGAAGAAAGACACGATCATGAATAATAAAAAGGCAGCGGCAAATACGGTCAGAACGGAACTTGTTTCCGCATCCAGGACAGGTGTTCGTGTAAAACTGGTATTTAATATGACGAAACAGACAGATTCACCGCTGACTATGTATGCGAAGGTAAGCAGTACGGATAAAAAAGATATTGTGCTCGATACACAGATTCCACAGGAAACCGCATATTATGTCTATGGTCAGGGTGAACTGGACAGTATTTATACAGATCCGGCAAAAGCTGTACAGCGTGCTGATACACTGGGAGGTGTAGTGCTGAACCGTGCACAGCAGTATGTATGGGAACGTGGCAATAAAAAAACGAAAATACAGATAGGTACAGAAGAACTTCCTGACATACTCCTTCAGGGAACTTATGACATCAAAACCCTGAAAAAGAGTCTTAAGAAAACAGGTACAGTGATCGATCTTTCAGGATGCAGTCTGGACAATGTATTGTATGAAGTAAGCGCACAGCGTCCTGTGATTGCCAAAACCGGAACCAATACAAGTGTGCTGATCGTAGGATATGATGAATATAATACGTATTTGTACGATCCGGTTAAGAAAGAGACATATCCATATGGACTGAATGACAGTACAGATCTGTTCCAGAAGGCCGGAAATGTATTTATCACCTATATAGAAAAGGTAAATTACTGATAATAAATCATAACTGGCAGGCAGCTGATCACGGTGTGACAGTAACCTGCCAGTTATTAATTGAAAAAATTGTAAAAATCCTTCTTTACATTTCTGTGATATTTGAGTATTCTAAAAAGGACAAACAGTGGCAGAGAAATTTATTGTTTAA
>OLRG01001076.1_pt1 | contig 23129 bp, 16 predicted proteins | sample 1672331 | NCBI WGS metagenome assembly OLRG01 (sample SAMEA3136672, study PRJEB25190) | human gut metagenome
CAACGAAGTGGGTGTGGGTTTGAAGCGAAGATAAGCCCGTCCGGTGTATGGAAAAGGCCCTAAGAGGTTTTCCAGTCGGCTTATGGCATGATTTGATGAAAACCACGTCCCGCCCGCAGGCGGCACAAACCCGCAGCCCAACGAAGTGGGTGTGGGTTTGAAGCGAAGATAAGCCCGTCCGGTGTATGGAAAAAGCCCTAAGGCTTTTTCTATCACCTTAGGGCTTAATCTGAGCTGGTGGAGCTGAGGGGAATTGAACCCCTGTCCGAAAGCAACTTGACAGGACTTTCTCCGGGCGCAGACGATTATTTACATTCCCTTGCCGGAGCGTGAACCGTCACACTCTCCGGTTTGGTAGCTTCATTATGCATGGTATGCGCAAAGCTTTGCATACGCACGGTCACCACTCAAATCACACCCGAGACCCGGCTCGTGGTCCTTCCGGAACGGATGGGCTGCTAATTAAGCAGCAGCCAGAACGAAATTATCGTTGTCAGTTAATTGAAAGTTTGCCCTTTTTATAGAGGTAAGGCGCCTCTGCCCGCTTATCAAGCCTCACTACCCCCGTCGAACCCGTTACAGCCCCATGTGGGGGGGCAACACATTTCATGCACTGTCATTTCAAAGTGTTGCCCCGGATCTTTACTAACTGACGTTGGGAACGAACGATAAGAAATTTGATAATAGAATGTCGAAGATAATATCAATAACGACCGAAGGGATCCGGGAGCTTATTGGGCTCGGGATACTCCACACCGAAGGTGTCCACGGTGATGGACTTGATCTTCTGCTCGGTCTGGGGACGGTCATTATAGTCTGTCTTTACGGAGGCAATCTGATCTACCACATCCATGCCCTCTGTGACCTTGCCGAAGGCGGCATACTGGTTGTTGAGGTGCTTGGCATCGGCATGCATAATGAAGAACTGGCTTCCGGCGGAGTTGGGATGACCGGCACGGGCCATGGACAATACGCCGCGCTTATGGCTCAGGGTGTTCTTGACACCGTTCATCAGGAACTCGCCCTTGATGCAGTAGCCGGGGCCGCCGGTGCCGTCACCGTCAGGATCACCGCCCTGAATCATGAAGCCGGGGATGACCCGGTGAAAAATCAGGCCGTCATAGAAGCCCTTGGAGGCCAGAGACACAAAGTTGTTCACCGTTTCCGGTGCGATCTCGGGGTACAGCTCAGCAATGATCTTGCCGCCGCTTTCCATTTCAATGGTAACAACAGGATTTGCCATCAGTATTGATTCCTTTCTTTCATGGCGCGATCCATCTGACGCTTGGCGTCCTTCTCCGCAGCCACGGCACGTTTATCGTGCAGTTTTTTACCTTTGGCCAAGGCGATTTCTACCTTGACCCGGGAGTTTTTGAAGTAGACGGAAAGGGGAACCAGAGCATAGCCCGCCTGCTGCACCTTGGCAGAGAGCATATTGATCTCCTTCTTGTGCATCAAAAGGCGCTTTGGACGCAACGGATCCCGGTTGGAAAAGCTGCCCTGCTCATAGGGAGAGATATGCATCTGCTTGAGATACAGCTCGCCGTCCTGAATGGAGCACCATGCTTCCTTTAAGCTCAGCTTTCCGGCGCGGATGGACTTGACCTCTGTGCCAAACAGCTCAATCCCGGCCTCAAACTTTTCCACAATATAATATTCGTGATAGGCCTTGGGGTTCTTGGCCACCAGCTTGATGCCGCTTTTCTGTGCCACAGGTTGTCCCTCCTTTACTGGTTCAATTATAGCACAGTTTTCCCCAATACGCAAGCGGGAGAAAAGGGGAGAGTATAACAGCGCCGCTGCAAGGGAAGATGCAATCCTGCCGAAACATGTCGAAACGTGAGATAACTTGTTGACTTTGCGCAATAAAACTGTTACAATTGACTTGTAAAAATAAAGTATTTCCACATTTTGTAGTTCTTATAACAGGCTGCATGGAGCACTGTATCATTTACAATTCTGGTAAACCCGCCGAAAGTCGGGGACACAAAGCCAAATGGGTCTAAGGTCTGCTATGGTCAGACTATGACAGCCGGTTGCAATCAGCTGTATATCATACTGATTTCAAGACAGGTCTGCCACAGGGACAGGCAGCCGATCATCTGCCGTTTGTGTAAGCCAAATCTTACACAGATGGCTTTTTGCTTTTTTAGGACTGGAGAGAGGAAAATGCAGCAAACAAAAGAGAAACCATCCGTTGCCAGCCGTGTCTGGACAGTGATCGGAATCATATTGTGTGTGATCCTGATTCCTATTCTGGCGATCAACTGCACCCTGCTCGTGAAGGGCTATACCGGGGGCGGCAAGGTTCCCACCGTAGGCGGGATATTCCCCATGATCGTCCTGACGGACTCCATGAGCGGTACCTTTGAATCCGGCGATTTGATCATCTGCCATACCGCCCAGCCGGAGGAGATTCGGACCGGGGATGTGATCTGCTTCTACGATCCCATGGGCAACGGCACCACCACCGTCACCCACCGTGTCACCGAGGTCACCACCGATGATTCCGGCGCTGTGGCCTTCCGCACCAAGGGCGATGCCAACAATACCGAGGACGTGGCGCTGGTCCATGGCTCGGAGTTGATCGGCGTCTACAAGACGCATCTTTCCGGCCTTGGCAGTGTTGCCCTGTTTATGCAGACCACACCGGGTCTGATCGTCTGTGTGATTCTGCCCATTCTCCTGCTGCTGGCCTATGATATGATCCGCAGGAGACTGTATGAAAAGTCCAAGCAGAAGGATAACGCCGCGCTGATGGCGGAGCTGGAGGCCCTTCGGGCGGAGAAGGAAAAGCAGGATTCTGTCCAGTAAATATTTTTCAATGGGGGTGCCCCCATTGTGTTCTGTGTAGTCCACAGAACACAATGCATCCTGCAAACCAATTATGGTATTTGATTCCGGTGGGCCACGCCGGAGTTGGGTATATAAAAGAGGATTACTCTCAGCAGGGGATGGTCTTGGCCGTTCCTGAATAAGAGGAATGGCGGCGCCGGTTCCCGGACGGAGCGGCGAAGAGCATTTCTTACGGGAGAGGATCCCAGAGAGAGGAGTTTTTTCCATGAAGAAAAATAAGATCATGCGTCTGGCCTCTGCACTGCTGGTTCTGACCCTGATGACCACCTGCGCCATCAGCAGCACCTTTGCAAAGTATACCACCAGCACCACCGGCAATGACAGCGCTCGGGTTGCATACTGGGGCTTTAATCAGGCTGCTGCTACTAACATTGACCTGTTTGATGATACCTATGATGGTACGGTTAAGGGCGAGAATGGTGCCAATGTAATTGCTCCCGGCACCAAAAAGACGACCACCTTTGCATTCGGCTATGATACCAATGCCAATGCCACAAAGCCTGAGGTTGCATACACCCTGAAGGTAGACGCAGCTGTCACTGGCACTACCACTGATCTGGATGCCAACCCCAGCTTCAAGTGGACACTGAAGAAGGGCGACGAGACTGCAGCGGAGTACAACACTGTTGCAGAGCTGACTGCTGCTATCAAGGAGCTGTCCGGCGATAGCACTGGAACCAAGCGGTATGAAGCTGGCACGCTTCCCGCTGCATTCACCTCCGCTGATGAGATCTATACCATCGGATGGGAGTGGAAGTTTGAAGACCCGTCTACTACTCCTGCTGCTGTTACACAGCAGGATGTAACTGATACCGCTATGGGTAATGCAACCACTCTGGATAACGTCAACCTGAAGATCACCATCACCGCAACTCAGGTCGACTAATCCACTATTTCCATCACATCTCCCGCCCTGCCTTTGTGGCAGGGCAGGGCGGGGACTTTTCAGAGCACCGAGATTTTTTCGGTGTTCTGAAAAGTCTGTTATCTGACAGAAAGGAGTGACCACATTGGAACACAGAACAAAAGCCCACAGCGGCGTACTGGCAACGGTCATTGCGGTGCTGGCCATTGCGGTGCTGATTACGTTCCCCTATGCGTTTAATTTAACATGGTCGCTCCCCGGTGCGGACTCCGACCGGACGCTGACCTACAGCACCGGCAAGCTCACATGGGATTCCGCCGCAGATATTGATGCAAACGGCGTGATCCGGCTTTCCATGTTCCGCTCGGACTACGACGGTGTTTCCGCCGGAAACGGCGACAACGTCATTGCCCCCGGCACGGAAAAGACCACCCGGGTTCGCCTTTTGAATGCGGCAGGGAACAGCGTCCGCTATTCGGCGGTGCTGTACCGGCTGGACGGGACGGACGTGCCCATTCAGGCCGGGCTGTCCGGTTCTGACCCGGCAGTTGCCGATTATGCACTGCCTGCTGGGGTCACGAAGGATCAGGTGGTCGGTGCGGTAGGCGGCGCACTCAGCGGCTCTACCGTGAAAACCGTGGATGTGGACTGGAATTGGGACTATTCCATTGACGATCCCGCCGATGGCCACGACACCCGGCTGGGGAACCATACATCCGCAGATGCAGTGCAGTATGGCCTGTATGTTGTGGTGGAGGATGGCGGGAAGAATGGCGGCTTTGTACTGCCCCAGACCGGTGACAACTCCCACCTGATGCTTTGGTTTATTGTATTGGTGGTGTCCCTGTGCCTGATGATTTTCCTGGCAGTCTGGGACAGAAGGAATGCCCGGAGAGATCATGAACACTAAGAAAAAATCCATTGTTCGACATATTTTGCTGATTATCTTGGGCTTGGTGCTGGGGCTGAACCTGTATCTGGCCAATGCCCGGGGCGTGGTGGGCAATCAGATGCCCATGCCCTTCGGCACCGGTGCGGCGGTGGTCATGTCCGGCAGTATGGAGCCGACCCTTTCCAAGGGGGATTTGATCTTCGTCCGGAAGGCGGAAACCTTCCACACCGGGGACATCGTAGTTTATCAGTCCGATTCCATGCTGGTGGTGCACCGGATCGTCTCCCTGTATGGCGGCACCGTGGTGACCCAAGGGGACGCCAATAACACCGCCGATGAACCCATCGACCTGTCGCAGGTCAAGGGTATGGTACGGTTCCACATCCCCTTTGTGGGAACGATTTTGGAGCTGGTGAAAACGCCCGCTGGAACATTGCTGATTCTGCTTCTGGCCTTTGCGCTGGTGGAGCTGAGCTTCCGCCGGCAGAAGGAGCAGGACGATCAGAATATGGAGCAGGTCAAGGCGGAGATCCGCCGGTTAAAGGGCGAGCTTCATGAGGATCATGAGGATAGCGAGGATAACAAGTAAGGAGGAAGCACAATGCGCCGCAGTGAGAAAATCAATATTTGGATATTCCGCATAGCGGCAGTGCTGCTGTGCCTGACGGTGCTGTCCGTCTGGGGCACCAGCGGACTTTATGCCCGGTATTCCACGTCTACCTCCGGCTCCGATGGGGCGAGGGTGGCGCTGTGGGGGAGCAGCGAGAGCATTCAGCTGGATTCCCAACAGCTGCCCAAGCAGCCCGGACAGTCCTGCACCTATAAGCTTACTGTTTCCAATCAGCGCTCGTCTGGCGAAATCAGCGAGGTGACGCAGAAATATCATATTGAGGTAGTCACTGCCGGGAATCTTCCACTTACGTACACCCTGACAAAGGATGGAACGCAGATCGGCACCTTTACCGAGACGGCGAATAATAAGGTGTGGACGGTTTCCGAGGATGACATGGTGTTTCAGGCTGGTGTTGCAGGAAAAAGTAGCTACACCTTGACAGTGACTTGGCCTGCGAATCAGGTCAGTGCCGCTCTGGCCAACGTGCCGGATTATATTCAGGTCAATGTTTGCTCGGAGCAGGTAGACTAAGGGGGCATTTGTATGACAAACAAAAAGAATAAAATGCCCGGGAAAAGATGGACTGGGCTGGCAGTGTGGCTGGTGGCTGCTGTGGCGCTGGTGTCGGCGGTTGCAGGGGTTTCGGCCAAGTATGCCCACACGGAGACGAAGGTAGATGACACACTTTCGTCTGATTTTTATTTTACCAGCACCCTGCTCAGCGAAGCCGGAACGCAGTATACCCTGATGCCTGAGACCAATTCCTTGGAGATCACCCTTTGCAACTATGCCGACAGCCTGCGGATTTCCAATGCGGATATCGTATATTCTTACACGGTGACAAAGGAAGATAGTCAGGTGGATACAGGAAACGGTACGATAACGGCAGATCAGGCAAATACGGCAAACATTTCGCTGACCGGCCTGACCAAAGGCACCTATACCGTAACGGCTGTGGCCAACAGCCCCTATCAGGCGACCCTCAAAGGGACATTTACGATCCCCACAGAGTCTACAGGGGTTCATTACAGCGTCACGGATACTTCCGGAAGTCCCTATGTGCTCCTGACGGTGTGGACGGACAACTATAGCGGGAATGTAACGCTCACATGGCCTGCCGGTCTGATACCGGACAGCACCAATCCCGCGCTTTCCGGTGCGTCTACTTATTCCGGCAGTGGATATACAGCCGGATCAATTGTTGTATCCGGTGCGCCCTATGGTTCCAATGTCTATCGGTTCTTTAAGCAGAATACATCGGCTGTATTTACCATGGCGAATTTTACTGCCACAGCAGCGAATGGCTGATTGGAGGGGAGAAGAATGAAACAACGAAAAAAAATGGGTGGAAAGCTTCTTGCCCTCTTATTGGTTTTGTGCATTGGGGTCAGTCTGTTCCCGGTTGCGCCGGTGCTGGCGCAGGAGGAGGATTCCCAGAGCGCTGTAGAGGCTTCTGTGGAGCCTGCGGATGGGGCAGAGGAACCTGCACCCGCTGAGAATCAGCCTGAGGGGGCAGAAGCATATTTGGAAGATACCACCGGCGGCGGAACGTCCGCCGATTTAGCCATATCTGAGGAAAATACGGCAGAAGGTGAAACGCCCATAGTGGTCGGCCCGGAGCCGGAAGGCAGTGCGGAAGAAGCCGGTTCTGCGGTGGACAGTACCGCTGCGCCCGGACAGCCGGAGGATTCTGTGGCAGAGGAAGACAGTCTGGCGGAAGATATGCCCGAGGGCATTGACGCCCTGGACGATGTAGACGGGGAAACGCTGGCGCCTTCGGAGGCCGATGCCTTCCGGCTGGATGTGACCTTTGCCGGGCAGACCCTACAGGAAAAGCGCACCAATGCCATTTCCGGTGCGTGGGATGTAACAACGGCGCAGAGTCTAAACGTGGTGCTTAAGCGGGATACCACGGTGAACATTGACGAGACGAAGCAGTATGTACTGTGCCTGAAGGTCTCCGAGGGCTTTTCCTTTGATAAGCTGCCGGAAATCGACAAGCTGGATGGGGCGCAGGATATGGCCTTTGTGCAGAACAAGGCCTCCGGTGATGCGGAAGTTGATCCCTACAGCGGTGAGCTCCGTATTCGGATTAACCCGGAAACGGAGACCGTGAACCTTGGTACTGTCGAGGTAACGGTCAGTGATGCGCTGGCTGCTGCTGCCGGTACGGGCCTGACGGTGCAAAGCCCTGTCAGAGTGCAGCTGATTACCGCAGATGTCAGCCTGACGTTGAAGGATATGCTGGACAGTGATAAAACGCTGCTTCACGGTGATTCTGTGGATTCCGTCAATCTGGTGGGCACTTCCGCTCCTGCGGACGACCAGAATGCAGGGGGCCAGAATGAGAGCGAAACCGCAGTTCCCGATGGCATCGAGCCGCTGGACGATGAGACCGGCAGTGAGGTGGTAACACCTCGGACGGTGGATGGAACCCAAGCCTTCAATGTGTCGGTGTCCTTTGCCGGTCAGGAATTGACGGAAGGCGGCACCAATGCGATTACAGACGAATGGTCGGGGAACTCCTCTAAGATCATGCAGGTGACGATCACCCGGAATAAAAGCTATGATGTGGATCCCAACAAGCAGTATGTGCTTTGCATGAAAACTTCTGATGTGTTCTACTTCAACGGTCTTCCGGATGTCAGTACGATCACTGGCGCGGAGGATGTGGCGATTGTAAAGAATGAAACACCGAAGATTAACGTAGTTGGAAAAACACAGGCGCAGAATCCAACAGGCTTTAGCCCATACAGCGGTGAAATTCGCATAAAGCTGAACCCGGCTGTGGATGTTATTACAATTGCAGATATTGGCGTCAGCTATAATTCTGCCTTAATGGGCTATACGGGTGGCGAGCAGACAGTTACAGATCCGGTTGATGTTCAGCTGATTTCCGTGGATGCCAGCGAGACACTGAGCGGATTTGAGGATAAGGACAAAGTATCCCTGCATGATTTCCCGGTTTCCACGTTAAAAGTTAAGACAGAAAAGGTAGGCGGCGGCCTGAGAACCTTCAACTCCATTGATGATTTTAAGTCGAACACAATTGGCGCGGATGCAAAGCTGAATGTAGACGATGGGATTTCCTATGTGCTGGGCTCTCAGAAACAGAAGGAAATGGTCTACGGAACATTGACCTGCGTGCTTCATGTTCCTTATATTTTAGTCAATGGAGAAAAGAAGTATCTACAGTTTGATGAAAACGATACGGCAATTACAAACAATCAAAAAGGAACCTCAATTGGATATCCAATGAAGAGTAAGGCAGTCTATAATGCTGGTGCCCACACGATTACCTACACCTTCGAAAACGTGTATATGGTATCGTGGTCAAATTTCGCCTATACCCCAACGTTTCGCTGGCCAGATGGGGTCGAAAAAAATATTACAGCGGATTGTAATGTTGAGGGGTACATGTGGGAGATATCAGAACAGAAGACGTTCACAGGTGCAACTGGTAGTATAAGCAAGAGTAGTACAGCAAAAGGTACTGTATTTCGCCCGAATCAGGCTGATATTAAGCTATGGACTGATTATAACCAATCAGCTTTGAAAATTGCAAAGCCCATGATTTATAGGGATGTGAAACGTCAAACTGGAATTTCGGGATTTCTGGGGTATTTTGATGTCCATAACGAGGGAGCTGGCGACTCCCCGGAAGTCAAGGTGAAAATTGAGTTTAACACGTCTGATGGCAGCGGTGCAAAATATTATGTTACCCAAGTGCAGATTCCGGCAGATCAGGCCAAGACAACTGTAACGTATACACTGGTAGATGACAGTGGAGCTACGGTTACCGGAACCTATACCTATAACAATACAACCTCTTTCAGCTGCAAGGTTGGTGAGTTGCGCCAAAAATCAGGGGTCGGTGATAAATACTTTATTCAGAGGTTGGAGTATCAAACCATCCTTCGCAGAAATAAATACTACCATACGGATGTAACGCACAGCTATCGCAATGCTATTGGAACGCCCGGATCCTATCAAGGGTATATTGAGGGGGATGTTGGCAAAACTGCCAGCGCCAAAATGACCATTTCGGCGGTGGAGGAGAATGGCAAAATTACCAGTGATGGAAAATCAGAACTGACTGCAACAGAAATCAGCACGATATCCGAGTTGGACTTTATCTCAACGGGAATTTACGGTGCTACGCTGGATAATCAAAGTTCGGCCAACATTACTGCGGGCAGCAGCACCAAACTCAAATTTACGATCTTGGTCGGATCGGAGGAGTATGGACTTTCTGATAAAATTGGTACTGCCGGCCCTTTCATAAACGGATATCATGTTCTGCGGGATGGCATATTCTACGCTTGTCTGCCAGAGGGGGTCAGCATTCCGGGCATTGAGCAGGTACAGGTTTCGTATAAGGGAAAATCGATTCCTGCAAAGTCCGTGCAGAAACTTGATAATACCCAGTGTACCGTCAACGGAGCAACAGCATATTGGTGGAAAATTGAAGTACCTAAAATGAACGTAAATGCATTTGTTTCCGCTACGGCTACAATCTCCATAGATTTGGCGACCAGCGAAAGCATGGCCGGAGTGAGCTGGAACTTTAATGACTGCCTTGCGCTGGGGACAAATGGCCAGAAGCTATCCCGTGTAAATGACAGCTTTACCAATGGATCGAATACAGTTGCGGGATTAGCAAACTTGAATCTTCCCAGTGCGAATGGTTTGGTAAATGCCCTTGACACCAATGCGGACAATTTGGGAATCAATCTTTACCGGTCAAATTCCAGTGTGATTCTGAACATTGCTCGTGCAGAAGCAAAGCTGGACGTTACCACGGCCCTGTCTGTCAATGATACTGCCAGTACCAACGATCAGGTTACGGTGTCTGATAAGAATACAAAGATTACCTATGCAGTAACTGTAACCGGGCAGGAAAGTGGAGCAGCCGAGGATTTCGACTATTACATTCCTATTGTGCATACGGATTCCACGCTGGATACCGGTGCGCTGGTAAGCCAGAAGGAAATTGGACTGCAGCTTAGTGAAGCAGTCCAGATCACATCGGTGGGCGATACGGCGGTCGGGGAACTGCCCTTTGAGGTGTCCTATACCACTGATTCTGGTTTGAACTCCACGACCATTCAGGGGAATACCGTGAAATGGGTGGATACACTTACGGACTACTCTAAGGTTACGGCTGTGAAAATTTCCACAAGACCTAATGCACGGGTCAATGAAAAAGAGGCCTATCGGTTTGATGTTGTGATGCAGTATGACAATACTGCCAGTGACTTTGACCGGCAGGCGGGCAGCGTGGCTCATTGGCGCTCCTTTGGACATTATACATATGTCCGAAACGGTGCCTCCACTACCAACTCTTACCCCAGCGCCAGTAACTCTGTGAAAATCCGGTATGTAAAGGATCTGACTGGGACGCCGATGACCATGACATTGGATACGGCGGCAGCTACGAACTCTGTGGATACGGATCAAATGCTTGGAACTACATTTGTGAAAGCCCAGAAGCTTTCTATTAAAGCAGTCACGCCATCCAGCGGAACGCAGCTGATTTCTGATGATCCCAAAGACTTGACCGGTGCAGATGCCAACAGCAAGTTCCGGATTTCCTTTAATATCAATAATGGTGCCACGTCTGCTGTTACATTGCCGTCTGTTAATTCGACGTGGAGCATTCCTGCAAATACCAATGTTAACCTACAGACAAAGGTGTTCTTCTCCAAGGCACTGACGGACGTTACCACAGAGCGGTATGTGGATCTTGTGCTGGGCAACGATGATGTTGATATCACCTGCCGGGTCAAACTGGAGCGTAAGGTGGCTGCGGCCACGGCGGCCGATTCCGGCGTAGCGGTAGGAGAGCAGTTCCAAGTTCCACAAGTGGCGAAAAACTGTAGCATCAGTCGGGATTCTGCCTTTACGGCGCTGTATGTGGTCAAGAACTTTGTTCCCGGCAACTACAGCAGTCAGCTGCTGAAATGGCGTGATTCCGGCGGAGCCGACAGCAGCTTCCCGGCGGGTACCACCATCACCATGATGGAGGTAAACGAGAACAGCCAGATCACCGGCTACTGGTATTGTAAGCCCTCCGGCTCCTCGGTGGATCTTAGAAGCTTTACCCGTATGGCGGGAACTGAGAACTACAGCTATGATACTTCGGCCACTGCCGGAACCACCCTTCGCTACCTGTTTGTGGTGAATTTCGGGCAGGCAAGTGCCTCCGCTGGCAGCTACCAGCTGGCATTTGATGCGACGGCAAAGGCTGGCGTTACAGCATTTACGCCCGTTGCGCTGGGCGTCACCCTCGGTGCAACAAAGAGCTACGGCCTGACCGCTACCACAACGGCGGATGTGCAGAATCCCACGGCGGAGCTAAGCTATACGGTAACGGATGCTTCCGGCAACGATAGTTATACGGAAGGGAAAAGCCTGTCTCTGGTGCTGACACCGAAGAATGCTGCTGCACTTCCGCAGGATGCACGGATTCAGGTGGGGGATCAGACCTACTCCTGCAATGGGGAGAATGAGATCATTATTCCCATTGGTACCATTGCAGCGGGCAGCAAGACCCTGACCCTGACTTCCAAGATGTTCCCGGAAGAAGTGAAAACCTATTCCTTTACCGCAGAACTCTATTTGTCTAACTCTGCACAGGCCAATGCGCCCATCAATGGTAAGGCTTTGCGCTCCTGTGACGTTACGTTTACAAAGACCGCAGAGAATCGCCCGGCACTGAGCGTAACCGGTACCCGTGTGGCAACGGTGAGCGACTGGACAAACGGTCAAAACATTAACATCCAAATGAGCAATCTGGATGGCTGCGATGTTACGGTGAAAGTTTATTCCGGTGTCAGCGGTACAACGCAGGTAACGGATCTGGTTTCCTCGGTATCTGGTATCTTTACGATAGCTGGTGGTACCGGAACTTATGATAGCTCCAAAACGCCAACGAACACGCTTGTTTTGAACAGTGCGGCCAAGGCGGGAACCTACCGGCTGAGCTTTGAGGTAAGCAAAGATGGGACTGTGCTTCTGACCGTACCGTATTATGTGATCGTGCGGTAACGGAATCATCGGCAGAAGAATATCGAAGAATCTAAATGGAGCCCCGGCTGCTGCGGAAATGAACCGTATCAGCCGGGGTTTTCGGGTCGCAGAAAGCCGCCCCAATGCAGCCTGTGAACTGCATTGGGGCGGTTACGGATTTATTTACGGATGCGGATGAGGCGGCGGGCCGCCGGGGCCGTCGGGTGAGCCGGAGGGGCCTTCCGGGTCGGCAGGGAGCAGGTCGGAATCTGTTTTTTTCATGTCTGCCTCGTAGGTTCCTACGGCACTGCCTTCCATAATGACGGTGCCCGTCACATGAATGCCCTCGGGCGTGTATACTGCCTCAAAATGGTGCTTTCCGGGGCCTGCGGGCATATCCGCAGAGAAGCCGAAATCCGTTCCATGGAAGCTTTCCAGCGTCACAGGGCCCATGCTGTTGCGGATGGTACCTCCTTGCCCCTCAATGGAAAACAGATGATGCTTATCGCCGCCGGGGGTGGCGAAAATGCCCAGATAATGTGTCATGGGATTCCTTCTTTCTTAGATGTAATGGTACTGTACTTAGGCGGCGCAGCGGTCATAGGCGGCCTGCTCCGCCTCAATGCAGGTCTCAATGTTCATGTCCTTGAGCTTGGCCACAAAGCTGTCCCAGTCCTCCAGAGAGGCATCGCCTGCAATGAACTGGGGAACCATCTGGGAGGCATAGGTGATGATATCTGCCACATAGTAGGAGGCCGTCTGGGTCTCTTCGGCGTTCAGGGAGACGTTGGAGGGCAGGCAGTGGGTGCCGTCCATGTTGGAGGTCCAAACGTCCCAAGCCTGATTCTTGAGATCCGTGTTAAATTCTGCTGTGCCATACAGCAGCATCATAGAGGAGCACAGGGTATAGGGACGGCGGATCCGCAGATAGTTGGGCACATCTACGCCGTACTGATTGTGGATGACAGCGTCGGTAAACTGAGGTGTGCCGTTTTCGTCAATGGTATAGTCTTTTCCTTCAAAGCCGTAGTTGTAGAACAGGATACCGTCCTCCGAGTAGAGATAGTCCAGAAACTGCATGGCGGTTTCCACGTCCTCACAGCAGGCGGTCACATAGGTGTCAGAGGAGTCGGTGATCAGGGAGGTGGAGGTAATGTGGTCAATGCCGCCCTCTTCCAGCGTCAGATTGGGGACGCAGGAGACTGGCTGGGTGATATTGCCGATGCCCTCGCCGGAGGTGCACCAGAGACCTACGGTACCGTTGGCCTGAAGCTCTGCCAGTGCGCCGCCCATGGGATCGTAGGCGATGGAGCCAAAGTTCTTGTCAAACAGCCCCTCGTTATACCATTTATTCATTTCCTTGAGATAATCCCGGTAGCCGTCTTCGATGAGAGAGCAGTGCACCTTGCCGTCCACCACATAGAAGGGCAGGCTGGTCTCGGTGCCGCCGGCCGCAAAGGTCGCTACATCATAGCCGACGGTGAGACCGTTGATCTTACAGTCCGAGTTAAAGTACATGGCGGTGCTGGTATTGTAAGCGTCCCGGAAGACCTTCAATACCTCAAACATCTGGTCATAGGTGGTGGGAAGTTCCAGCCCCTGTTCGTCCAACCAGTCCTGACGGATCACAAGGCCCTGATTTTGCACAAAGTTGTCATAGGGAGAATGATAGCAGAGTACCTTGCCGTCGTTGCGGAAGATGGAGGCCACGTCAGGGTTGGAGTCGATCATATATTGATAATTGGGGGAGTAGTCGGGAAGACGGTCGGTAAGATCTACGATTACGCCGTCCTCCAGCGCACCGGTGGCGCCGCCGGTATAGGTGAGATCGGAAATCAAGGCGGCATAGTCGCCGGATGCAATGGCAACATTCATTTTTTCCTGTGCAGTCCAGAAATCGATCTCGGTGTAGTCAATGGTAACGCCGGTGATTTCCTGAAGATGCTGGATGGCGTCCAGATCCTGAAGGGTGGACAGTCCCAGCTCCCCAAGGGGGCCCATGAGGTTCAGCTGTGTCCGCATCCATGTAAGGGTGGCGCCATCCTCGCTGATGGGAAGAGCGTAGTCATTGGAATAGTGCAGTTTGGCGGTGTCGCTGCCGGGGAAGTGGTACTTTGGCTCATAACCGGTGGGTTCGGCCTCTACGGCACTGAGGGCTTCGCTGGCTGCGGCGTCTTCTGCGGGCGTGTTGTCTTCCTGCACCTCCGGTGCGGGGGCTTCGGTCTGGACCTCCCCAGCAGAGGTGCTGCCGGCAGCCTCAGAGGATGGGGCTTTGGAGCCGCACCCGGACAGGGCGGCAGCCAGCATTGCTGTGGTGAGCAGCAGCGATATGAGTTTCTTTTTCATTTCGTTGTCTCCTTCTGTTGAAATTGGGTCATCTCCATTATACGGAGCCGCAGGATCGGTGGAAAGGGACAGAACGTGCATGGCGGGACGTTTTCTGTGCTTGGCACGCAAAACAGTGAAATTCTGTGCATCTTTTTAGAGAATTGTCTTTTTCTTGCGATTTCCCTATGGACGTGATATGATGAACCGAGAGAGGGTGATGGCATGAGCGTGACTGTAAAGGATCTGTTAAATCTGCCGTCCTTGCGACAGGCGAAGGTACTGGGCGGAGCAAAAGGGCTCAGCCGGGTGGTTGCTTCCATTTCGGTATTGGAGTCTATCGATCCGGGGGTGCTGATCAATGAAGTATTTCCGCAGGGAAAGTTTTATGGCAGTGAGATCGTATTGACAGGGTTCCTGAACTGTGCTGATGATGTAGACTGTCAGTGTGCGAATATCCTGCGGCTTGCACAGGGCGGAGAAGTGGGACTGATCCTGTTTTATGTGGGCGTATATCTGCAGAAGGTAGATCAGCGGCTGATTGATTTGGCAGATCAGCTGGATTTTGTACTGATTGCCATGCCGGAGGGGCAGCGGGAGCTTCGGTACAGTGACCTGATCTCTGATGTGACCGAATACATCTATCGGGACAGAGCCCAGAGCGTCTCACTGGTTTCCGACTGTTTGGCGCGGATGTCTACGCTGCCTCGACATCAGCAGACGGTGGGAACGATCATGCAGATGCTGTGTACGGAACTCAGCTGCTCTGTGGTACTTCGGGATGAGCATGGGGATATTCTCAACATGGCCGCATGGCCTCGTGGACAGGAAAAACTGATTCGGGAGGGCTTGGAGCAAGAGGGGCAGCCGCTTCAGACCCGGCGGACTGCCTGCACGTTCCTTACGGATACGGAGGTCTGCCGTATGCCCATCCACACGGATTCCGGTATGAACTTGGAGCTGCTGCTGATCAAGGGAAGCCCATTCCTCAGTGATATGGTGCTGGCGCAGGCGGCGGATGTGACCCGAATCTGCATCAATATCTGGGGCAGGGGGCAGGGAACGGTTGCCATTCATGAGCTGATCCGGGCAATTTTACAGGATGAGCCCCTGAAAATGCGCAGGCTGGCGGAAATATTTCATGTAGACATTGCGTCCATTCATGAGCTATGGATGATATCCGGAACAAAAAGTCAAGTGGAGCCGTGTTTACAGCTGGCCAGACAGTGTGCGAAGACTGTAGTGGGGGCATTTTATGAGGACGGAATTGTGCTTTGTCTCAGTGTACCTGCGTCTCTGCGGGAGGCAGAGACTGTGACGGAGGAAATTCTGGATGAATTAGGGCCTGACACGGTGGTGGTGCGCTGTGGGGGACTTCGAGATACCACAGAGTGCAGGGCGGCCTATCTTGTGGTGCAGGATCATTTGAACGATGTGAGAAAGATCTATCTGCTGAAGCGCAGCTTTTCCTTGGGAGAACTGCGATTTGCACAGAAGTGCCGACAACAGGCAGAGCAGGGAGAATCAGCTGCCGCTGCCCGGATCAAGGCTCTGACGATGCTCCAAAGAGACAAAGAAGAGATGGATCTGGCGGGTACGCTTTGCACCTATCTGCTGGATGCAGAGGCCAGCGTCACGAAAACAGCTTCCCTGCTGTATCTTCATAAAAATACGGTAAAGTACCGGATCCGGCGGCTTTCGGATTTGTTGGGGTTCCGCCCCGGAAAGCTGCCAGAGACAGCGGAGCTCTATGAAGCGGTAGGGATCTACCGGCTGCTCTGTTGAATCATTGGTGTATCTCGTTGTCCTGTGGGACAATGAGATACACTCTTTTTTTGACCCTTTGACAGTGTACATTAGCACACTAAATCGGTATACTATCGACATCTGTCATAGAGGACAGCGGCGTGAGCCGAGATAGAAAAAAGGTGTGATACTATGAGTGAAAAAAACGGAAGCGGATTTGAAGTAAACGAATCCCAGCGGCAAAGCTGGCTTTCCATTGCGGCAGTTTGGGCCGGAGGCATGATTTGCGTTCCCTGTCTGATGATCGGCGGCGTTCTGGCCGGCGGCGGACTGTCTTTGGGGGAGATGCTTGCTTCGATTCTAATTGGCTATGGATTGATCTGTGCCTATATGATCTTTATTGGCATGCAGGCCTGTGATACCGGACTGCCTGTGTCGGTGATGGCTTCCAGGGCGCTGGGAGAGAAGGGCGCACGGTATATTATCAGCATCCTGCTGGCAATCGCCTGTGTGGGCTGGTTTGGAATTCAGTCGGCCACCTGCGGCAGTGCCTTTGCCAATATGCTTGCCAGCATGATGGGAACAGAGGCGACACCGGCTATGGTGACGATCTGCTCGCTGGTTTGGGGCGTTATTATGCTGGTGACTGCCTGCGCAGGGTTTAAGGGCCTCAAGTGGCTCAACTATGTTGCAGTGCCACTGCTGGTGATCGTCTGCCTCTATGGCCTCATTGCCGGAATCGTGAAGAACGATGGAGGCGCAGCCATTGCAGGCTATGCACCGGAGGTATCTCAGGGAATGGTCTTTGGTATTTCCATGGTGGTGGCTTCCTTCGCACTGGGCGGCGTTATTTCCGCCGACTACTGCCGGTTTGCAAAGAGCCGGAGAGATGTTGTGAAGTCCTCCATTGTGGGTGTGATTCCCGCAGGGCTGTTTATGCTGCTGACCGGTGCACTGATGAGCATTGTCACCGGTGAGTATGATATTTCTGCGATTCTTGCATCTTTGGGCGTGCCTTTTATTGGTCTGGTTGCGCTGGTGCTTGCAACTTGGACCACCAATGTGACCAATGCCTATTCCGGCGGTCTTGCCCTCAGCAATCTGCTGGGCTTTGACGAGAGCAAGTTTAAGATCACCACCGGAATTGCCGGAGGAATCGGCACGCTGCTGGCTGCATTTGGACTGCTCAATGCATTTCAGGGCTTCCTGTCCCTGATGTCCGGACTGATTCCACCCTTGGCAGGCGTGCTGATCGCGGCCTACTGGATTGTGGGAAAAGGGAAGAAGGAGAACTTTAAGATGCGTCCCGGCTTTTCGGCCCCCGGCGTGATCTCCTTCCTTGTGGGCGCTGTTCTGGCCTGCATCACAGGAGGCACCTTTGCCAACTTCCCAGGGCTGGTGGCAGCGCTGCCGTTCCTGAATACGCCCTTCTTTGTTGGGCCGGTCAACGGGATTATAGTGTCCCTTGTGCTCTATGTGCTCCTGTACAAAATCATTCCCGAAAAACAGTAACATCGCTTTGGGGTATGGGGTTTTCCATATCCCCAAATGCGGCAATATGAAAGGAGACGGAACTGATGCGAAAAATCGGCATTCAGGAAATTGAAGATATTGCAACCGGTGCGGCACTGCTGGGCGCCGGTGGTGGAGGAGACCCCTATGTGGGAAAGCTGGTGGCTATGGGTGCGGTGCAGGAGTGCGGCCCTATAACGCTGCTGGATCCGGAGGAGGTGCCGGATGATGCGCTGGTGGTACCCATTGCCATGATGGGGGCACCTACGGTTCTGGCGGAAAAGGGCATTGGCGGTACGGAGTACCAGAGCCTGTATCGTATGGTGTCCAAGTTTTTTGGAAAGAAGATTTATGCCTTTATGCCAATTGAAGCAGGCGGTGTTAACTCCATGCTGCCCATTGCGGCAGCGGCCCGTTTGGGGTTGCCGCTGGTGGATGTAGACGGCATGGGCCGTGCATTTCCGGAGCTTCAAATGGTGACATTTACCATTGGCGGCATGAGTGCAACGCCCATGGCATTGACGGATGAAAAGGGGAACACTGCCATTTTTGAGACCATTACCAATAAGTGGACAGAGGAATTGGCTCGGGCGGTTGCCATGAGCTGCGGTGCATCGGTATCCGTATCCCTTTACCCCATGACCGGTGCCCAGATGAAGCAGTTCGGTGTAAAGAACATCGTTACCCGCAGCCAGAAGCTGGGTGAGGCCATCCGTACCGTGAAGGACTGTGGGGATCGGACGCCGGAGGAGCATTTTCTGGAGTTTTCGGAAGGCTATAAGCTCTTTAAGGGGAAAATCGCAGATGTGCGCCGGGAGACCCGGGGCGGCTTTAACTTTGGCAAGGTGGTACTGGAGGGCATCGGAGAATGCAAGGGCCACAGCGCCTATGTGGAGTTCCAGAATGAGAATCTGACCGCTGTGGTAGATGGTGAAATCCTTGCTACAACGCCGGATCTGATCTGCCTTGTGGATACGGAGACCTTTACGCCGGTGACCACAGATGCGCTGAAATACGGAAAGCGCGTGATGGTGGTGGGCCTCAAGTGCTATGATCTTTGGCGGACAGAGAAGGGAATTGAGCTGGTTGGCCCCAGATACTTTGGTGTAGATACGGATTATATTCCGCTGGAAATTCGCTGTAAGGGAGGTAAAGCATAATGTATAAGCTTGGAATTGACGTAGGCGGCACGAACACAGATGCCGTACTGATCGATGAAAACCGTAAGGTCATTGCAGACATCAAATATCCCACGTCGGGAGATATCTATGACGGTATTCTGGGGGCAGTTCGTACCGTGCTGGAGGTAGCCGGCATTGACCGCAGAGAGATCCATCAGGCCATGCTGGGCACCACCCAGTGCACCAACGCCATAGTAGAGCGGAAGCATTTGGCTCCCATCGGCATTCTTCGAATCGGGGCTCCGGCGACCACCGGCATTCGTCCCATGGTGGACTGGGCAGAGGATATTCAGAAGATTGCAGCCGGCAGTGTTATTGTGGGCGGCGGCTTTGAATATGACGGCAAGGAACTGGCACCCTTTGACCGGGCGGCGGCGGCAGCTTTCTTCCGGGAAATGAAGAATAAAGGTGTAAACTCCATTGCCATCTCCTGCGTATTTTCCACAGTGCGCAATGACCATGAGGTGGAGGCGGCGAAACTCTGCCGGGAGATCATGGGGGACGATGTCCATGTGTCTGTTTCCAGTGAGATCGGCTCCATGGGCCTTATCGAGCGAGAAAACGCCACGATTCTCAATGCCGCACTCTGGCAGGTGGCCAAGCGGTTTACCGAGGGCTTTGCCAGAAGCCTAAAGGACGAAGGCATTGTAAATGCAGACATCTATTTGAGCCAGAATGACGGTACGCTGATGACCATGGAGCACGCCCGGCGCTATCCCATTCTCACTGTAGCCTGCGGCCCCACAAACTCCATCCGCGGTGCCAGCTACCTGTCCCAGCGCCGGGACGCCATTGTGGTGGATGTGGGCGGTACGACCACCGATCTGGGCGTGATTCAGAACGGCTTCCCAAGAGAGTCCAGCGTAGCGGTGACCATTGGCGGCGTTCGTACGAATTTCAGAATGCCCGATGTGATCTCCATTGGTCTTGGCGGCGGGTCCATTGTCCGGGTGAAGCCCGATGGCTCCGTTACCGTGGGCCCCGACAGCGTTGGCTACGAGATCACCAAAAAGGCATTGGTATTTGGCGGCGATGTGATAACCGCTACCGACATTGCCGTGCGGCTTGGCATGACAGAACTGGGCGACACCGCCAAGGCTGACGTGATCCCCATGGAGGTGGCCGAGAAGGCCATGGCGGAGATCCGTGCGCTGGTGGAGGACGCACTGGACTCCATGAAGGTATCCAATGCGGACGTAGACGTTATTCTTGTGGGCGGCGGCTCCATTATTCTGCCGGAGCAGCTTAATGGAGCGGCACAGGTGGTAAAGCCGGAGCACTTCGGCTGCGCCAACGCCATCGGCTCTGCCATTTCCAAGGTCAGCGGTACACTGGAGCAGCTTATCAATTATGACGAGATGCCCCGTGATGCAGCGCTGGCAAAGGCCAAGGACGATGCTGCGGCATTGGCTGCGGAGGCAGGAGCAATTCCGGAGACGGTAGAGATCATTGAGGTGGAGGATGTGCCGCTGGCCTACTATCCCGGCAATACAAACCGGGTAAAGGTCAAGGCCGCCGGAGACCTGAAAGACTAATCAAAGACAGTTTGTATAGCTGGAGGCAGAGGAAGGATTCCTCTGCCTCTTTTTTACGCCGCAGTCTTCAGCATATTGTCGATGAAGATTCCATATCCGGTGGTAGGGTCGGAGATCAGCACATGAGTCACTGCACCGACCAGATTTCCGTTTTGAAGGATTGGACTTCCGCTCATGCCCTGTACGATCCCACCGGTGATGGAGAGCAGTCGGGAATCCGTCACCTCAATCATCATATTCCGGCCCGTGCCGTCATCCAGCGGGTAAAGACGTGTGATTTTGATGTCAAAGCGCTCGACCTGATCTCCCTCCACATTACATAGTATCTCTGCCGGGCCTGTTGTCACCTGATCCCGGGTACAGACCGGGACGAATTCTCCGTCCGGGGGGGCGGACAGCGTACCAAAAATGCCGCTGGCGGTATTTTTGGTCACGGAGCCAAGGGGAACACTGCTGTCAAAGGCACCTTGTAAAACCCCAGGGGTACCGGCAGTTCCTTTTTCCACGTGTGTAACGCTGGCCTTACAGATAAAACCATCTCGAACCGGGAAAAGCTTCGATGTGCTGCTGTCCGTGATCCCGTGGCCCAGCGCACCGAATACGGCAGTGGCCGGGTCGTAGTAGGTAATGGTACCGATGCCGGCCATTTCAGAACGGACATTGGCGCCAATGAGACGGACATCCCCGGTCTGGCGGGTGTGGACCCAGAAATTCTGCTCCTGATTTTGCCGAAGGGCAGTCAGCGTGACCTGCGGCTTGTTTTGGAGAAGGCTCCGCAGGGTGGCGGAATCTTCTACCGGCTGGCCGTCTACCTTTATGATCAAATCGCCGCGATGCAGTCCGCTGTCCTTGGCGGGGGAGTCATCGGAAAAGCTTACCACCATGAGACCGCTGCATTGCACATCAATGCCCACGGCCTTTCCCACGGCAATTACCTCCTCCGGCACAGATGCCTGTACCGGTGTACTGAATATCAAAAAAAACGACACGATCAGGAGCCATGTTTTTCTTTTCATGCTGCTTCTTCCTCTCTGCTGGATTTGTCTTGTTTAATATGTCTTTTTTCGAGGAAACTAGACAGGGAAAGAACGTTAAATGTTTGGAAGAATCGAAAAAATACGTTAAAAGACCTTTTATTTCTATAAAAATGTTCTTGGAATAAAGATTTGTAACTGCAATCCGGATAGATGTCCGAGGACTGCGGAACATTAAAAAATAATTCAAAAATCGTTTACAAATACCTATTGACAAACCGGGTATCCCGCGGTAATATGGACACAAAGAGAATTAGCACTCGGACAACGAGAGTGCTAAAATGAAGTTCCCCTTTGGAAAGGAAGATGTTTTATGAACGTACAGAAGCTGACTCAGAAATCTATGGAAGCGGTTCAGCTTGCCCAGAATATTGCGGAGGAACACGATAACCAGCAGATCGAGCAGTGCCATGTGCTGCTGGCCCTGATGATGCAGGACGGCGGACTTGTCCCCCAGCTGCTCACTAAAATGGGTGTCACTGCCGAGTCAGTCACGGCAGCGGCAAAGGATTTGGTATCCCGTCTCCCGGCAGTGACCGGTTCTGGCCGGGAGGCTGGAAAGGTCTATATCAATCGAGACGTGGATGCTGCATTTGTAGAGGCAGAAAAGATTGCCGACAGCATGCGGGATGAGTATGTCTCGGTGGAGCATATCCTGCTGGGACTGATTACCAAGGCCAACAGCGGCATGAAAAAGCTGTTTCAGGACTACAATATCACCAGCGAGGGCTGTATGCAGGCACTGAAGGACATCCGGGGCAGCGCAAGAGTGACCACGGATAATCCTGAGGGCACCTATGATGCCCTGAACAAATACGGTACGGACCTTGTGAAGCAGGCCAGAGAAAAAAAGATGGACCCCGTCATTGGCCGTGATGAGGAGATCCGTAATGTGATCCGTATTCTGTCCAGAAAGTCTAAGAATAACCCGGTGCTGATCGGTGAGCCCGGCGTTGGTAAAACTGCTATTGCCGAGGGCCTTGCCCAGCGGATCGTCCGGGGCGATGTGCCTAAGAATCTACAAAATAAGACCATTTTCTCTTTGGATATGGGCGCCCTGGTGGCCGGTGCAAAGTATCGGGGCGAATTTGAAGAGCGTTTGAAGGCTGTCCTCAATGAAGTGAAGAACAGCGAGGGACAGATCATTCTGTTCATTGATGAGCTACACACCATTGTGGGAGCAGGCAAGACGGAAGGCAGCATGGATGCAGGCAATCTGTTAAAGCCCATGCTGGCCCGGGGCGAGCTGCACTGCATCGGCGCGACCACGCTGGACGAGTACCGCCAGTATATTGAAAAAGACCCCGCACTGGAGCGCCGGTTCCAGCCGGTGCAGGTGGATGAGCCTACCGTGGAGGATACCATCTCCATTCTGCGCGGCTTGAAGGAGCGGTATGAGGTGTTCCACGGCGTAAAGATCAACGACAACGCCCTGATCGCCGCTGCTACCCTTTCCGACCGCTATATCACCGACCGCTTTCTGCCGGATAAGGCCATCGACCTTGTGGATGAAGCCTGCGCCATGATCAAGACTGAGATGGACAGTATGCCCAGCGAGA
>OLRG01001080.1_pt1 | contig 23086 bp, 19 predicted proteins | sample 1672331 | NCBI WGS metagenome assembly OLRG01 (sample SAMEA3136672, study PRJEB25190) | human gut metagenome
TGACAGGCAGTTGCCGTGTCATTTTTCGAAAACTGTTTTACGGATACCCAGCAGTATGTTAGTTCCTGCATTGCTTGTAGCGTTTGCTTACTGGATCACATGGCTGATTGACGGCATTCTGGGATGGCAGACCATGACCCGCCCGATCGTGCTGGGCACAGTGATCGGTTTGCTCTGCGGTGACCTGAAGACCGGCGTTATAATGGGTGCCTCGCTGGAAGCTGTTTATATGGGCATTTCCGGCATCGGCGGCTCTCTCGCAGCCGATTATCGTTCGGGTACGGCAGTTGGCGTGGGCCTCGCGATCCTGTCCGGGATCTCCATGGAGGAGGGCATTGCAATCGCAGTTCCGATCGGTGCTCTGTGCCTTGGCCTGATGCCGGTCACCACAATGGTTGGCAACCTGATGGAAGTGCCCCTGATGAACGCCGCCAAGCAGGGCGATGTCAAAAAGTACAACCGTCTGGTCTGGTTCCAGGCCATCGTGCTCCAGCACCTGCTGGATACTGCCGTCATCTTCCTGTGCTGCTACTTCGGATCCACCGTGATCACGACCACATTCGATGCGATCCCCGCCTGGCTGATGAATGGTCTGTCGGCATCCGGCGGCATGCTGGTGGTCGTCGGCCTGGCGCTGACGACCCAGGCCATTTTCTCGAAGTACACCGTACCGTTCGTTCTGGTTGGCTTTGTTCTGACCAAATATCTGGCAATGCCGGTGCTCTCCGTGGCAATCCTCGGCTTTGTCTGTGCCTACATGGTCTTTGATCGTTCTCGTGCTCTGAAGCAGGTTGAAAATACGGTTGGAGGTGACGATTTCTATGCCTAATAAGCAGAATACGATTTCGCCGGAAGAAAAAAAGATCCTGAACAAATGCTATTGGGGCTCTCTGTCCTGCATGCGCACCACCAGCAATGTGGTTGGTCAGGGACGTGCCATGGTGCTGTCCACGGCACCGGTTATTGAAAAATATTATCAGGATGACGAAGCCAAAAAAGAAGCGCTTACCCGCCACGCTTCAGAGTACATCAACACAAACCAGACCATGTATGGTCTGTTGGCAGGCATTGCCTGTGCAATGGAAAAGGAACGCGCAGAAAAGGGCAACGTGGAACCCGGCACGATCACCAGTGTCATTGCATCCCTGATGGGCCCCCTGGCCGGTATTGGTGACTCGTTCTTCTTCAACTGTGTCCGTGTTATCGTAGCCGGCATCGCCATCGGAATTGCAGCCGACGGCAATCTTCTTGGACCACTGCTGTTTGTAGCACTGTTCGGCTTCGGTCTTCTTGCACTCAAGTATGTGCTGTTCATGACCGGTTACCGCACCGGCACCTCTTTGATCGATCAGGCTTCGGAATCCGGCATTATTTCTATGCTGATGGAAGTTGCCGGCATTCTGGGTGCCATGATGGTCGGTGTTCTGATTGCTTCCAATATCAAGATCAACATTGCTCTGGCACCGGTGGTCAACGGCGCAGAAATCAACATTCAGGGCATTCTGGACAATGTGATGCCTGGTCTGCTCAGCCTTGTTCTCTGGTGGGGTAGCTATAAGGCTCTGCAGAAGGGCCTGACCCCAGTCAAACTGATCTTCATCATTATGGGTGGATGCATTCTGCTCTCGCTGGTTGGTATTCTGTAAAATTGTGACGGGGAAGGAAGGCTCGCAAAGCACCTTCCTTCCCTGGTTTTTATGTTGAGAAGGGAGAGGTCGAAATGAAACTGCTGACGCAATCGGACGACTACGGATTTACCCGTGGTGTGACCTGTGGCATTCTGGATGCAATTGAAAACGGTGTCGTCCGGAATACCGGGTTGTTTGTAAATATGCCGGAAAGCGAGCACGCCGCATCCTTTATCCAAGATTATCCGCAGGTGTGCTTTGGCATCGACTTCAATATTGTCTCCGGAGATCCGGTCTCTGACCCGGAACTGCTCCCGGACCTGGTGGATCAGGACGGACATTTTATCCGTTCCACCGTCAAAATGGCAGATCCGCGCTTTGGTAAGGAAGAGTTGTGGCCCTACGAACAGGTGCTGACCGAACTGCGGGCACAGCTGAAGCACTTTGTCCGTCTTGCAGGGCAGCCGCCGGAATATCTGCACGGACACTCCATCAGCCGCAGCAGCCCGGCCTATATCCGGGCGATCCGGACCCTGTCGGAAGAAAGCGGCGTTCCGTACAGCGCAGACTGCCACAAAAAGGTGAATATGTACTGGGCTGCCAACGGTTACAATACCAAGCCTTTCACGGTGGAAAAGCAGCTGGAAACCGATGCACTGGCGTATGTCCGGGAACATCTGGATGAGGCACTGGGGCACGAATACGTCCTTTTGGGCGGTCATGTCGGCTTTGTGGATGCAGATCTGTTCCGTTACACGACCTATTCGGTCATCCGCTGCAAAGATCACGAAGTATTCACCTCGGACTTTGTGAAGAACTGGATCCTCCGCAACAACGTTGAGCTGATCACATACCGTGACCTGAAATAAGAAAGGAGAAACAGATGAAACTGATTGTACGAGGCGCCGATTATGCCATGACCGACAGCATCACCGACGGCTGCCTGCGCGCAGCTCGCTGCGGGATTCTGACCGATGTGGGCCTGATGACAAACAATGCTGCACAGGCCCGCTATGCGGTGAACGAGTTGAAAAAGTATCCGCATGTTTCGGTTGGTCAGGACCTGAATCTTGTGTCCGGGCTGCCCGCCAGCGACCCGAAGGACATCCCTGCACTGGTGGATGAAAACGGCATTTTTATTTCTTCGACCCGCCGCAAACTGGAAAATCTGTATGAGATTCCTTACGACCAGATCTACCGTGAAATGAAACAGCAGGTCGAAAATTTCATCGAAATTGTGGGCCGCAAGCCGTGCTACTTTGCAGGGCATTCGCTTTCCACACCGGAAGTCGAGCAGGCCATGGTGGATATTGCAGAGGAATATGGCGTACTGCTGAACTGCTTTGGTCTGAAGGATCTGCCGGTCGGCACACGCTGGTACTATAAAAACATGAAGGTCGACCCGAATGACCGCAAGCCATCTTACGGTCTGGCTGAACAGGGTGCAACGGATGTCATCGGGCATATTCTTTCTGGCGGCTGTGAGTTCGACTTCAATGCACCGTATGCGATGCTTGCAACCCACTGCGGTTACTGCGATGGTGAATTGCAAAACATGTCGACTTTTTCCGTCATCCGCGGCAGAGAACTCGAAGCGCTCTGCTCGCCGAAGATCAAGGAATGGGTCAAGGCAAACGGCATTGAGCTGATCAGCTTTGATCAGTATCTGGCAGAGCACGCGAAATAAACCACCGCGCATCTGCGCTTAAAACGCATAAAGGGATATGCGCCACTGGAAAAAATGGAGCATATGATGACAAAATGGAAAAAAAGACACTATTGGTAAAGGAACCAGGCTTTTACAGGCTGATGCTGATGCTTGCACTTCCTGTGATCATCCAGAATATGATCACGGTGGGCGTGAACATTATGGACACTGTGATGCTGGGCAGCTTTGGTGAGATACAGCTTTCCGGTTCTTCGCTGGCAAATGATTTTATCAACCTGTTCCAGATCGCCTGTATGGGCGTCGGTGGCGGTGCATCCGTTCTCAGTGCGCAGTTTTATGGCAAAGGCGACTACAACAATGTGAAAAAGACGGTTGCGATCATGCTGCGTGTAATTCTCTCTGTGGCCGTCGTCTGCATGGTGATCTCGTTGTTTTTCCCGGAGGAGCTTCTCCGGATCTATACAGCCGACACTGCTGTGATTGAAAAGGGTGCAATTTATCTCCGGTACAGCACAGCTTCTTTTGTAATGATGGCCATCACAATGACCCTGACCTTGATTCTGCGGTCTATTCATGATGTAAAGATCCCGCTCTACGCATCGATTGGCAGTTTCTTCGTCAACATCTTTTTTAACTGGGTCTTTATTTTTGGTCACTTTGGTGTGCCACAGATGCAGATTGCCGGTGCCGCAATCGGAACCGTTCTTGCCCGTCTGTTTGAGCTGATCGTGATCGGCGGACACTTCTTCTTCCAGGAAAAGCAGTTGCGCTTCCGCATCCGGGATCTTTGGATGCCGGTCGGAGATCTGCTGGGTACATACTGCAAATACTGCATTCCGGTTCTGTGCTCTGACATGCTTCTGGGTATCGGCAACAGCATGGTCTCGGTCATCATCGGCCACATCGGAACATCGTTTGTAGCAGCCAATTCCATCGTTGCCATGATCCAGCGCCTTTGCACAGTCATGACACAAGGCATCGGACAGGCCGCGGCCGTGATCACCGGAAACAATGTGGGAAGCGGCAAATTGGACAAGGCTTACCGGGAAAGCACAACCATGATCATCTTGACCGTGTTGTTTAGCCTGGGAACCAGCCTCATTTTAATGATCATCGGGCCGTTTGTGGTCAATGCCTACAACCTTTCCGCTGAAACACATGACATTGCCATGCAGCTCCTGGACGCGATCAGCTTTATCATTGTATTTCAGGCACTGCAGTCCGTGCTGACAAAGGGTATCCTGCGGGGCGGTGGAGACACACGGTTCTGCATGATGATTGATGCCACATTTCTTTGGCTGATTTCCATTCCACTTGGATGGCTCACCGGTGTTGTCTTGAAGTTGCCGGCATTTGTCGTATATGTCTGCATGAAACTGGACTGGATCATCAAGGTTTTTGTGTGTCTGTTCCGTTTCAAAAGTAAAAAATGCTTTCGGATCGTCTCCGACAGTACGGAAGAAAGGAATGCCGATTCATGTTAAAGATTTTTCTGTCCTCTCATGGCCGCTTTGCCAGCGGCATCAGGAGTTCCTGCGAGATCCTTCTGGGAGCGCAACAAAATCTGACGGTTTTTGATGCCTATGTAGACAACGATACCGTGCAGGAGCATCTGGATGATTTCTACAAAACCGTTTCTGCTGAGGATCAAGTCCTGCTTTGCAGCGATCTGTATGGAGGCAGCGTCAATCAGTCAATGTATCCATATCTCCAGAAGCCGAACACGCGTCTGGTCAGCGGCGTCAACATGACATTCATGATGAACGTCTTGTGTGAGGAAGAATTGTCCGATGAGCGACTGGAGGAGATTCTGGAGGAAAGCCGCAGCTATCTGCGCAGGGTAAATCTGGAAACCAATGAGACAGAGGATGAATCCTTCTTCTAAGGAAAAAGCAGTAGGAAAAGCCACGACGAATGTTCATATTGTGACGTTTCATCGTGGCTTTTCTTGCGGTCAGAGTGGCGAGACTCAAGCTCGCGGCCTCCTGCTCCCATAGAAGAAGTAAAAAGACATCGCAAGCCGATGCTGCTCAGTTCAAAAGGAAGCGTTGAGCAGTACCCGGAGGGAGAAGAATGATGTCCAATGCCCTGTAATTTTGGCACCCGCCCAGGCTGCGATCAAGAACCCCCGCAAGTAATGGCGTGAGGGCTTGAGAAAGCACCAATAAAGTATATGACCGCCCCGGTTTCTGTGATAGGAAACCGGGGCGTTTTTTTGCGCTCACGGAGGGGCAGATGAAAAACGCAGTATGAATATATACTATATAAAAATGAATATATGCTAAAATTTCGGGAAAATACTTGTATTTTCATTAAAATGGGTGTATTATAACACCTGCCGACGAAATGCCGACAATCAACAAGAGAGGGATCGATACTATTATGTCTTTGAAGAAGAAAATTGCTGCGGCTTTCATCGCTTGTGCGATGACGCTTGCCGTGGTTCCTTCCGCCTTCGCCTGCACGGCACTCTATGTCGGCAGCGACCTCACCGAGGATGGCACCACCATGTTTGGCCGGATCGAGGATCTGGGCACCAACGATTACAACAAGCTGTTCAACATCAGCCCCGCCGGGAAGCACACCGCGGGCGAGGTGTACGAGGGCTGCTACGGCTTTACCTACACCTTCACCCACGACAGCTACCGCTACACCGCCCGCCGGGACGACAACGGTCTGGGTGTCTGCCCGGACTGCGACAGCACCCACGAGCACACCCCCTATGAGGAGGCTGGCACCAACGAGAAGGGCGTCATGGTCTCTGCCACCGAGTCTCTCTACGGCACCGACGCCGTGCTGAGCGTAGACCCCTATGTGGACAACGGCATTGAGGAAGCCGAGATCACCACGGTGCTGCTGAGCGAAGCTTCCACGGCCCGCGAGGGTGTTGCCCTGCTGACCTCCATCTACGACAACGCCGGTGCAGCCGGCGGCTCCGGCGTGTTCATTGCCGACCAGAATGAGACCTGGTTCGTGGAGAACCTGACGGGCCACACCTACCTTGCCCTGAAGCTCTCCTCCAGCGTGGTCTTCATGCAGCCCAACGTCGCCGCTATGGGCAAGATCGATCTGGATGACACCGACCATGTGGTGGCCTCTGCCAACCTGATCTCCGTGGCCCAGAAAGCCGGTACCTTTGTGGGCGATGCCGCTGCCAACGTCATCGACCTGGATGCCTCCTACAATGGCGACATCGCATCGGACCGCATGGCAGCCGGCCTGAACTACCTGTACGGCACCGACACCTTTACGAAGGACAACTACAGCGAGACCGACTTTGCCATCAGCAACGTCGGCGAGAACGGTGCCATCGTCCCGGTCTACTCCAACATCCAGCTGACCAAGAAGTTCTCGGTGGAGGATTCCATCCACTTCTTTCAGACCGAGCCCATCGGCAAGACGGGCAATGTGGAGACTCATCTGTTCCAGGTGAGCGCCACCGGCGATCTGAACACCGCCATTACCGAGTGGACCGCTTTTGACGACGACGTGTACAACGCCTTCGTCCCTTACTATCCGATGCTGACCACCGACACCGCAGATGTCTACAAGGTCTCGGTCCATAAGGTCACCCGTTCCGACGAGCAGCCCACCGAGGGCGTCTGGTATCAGGATGCCAAGGGCCGCTACTACACCTACCCGGACGACTGGACCGACTCCTTCTACGGCGTGCGTGACGCCCTCTCCAACCTGCTGACCTACGGCAGCAATGGCAATCAGGTCACCGCAAAGGATCGGGAAGCAGCCAAGGCCAGCTATGCCGCGCTCCAGCAGGAGATCATGGCCGACTACGCCGATATGAAGGCCGCCGTTGCCGCCGCCGACACGCTTGAGGCCAAGCAGGCTGCCGCCACCAACGCCAGCAATGCCATGAGCCAGAAGGTGTACAACACCACCCTGAAGATGTACAATAAGCTCCAGGCCAAGACGGCCGCCCGGGCATGGGTCAGCTCTCTGCTGCACTGAGGCTTTGCAGCGCCTGAGGCGTTTCCCATAAAACCGCAGCGCCCCCGGTTTCCATGACAGGAAGCCGGGGGCGTTTTGTGTATGACTGCTCCTTGCAAACGCCGCCCATTCGTTCTATATGACAAGGCAAAACTGCCGGAATTCTATTTGCAGGAAGAAAATTTGGAGAAGATCATTGCGGAGATGGAGTAAAACACACTGGAAATTCACAAATAGCGTATCACCGTTACTCCGAACGCTCTGTAATTTTGGCACCCGCTCAGGCTGCGATCAAGAATCCCCGCAAGGTTTTGCATGAGCGCTTGAAAAAGCACAAGTAACGCAATCGAACCGCCCCGGTTTCCGTAACAGGAAGCCGGGGCGGTTTTTGTGTCATTTGCTGAATCGGAAGGATCCGCTTGTAAAGTTGGGAAAAAAGGTGTAATATTGGTGTACAGAGATTTAGAACAATGCATGATATGTAATACCTCTGTGATCTGCATCAGCGGATGTGCTCCGAATGCTTGATAGGGAGCAACACTTTCCCCGCCTTGCGGGGGTAACAGCCGGAAAACGGCAGACATCAAAAAACTGAAAAAACCCATGAAAAAAGCAGCAAAAGTCCGCTTTATAGGACTTTCTGTGTGCTATTCTATCCTCAGAGAAGCTCCGATGGTGCGGAAAATGCGATTTTCCTGACTGCAGTGGAGGTGGAACAGGATGAAACAACGAGGTGTTCCCTACGAAGTGCGGCTGTTTGCGGGCAAGACAGACCCGGTGAACAGCGGCTTCTGGCTGCCGCTCTGGATGCACCTGAGGGATACGGCGGGTATTATGGTATATCTGGTGCAGAGGTGGCTGCCGGAAAGCGTCCGTCAGCATATCGAGCTGGACGAGGACCTGCTGACACAGACCGCCTGCTTTCTGGGGTTGGTCCATGATCTTGGAAAGGCTTCCACAAATTTCCAGGGTCCTATCATGGCACAACTGCCGGAGCCCAGACAGTGCCTGGAGAAATATACAACGCTCAGTTACCGGGAGCAGAACCGCAAGTATTCACGTCACGCGTTGGCGAGTGAGGCCATCTTGCGGTGGCTGAAATGCCCCAACGGGCTTGCATCGGTAGCAGGCGCGCACCATGGCAAGCCACAAACCGGGAAGGACGTATTTGACCAGCTGGGCGATGAGGAAGAAGAAGGCAGCTGGGAATCCAACTATTGGCCCGAGGGGGAACAGAAATTCTGGGAGAGCTGCTGGCGGGAACTGTTTGACTACGCCTTGCAGGAAAGCGGCTTTTCCAGCGTGGACGAGCTGCCGCAGTTGACCATCCCGGCTGAGATCTTGCTGGCCGGCCTACTCATCATGGCGGACTGGGTCGCCAGCAATACCCGGTATTTTCCGCTCATCCCTGTGGAAGAGGTGGGCAGCGATACCCTGTATCCTGCCCGTGTCAATCGGGCGTGGGAAGCGCTGGACCTGACCTCTCCGTGGGAGGTGCAGTCAGATGTGACGGAACCGGGGGCGTTTGCGGAACGGTTCGGCTTTCCGCCCAACGAAGTCCAGCGGGCCATGCTGGAAGCTGTCAGCCAGGCCCAGGAACCGGGGATGTTCATTCTGGAAGCACAGATGGGCGTGGGCAAGACGGAAGCTGCGCTGGGTGCGGCAGAGATTTTAGCCAAGCACGGTGGTGAGGGCGGCATCTTCTTTGGTCTGCCCACCCAGGCCACCGCCAACGGAATCTTTGGGAGGCTGCTGGCATGGGCCGAAAAGCAGCCGGATGGGTTGGAGCACTCCATCAAGCTGGCCCACGGCATGGCCGAACTGAACGAGGCCTACCTCCGATTGCAGCAGGACACGGTGCGGGTGGAGGAAGATCTGGAAGCAGACCCCGATGCTGACCCGGAGAGCCGGGTGATGGTGCATCAATGGTTCCGGGGCAATAAGCAGGGACTGCTGGCTGATTTTGTCATCGGCACGGTGGATCAGCTGCTGATGGCAGCATTACAGCAAAAACATGTGATGCTGCGCCACCTTGGCCTTGCGGGCAAGGTGGCGGTCATTGACGAGTGCCACGCCTATGACGCTTACATGAACTGCTATCTTGACCGGGCGCTGACCTGGCTGGGCCGGTACAAAGTACCGGTGATCCTGCTTTCCGCTACCCTGCCCGCCAAGCGCCGGGTCGAGCTGGTCAGGGCCTACCTGAATGGAAGAACTGCTCCGGACGGCCCGTGGCAGACCTGCCGGGGCTACCCGCTGCTGACCTGGACGGACGGCAAACAGGTGGAGCAGACGACTATCCCGCTGGAAACCGAACCACGCAGAGTGGAGACATTCCCGCTGACCGAGGAACAGCTGACTGACACTCTGCGCAGTGCCTTGCAGGAGGGCGGCTGTGCGGGCGTGATCGTCAATACCGTGAAAAAGGCGCAGGCCATTGCGGCTCGTCTGCGGGCAGAACTGCCGGAGTTTGAGGTGGTGGTATTCCACGCTCAGTTCCTTATGCCCGACCGTGCCGCCAAAGAAGAGGCGCTGATGAAGCGCATCGGCAAGCACTCCACCCCGGAACAGCGGGATAAGCTCATTGTGGTGGGCACGCAGGTGCTCGAGCAATCCCTTGATATCGATCTGGATCTTCTGGTCACAGAGCTCTGCCCCATGGATCTGCTTTTACAGCGCATCGGACGGTTGCACCGCCACGAGGGGCGGGCTCGTCCCCGGCCGGTGGCGCAGGCCCGCTGTGCCGTGCTGGACACTGGGACGGAGGACTTCGACGAGGGCAGCAAGGCGGTTTACGGGGAATGGCTGCTCTGGCGCACCCGCAAGTTCCTGCCCACCGCCATCACCCTGCCCCATGACATTGCCCCGCTGGTGCAGGATGTCTATGGCTGGGAGCCCGACCCTCTGCCCGCCAGCCCGCAGAGCACTGCGGCCCGGGCAGAGTACGAAAAGGCCCAGCGAATCAAAATGAGCAAGGCAGAGACCTTTACCATTCTGCCGCCGGAAGAGCACAGAAAGCGCCCTTCCCGGAATACGCTGGACAATTGGATGGATGATGTGGGTGCGGTCAGTGACAACGGTGCCCGCGCGGCGGTGCGTGACGGTGACCCTTCTGTTGACGTGCTGGTGCTGATGCGGGATGCGGCGGGAAATGTCCGCTTCCTGCCCGATGAAACGGGGCATCCCGGTGCCTGCGTGCCCACGGACGAGCCGCCTCAGCCGGAGATGGCGCTTCAAATTGCACGGCAGAAGCTGCGCCTGCCTGGATATTTCAGCAAAAAGTGGTCGATAGATAAGACGATTGAAATATTAGATGCAGAAACCCGAGAACGATTTGGCATGTGGTGGCAGTCGCCGCTGCTGCGGGGAGAACTGATCTTACTGCTGGATGACCACCTGACCGCACAGCTTGCCGGGCAGGTGCTGCAATACGACCGTGAAAACGGTCTGACCTACCGGAAGGAGGAAGAGAATGAAGCAAATTGAGTATAATTTGCTGGAGGAACGCTGGGTGCGGGTGCGCGGGCAGGATTACACCGTGCAGGAAGTTTCTCTGCCGGATGCCCTGCTGCACGCCCACGAATACCGCGACCTGGCCGGAGAACTGCCCACCCAAGATGCCGCCATGCTGCGGTTGCTGTTGGCGGTTCTGCACACGGTGTTTTCCCGGGTGGATGAAAACGGTACTCCAGCCCCCTTTGAGGAAACGGACGATGCCCTGATCCGCTGGGAGAAGCTGTACCGGCTGGGGCATTTTCCGGAAGCGCCCATCCGGGCCTATCTGGAGCAGTGGCGTGACCGCTTCTGGCTTTTCCACCCGGAACGCTCCTTCTGGCAGGTGCCGGAAGCGAAGATCGGCACAGAATACACCGCTTCCAAGCTGAACGGGGAACTTTCTGAGAGCAGCAACAAGCTGCGGCTGTTCTCATCCTATGCGGGTGAGGGCAAGGAGGGCCTGACTTATGCACAGGCAGCGCGGTGGCTGCTGAGTGTGAATGGCTACGATGACACCTCTGCAAAGCCCAAGGGTAAGGGTCTGCCCTCGGTGGGCGCTGGCTGGCTGGGAAAGCTGGGGTACATTCAGGCGCAGGGCAGCAACCTGTTCGAGACTTTGATGCTGAACCTGACCCTGCTGCAGGATGGCGTGAAGCTGTGGGGGGAAAATCAGCCCTGCTGGGAGCTGGACGAGCCCCGCAGTGCAGAGCGCACAGAGATCGCCCTGCCGGATAACCCCGCCCAGCTGCTGACCCTGCAATCCCGGCGGCTCCTGCTCGACCGAGAGGGGGAAATCGTGACCGGATTTTCTCTGCTGGGCGGCGATTTCTTCCCCCGGGAGAACGCATTTGCAGAACAAATGACCGTCTGGCGTGACCCGGATGCCAAAAAGAGCAAAAAGACCGGGCAGGTCACCTTTGTGCCCAGCCGTCACGACCCGGCAAAGCAGTTCTGGCGGGAGTTTCCGGCAGTGTTCTGTGAGGAAGGGGAAAGCGTCCGCAGGCCCGGCGTTGTACGCTGGGTGGAAATGCTTCAAAATGACCCGGACTGCCCGCTGGAACGCAAGCGGCTGATCCGCTTTGCCATCAGCGGCATGAAGTATGGCGATAAGGATTTCTTCGTGAACGATTCTTTCAGCGACAGCCTGACCTTTCAGGCCGCGTTGCTGGGAGAACTGGGACGGCGCTGGACAGTGCCCATCCGGGATGAGATCGGGCGCTGCGAGCAGGCCGCGCAATGCGTCGGCCGCCTTGCCTGGGAGCTCTCCCTTGCGGCGGGAGATAAGAACGATACGACCGCGGAATCCGCCCGCACCCAGTTCTACTTTACCATCGACCAGCCGTTCCGGCTTTGGCTGCAGAGCATTGACCCCGAAACGGACAAGCTGGACGAAAAAGCCGATGAATGGCAGGAGAAAGCCCGCAAACTGGCCGCAGAGCTGGGCCGCCAGATGGTGGAGCGGGCCGGAAATGCCGCCTTTGTGGGCCATAGGGTGGAGGTGAAAACAGGCGGTAAAAAGGACGAAAAGAAAACCGTTCTGTATACGGCCCCCAAGGCCTACAATAGCTTCCTGTACAATCTGCGGAAGCTCTACCCGAAGAAAGAAGGAGGAACAGCATGATAACGGATGCGATCTATGGTTATGTGGTCAGACAGCTGAGCGGGCTGTGGAACCTGCCCAAACCCCAGCGGCGTGCCCGGCTGGCAGAGCTGCGCCGGGGCGTTGGGCATCAGCCCGGCGACCTGCCGGCGCTGTGGGGCAGCTTCCTGCAGGAACTGCCCAAAGAGCTCTGGGGCAGGGAAACGGCGGCAGGGGAGTGCCGGGAACCATCGGAAGCTGAGTGGGCGGTCTACCTTGCCCTGACTCTCTACGCCCTGCACCAGCAGGGAGAAGAGAATGTTTCCATGAATGAAAAGGGCTGCACGCTGGGCAGGGCGGTGCGCCTGCTGGCCAAGAATTCCGCAACTGCCGCGCAGGACTGGACCGAGAGCAGCGTCCTGCGCCGGTTCAACGCACTGGCCACAGCGGATTCCATGCCCGAGGTGTCCCACTACCTCCGGGGGATGGTGCAGCTGTTCCGGGGAAATGAACCGAAGCTGAAACTGGATTACCCCCGGCTGGCTGTGGAGCTGTACCGGTTCCAGATCCCGGATCAGGCAGCCAATGTCCGCCTGCAGTGGGGCCGGGACCTTTACCAGATGAATGCCGACACACCTGAAACCGAAGAAAAGGAGAATTGAAATGGATACCAAGCGTCTGTATGTTGATTTTCATGTGCTGCAAACGGTGCCGCCCAGCTGTGTGAACCGCGACGATACCGGCAGCCCCAAGACGGCTGTCTATGGCGGTGCCACCCGCGCCCGGGTATCCTCTCAGGCGTGGAAGCACGCGATCCGCAAAATGTTTGCCAAAGAAATGGCCGACATGGTCGAGACCGGAAAACGTACCCTGAAAGCAACTGACCTTGTGGCCAGGGAACTGGCCGCACTGGCTCCTGAACTGGACGATGCCAGACTGAAAAAGGATGCAAAAAAGGCACTGGAAAATGCAGGCATCAAGCTGAAAGATGACAACAACGCCGCCCTGCTCTTTTTGAGCACGGCCCAGGCCCGGGCGCTGGCCCGGCTGGCCGCCGAGGACTGCGAGGAGAAAGATGACTACAAAAAGGCCCTGAAGGAGAACCCTTCAGTGGATATGGCGCTGTTTGGCCGGATGGTCGCCAGCGATCCTTCCCTGAATTACGATGCCGCCGCTCAGGTGGCCCACAGCATCTCCACCCATGCCGTGCAGAACGAGTTTGATTACTTCACCGCCGTGGATGACTGTGCCCCGGAGGATTCGGCAGGCGCGGGCCATCTGGGCACGGTGGAGTACAACTCTTCCACCCTGTATCGCTATGCCACCGTCAACATGGTGGAACTGGTACACCTGCTGGGGGCTGAAAAGGCAGCCCAGGCTGTCCGGGTGTTCGGCGAAGCCTTCATCCGCTCCATGCCCACCGGAAAGCAGAACAGCTTTGCCAACCGCACCCTGCCGGATGCTGTCTATGTCACCCTGCGGGAGGATCAGCCTGTGAACCTCTGCGGTGCCTTTGAAAAGCCGGTGCGCAAGAGCCCCGAGGGCTATGCGGAACCCTCCAAGACGGCGCTGAAGCAGTATGCGCAGCAGGTGTATGCCTGCTATGCGGATGCTCCGGCCCAGAGTTTTGCTGTGGGCATCGGGCTGGACGAGCTGGCCCCGGCCATGCCCCTGAACCAGATGCTCACCGCGCTGGAACGTGCCGTAAAGGAGAAGCTGCCCGGAAATGAGGTGTGACCATGGCAACGCTGTTGCTTCGGCTGGCCGCGCCCCTGCAATCGTGGGGTGCGGATTCCAAATTTGAGACCCGCAAAACGAACCGGGAACCCACAAAAAGCGGTGTCATTGGCCTGTTGGCGGCGGCACTGGGCCTGCGCCGGGACGATGCCGCAGGCCTTGCCCGGCTGAACGGCCTGCACTTTGCCGTCCGTGCCGACCGGGAGGGCAGCCTGCTGGTGGATTTCCACACAGCCAACCGGGAAGAGGATCGGAAAAAAGGCAAGGCTCCCTATGTGACCTACCGCCATTACCTGCAGGATGCGGTCTTTCTGGTGGGGCTGGAAAGCGAGGACACCGCCCTGTTACAGGAGCTGGAAACGGCCCTGAAACATCCGGTCTACCCGCTGTATCTGGGGCGGCGTTCCTGCCCGCCCACCCTGCCGCTCTGCCTTGGCATCCGGGCCGGGGAACTGCTGGATACCCTGCGGGCAGAACCGCTGCTGGTGAAACAGAGGAATGGGGTCCCCTTGCGCATCGTGGCAGACGCGGACCCGGCGGATGCTGCTGCCGTGCCCCGGCGTGATCTGGCGGTGTCGTTCAGCCCCATCCATCGGCAGTACGGCTTCCGCCCGGTGCGGGAGTGGAACACAAACCCGCCGGAAATGCCCGGCGCGACCGAACATGACGCAATGGCAGAATTGAGGTGAGGAATCATGTATCTATCCCGCGCAGAACTTGACCCGACCCGCCGTGAGACCATGGTGGCGCTGATCTCGCCCCAGAAATTCCATGGTGCGGTGGAAAACGCTTTTCCCGGTGCGCGCCGCCGCAGGCTGTGGCGGCTGGATCAGCTGGGAGAAAAACTGTACCTGCTCCTGCTCAGTGAGGAACGGCCGGATCTGACCGCCCTGTGTGCGCAGTTCGGCACCGGTGCGCCCCCGGAGACCCGGCCCTATGACCCGCTGCTGGAACGGGTGACAGCGGGCAGCTGCTGGCAGTTCCGCCTGACTGCCAACCCCACCCGCAGCAAAAAAGACTCTGCCGACCATACGGCCCGGGGTACCCTGAAACCCTGCTATCTCGAGGTGGAGCAGGAGGAATGGCTGTGGGCGCAGGCCGCAAAGCACGGCTTTGCCGTCTCGGAGGGGTCCTTCGCAGTGACCCGGAAGCAGACCTATCACTTCGAGAAAAACGGCACCCGGCCCGTTACCCTGCTGGCTGTGACCTACGAGGGCATTCTGCAGGTGACGGACCCGGAGGCCTTCAAGGCCCTGCTGTGCGAGGGCGTTGGCCGGGGCAAGGCCTATGGCCTTGGCCTGATGACCATTATCCACAGGGGAGGAGACCATGGCTGAGATGCCGGGCATTGCGCGGCCCGAACGGCAGGCGCTGCCGCAGCTCCGGGACCGGATGACCTTTCTGTATCTGGAACACTGCACCCTTGGCCGGGACAATGGAGCCATTACCGTAACGGATGAAAAGGGAATCGTTCAGGTTCCGGCAGCGGGCATCTCTGTCCTGCTGCTGGGGCCCGGCACCCGTGTGACCCACCGTGCCATGGAGCTGATGGGGGATACCGGTGTGGCAGCGGTCTGGGTGGGGGAGCATGGCGTGCGGTTCTACGCCCATGGCCGTGCCCTGAGTGAGCACTCCCGCCTGCTGGAACGGCAGGCTGAGCGCTTTTCCAACCAGCGGGAGCATCTGGAAGTGGTGCGCAAAATGTACCAGCTCCGTTTCCCGGATGAGGATGTTTCCCGCCTGACCACCCAGCAGCTCCGGGGCCGGGAGGGCAGCCGGGTACGCACGGCATACCGCAAGGCCGCAAAGGTCACCGGTGTCAAATGGAATGGCCGGGTGTATGACCCCAATGATTTTTCTGCAGGAGACCTCGTCAATCAGGCCCTTTCGGCGGGCACGGCCTGCCTGTACGGCCTGGCCTTTGCGGTCATCACTGCGCTGGGCTGCGCGCCGGGACTGGGATTTGTCCACGTCAAGCACGAGGGCTCTTTTGTGTACGATATCGCCGACCTGTACAAAGCCGAGGTGGTCATCCCGCTGGCCTTCGAGGTGGCGGCGCAGGCTCCGCAGGATCTGCCCTCCGTTATGCGCCGCCGTGTGCGGGATGCCATGGTGGAACATCATATTCTGGAGCGGATGGTGCACGATGTCCGCTGGCTGCTCCTGAACGAAGAGGAGCAGGCGGCGGAACCGGAAGCGGTCTATCTCTGGGACAGCAAGATCGGCACCGTTGCCAACGGCGTAAACTACTTCGATGCGGAAGAAGGTGAGGAGCCATCGTTGTCCTGACTATGACAAACTGTCCGCCCAGCCTGCGGGGTGACCTATCCAAGTGGCTGTGCGAGATCAACACCGGCGTGTATGTGGGCAATGTGAGCAGCCGTGTGCGGGATGCCATCTGGGATCGCGTCTGCGAAAACCTGAAAAATGGGCAGGCAACGCTGGTGTTCAACACCAACAACGAACAGCGGATGGATTTCCGCACCCACAACACCAGCTGGGAGGCCGTTGATTTCGAGGGCATCAAGCTGATGCGCCGCCCGCTGCCCCGGACGCAGGCCCCGGCGGCTGATCTCAAACCGGGATTCAGCAACGCGGCCAAACGCCAGATGGCTCAGAAGATGGCCCGGAAGAAAGCCGCCGCCCCTGCCAAGGAAGAAAGCTACACCGTGATCGACCTTGAAACCACCGGTCTGAACGCCGCCTCAGATGCCATTGTGGAATACGGCGCTCTCCGTGTGCGGGATGGTCAGCCTGCCGAAGAATTTTCGGCCCTTGTCCGGGGCACGGAACCTCTGCCGGATGTGGTGGCAAAGCTCACCGGCATCACGCCGGAGGAGCGGAGCGGCGGTATGGAGCCGCTGGCCGCGCTGGAGGCGTTCCTCGCATTCGTGGGCAAAGATACGCTGGTGGGCTATCACCTGAAATTTGACCTCGATTTCTTGCGTGCGGCCTGCATCCAGAATGACAGACCCCTGCTTACCAACCGCAGCATCGATGTTTTGCCCCTTGCCCGCCGTAAGGTGTCGGGGGTGATGAACTATAAGCTGCTCACGCTGGCCCGGTATTTTGAGGTTGCCCAGCAGGAGACCCATCGCGCCCTGCCCGACTGTCGCCTGATCCAGCAGGTCTATGCAAAACTGAATGAAACGGGATCGGCCTGCTGATAAAAATGCCGCTTCTATGGGATCTTTTTAGTCTTTTCCCCGCCCACGCGGGGGTGATCCCCGAAGTGACCCACAATACAAACAAAAAGTCTCCTTTTCCCCGCCCACGCGGGGGTGATCCGCTCACACCCGACTATCAAGGAACGTGGGACTTGCTTTTCCCCGCCCACGCGGGGGTGATCCCCTTTCCCGATACGGCGCAGGACGGCAAACGGACTTTTCCCCGCCCACGCGGGGGTGATCCCTTAGACAGACCGGAAGTCTGTGGGGTAGCATTCTTTTCCCCGCCCACGCGGGGGTGATCCGAAACAAGTGATAGCTGCGGAGAATGTATGTATCTTTTCCCCGCCCACGCGGGGGTGATCCTCCTTCTGTTTTGTCTTTGCACTGGAATTCTTCCTTTTCCCCGCCCACGCGGGGGTGATCCTCTGGGAAAAAAAAGATGGAACAAGCAAAAAAACTTTTCCCCGCCCACGCGGGGGTGATCCCTATGATGTACGAATACACCGAAAACAAAAAGGCTTTTCCCCGCCCACGCGGGGGTGATCCTGTTGGTTGGCCATTCCGTGATATCAACAATTTCTTTTCCCCGCCCACGCGGGGGTGATCCTGTTTCGTCGCTCTTGCTTTCTCCGATGTAGCACTTTTCCCCGCCCACGCGGGGGTGATCCAAGGCAATAAAAAACTGATTGAAACCGAGCCAACTTTTCCCCGCCCACGCGGGGGTGATCCTACAACTAGATGCATGCCCCTCTACAGCGTACCCTTTTCCCCGCCCACGCGGGGGTGATCCTAGAAGTAGTAGAAGTCAATGTAGGCATCATCGCTTTTCCCCGCCCACGCGGGGGTGATCCCTGGGAAGAAGCCGGATACATGCAGAGTATCATCTTTTCCCCGCCCACGCGGGGGTGATCCCATACAAAGTACCAAAAATTGTAATTCCCGCAGCTTTTCCCCGCCCACGCGGGGGTGATCCCGACATCATGGAACAAGGCGGCATAATCAGATACTTTTCCCCGCCCACGCGGGGGTGATCCCAGTTACCACTGCAAAGGAATGGCCGCAGATATCTTTTCCCCGCCCACGCGGGGGTGATCCCTGTAGTCTTTTCTTTTCCATTGCTTTTTTCTGCTTTTCCCCGCCCACGCGGGGGTGATCCCTTGTTAAATTGTTGAAACACTCTATTGTGCTACTTTTCCCCGCCCACGCGGGGGTGATCCCACTGGCTGTTCTCCCAAGTTTGCCAACATTGGCTTTTCCCCGCCCATGCGGGGGTGATCCTTCCGGCAGCACACACGGCAACCATGCAAGCAACTTTTCCCCGCCCACGCGGGGGTGATCCCAGGCCAAGGCCCACTTTACCCAGCTGGACACCCTTTTCCCCGCCCACGCGGGGGTGATCCTCCTTGTTTTTCATCATGTGACGCATGAAAGCACTTTTCCCCGCCCACGCGGGGGTGATCCGTCCCATTTATCGGACACTTTCATGCACCGTGGCTTTTCCCCGCCCACGCGGGGGTGATCCCAATCACAGGCGCAAGTATGGGAATGCCAGCATCTTTTCCCCGCCCACGCGGGGGTGATCCCGGGCAGACATCGGCCGCCTTTGTATGCTTCTTCTTTTCCCCGCCCACGCGGGGGTGATCCCAATGCCGAGACATAGACAGCCGCCAGAGCTGCCTTTTCCCCGCCCACGCGGGGGTGATCCCTCTACAACACCTGTGCACGCCTGATCGAACGACTTTTCCCCGCCCATGCGGGGGTGATCCGAAGTTGCCCACACCCATGGACGGTTCCAGAATCTTTTCCCCGCCCACGCGGGGGTGATCCTGGAACTGCCATACCATGAGAACGCCTGGTTCCCTTTTCCCCGCCCACGCGGGGGTGATCCCATAGATATCCGGGAGTAGGAAGGACGACTGTACTTTTCCCCGCCCACGCGGGGGTGATCCCATAGCGCAGATCGTTTTTGACGCGGTGCAACGCTTTTCCCCGCCTGCGCGGGGGTGATCCTATCCGAGATGTCGATGCCAAACTCCCGGTAGCCTTTTCCCCGCCTGCGCGGGGGTGAACCCATGGCAGAGATCACCGCTGCGGTCAGTTCCGCCTTTTCCCCGCCTATGCGGGGGTGATCCTTATAATCCTTTTTGCCGTACAAAAAGTACGGACTTCTCCCCGCCTGTGCGGGGGTGATCCTGCCCCGACCGACCTGCGCGGGCGGCCCATCAACTTTTCCCCGCCCACGCGGGGGTGATCCCGGCCCGTGCAAGGATGCACTCGACAAGCTGGACTTTTCCCCGCCTACGCGGGGGTGATCCCAAGCGGAAATCTATCCGCTCACAGGTGAGTGACTTTTCCCCGCATGTGCGGGGGTTCCACATTGACAACCCTGCGCAAAAAGCAGATAATAGGTTTATCTTGAATGCAGAGCGAGGGAAAGTATATGCTGTATTTTGAAAACGATTACTGCGAGGGTGCGCATCCGGCGATCTTACAGAAGCTGGTGGAGACCAACTTTGAAAAGGTCTCCGGCTACGGCACCGATCCCTATTGCGCCAGTGCGCGGGAGAAGATCCGCGCGGCGTGCGGTGCACCGGATGCCGATGTCTGGTTCATTTCGGGCGGCACCCAGAGCAACGCCATCGTCATTGCATCGATGCTGCGCCGCTGGGAGGGTGTGCTGGCCGCATCCACCGGCCATGTGGCCGCTCACGAGGCCGGTGCCATCGAGTTCACGGGCCACAAGGTCATCGGCCTGCCGCACACCAACGGCAAGCTGGATGCCGGGACGGTTGAGGACTGGTGCAGGACCTTCTATGCCGATGGCAATATGGACCACCTTGTGTTCCCGGGCATGGTGTACATCTCCCACCCGTCGGAGTACGGCACCCTGTACACCAAGGCAGAGCTGGAAGCGCTGTCCGCTGTCTGCCATAAGTATCACATGCCGCTGTTCATGGACGGTGCCCGTCTGGGCTATGGTCTGGCCGCCGAGGGCACCGATGTGACGCTGGCCGATGTGGCCCGCCTGACCGATGTGTTCTACATCGGCGGCACCAAGGTGGGTGCGCTCTGCGGCGAGGCAGTTGTGTTCCCCCACGGCGCACCGGCTCACTTTATGACCATGGTCAAGCAGCAGGGCGCTCTGCTGGCAAAGGGCCGTCTGCTGGGCATCCAGTTCGATGTGCTGTTCACCGATGACCTGTACCAGACCATCAGCAAAAATGCCATTGAGACCGCCGCCGTGCTCAAGAAGGGGCTGGCCGGGAAGGGCTATTCGTTCTTCATGGATTCGCCCACGAATCAGGTGTTCATCGTGTTGTCCAACGAGCAGCTGGCCGCGCTGGAAGGCAAGGCCAAGTTCGGCTTCTGGGAGAAGTACGATGATACCCACACCGTTGTCCGCATTGCCACCAGCTGGGCCACCCGGATGGAAGAGGTGGAGCAGCTGCTGGAGCTGATGTAAGGGCACACCTGCCAAATGGCGGTGCATCTCTTTGTGCAGGATGCAGATTGTATTTCCTGCGCGGATATGCTATTCTTAACTAGATAAAGACTGCACTTTGTGCACCGTGGAAGGATGGTTTGTATTATGGGCTTTTTTGACAAGCTTTTTGGCGGCAAGGCCGCATCCGAGACGAAATTTTCCGGCCAGAAGATGACGGTCATGCTTCCCATTGACGGCAAGGTGATCCCGCTGGAGCAGCTGCCTGACGAGACTTTTGCCTCTGCGATCCTGGGCCCCGGCTGCGGCGTGGAGCCCACCGGCGACACCGTTTATGCTCCCTTTGACGGCACCGTTACGCAGGTGCCCGAAAGCCTGCACGCCGTTGGTATGATGAGCGATGACGGCATTGAGCTGCTGATCCATGTCGGCATGGACACGGTGGAGATGAAGGGACAGGGCTTTACCTCCCTGACCAAAGAAGGGGCTAAGGTCAAGGCCGGCACCCCGCTGCTGAAGGTGGATCTGGAAGCCATCCGCGCCGCAGGCCACCCCACTGCAACGGCTCTCATCGTGACCAACAGTGATGACCTGCCGGAGATCAGTGTTGTTGCAAACGGCGATGCTGCCGCTGGCACGCCGGTGTTCAAGTTCAAGAAATAAGTAAGCAGATCCCCCGGAGGCAGAGTGCTTTCGGGGGATTTTTGCGGAGAAAAGTCGTACTTATTTGCAAAAAAGCTGTATTTTGCGTGATTTTCTCTTGCATTGCAGGGGGAGTTGTGCTAGAGTAGGCAAAGTGTGAGCCAAAAACCGGTACTGTGAGAGGAAAAGGATATGGAAACAAAAAAGAAGCACGAATTATCCCTTGCAAAACGTATGGCGATCTCTCTGGTCTGCGGCCTGGTGGCCGGTCTGGCCTTTATGTTCCTGCGGGAGCATCTGAACGCCAGCGGTCAGGCACAGACCTGGACCACCATCAACAACCTGCTGTTCCAGGATATCACCGCCGATGGCGCTGAGCGTGCCTTTGGCATCTTCTACATCATCGGCCAGCTCTTCATCAAGGCGCTGCAGCTGGTGATCATCCCCATGGTCTTTACCTCCATTTCGCTGGCCATTGGCAGCATTGCAGACATCCGCACCATGGGCCGCATTTCTGCAAAGACCCTGTTCTGGTTCCTGCTGTGCTCCTTCCTGGCGCTGCTGCTGGCAGGCTGTGTGGGCTACGGCACCTACTCCATGGGCCTGTTCAACACCCACATCGAGGGTCTGGCAGAAGCCAGCGGCTCCACCGGTTCCAACCCCCTGAACGTGGTGCTGAACATCATCCCCTCCAACATCATCACTGCCTTTGGCAGCAATGGCGCTGTGCTTTCCAGCGTGTTCCTGGCAGTGGCCATCGGCCTGAGCATGAACACCCTGGGCGAGAGCCGCACCGCGACCCTGCGCCGCCTGCTGGGCGAGGTCAACGATGTGGTGGTCGTGTTCCTGAACTTCATCGTCAGCAACTTTGCACCCTTTGCAGTCTTTGTGCTGCTGACCCGTACCTTCGCCATCTACGGCATCGATTACCTCAAGCCCGCGCTGGTCTATGTGGTGGTCACGGTGGTCCTGCTGCTGGCCTTTCTGATCATTGCCTACCCGCTGGTCATTGCACTGGGGGCCAAGCTGGACCCTTTTACCTTCATCCGCAAGATCGCCAACGTGGCAGTGTTTGGCTTCTCCACCTCCTCCAGCGCCGCCACCCTGCCCCTGAACATCAAGGTGTGCGAGGAAGAGTTCGGCGTGGATGAGAGCATTGCTTCCTTCGTCCTGCCGCTGGGCATGACCATCAACATGGACGGCACCGCCATCATGCAGGTCATTGCCACCGTGTTCATTGCAGGCTGTGCCGGTTACACCGTCACCCCCGGCCAGCTGGTCGTGGTCGCCCTGCTGGCCCTGCTGGCATCTGTGGGCACCCCCGCCGCTCCCGGCGCTGGGGCTGTCATCCTGTTCACCATCCTGTCCGGCATGGGCTTCGTCAACGACGGCGCGCTGCTGGCCTACTCCCTGATCCTGGCCATCAACCGCCCCATTGAGATGCTGGTCACCTCCCTGAACGTGGTGGGTGATGCAGTTGCCAGCATCTGCGTTGCCAGGAGCGAGGGCCTGCTGAACGAGAAGACCTTCAATAAGTAACAATACGCCGTAACAGGCGCAGCAAAACTCCCATGCACAGCATCTTCCGATGTGAGCATGGGAGTTTTTTGTGTGGTAGTATTTGTGGGAAGAGTGTGGTATACTCGGCTCAGTTCAACAACTCGGAAGTTGTGAGGGCAAATAAAGCGGATACCACGATACAAGATACCATGGAGGAATATGAGAATGTCGAAAGATGAGTATTTGATAACCGATACGCCCCTCAAAGCGTTGACGGTT
>OLRG01001091.1_pt1 | contig 22965 bp, 20 predicted proteins | sample 1672331 | NCBI WGS metagenome assembly OLRG01 (sample SAMEA3136672, study PRJEB25190) | human gut metagenome
GTCGCGGGTTCGATTCCCGCTGTTAGCTTCAAGCCGGAAACTCTGGAGAATTGAGGGTTTCCGGCTTTTTTTGCGTTTTGGAAAAGAGGGTAAAAACAGGTCGTTTTTGAGGGCTTGGCGACCATTTGGCGACCAAATGAAAAAATATAAAGAAGTCATATTTATTGGAAATTAAATATCTTCCTTTGAATGAAGGAAAAATTTTTTGGGGTGAAAGTTTTTCATAGAATGTGTGGAAGTATTTTTATAAAGGGTATATAATAAATTTATACGCAATGCGAGTGAATTATGGAGGGATATGGTAACATGGAAAGCAAAGAGATTTTATTGGATTTAAGGAAACAGTCGGGGATGAACAGGCGTGAGTTTGCAGAATACTTTGGCATACCATATAGAACACTACAAGATTGGGAATTAGGAAATCGGAGGATGCCGGAGTATTTGCTGATGTTGATGGAATACAAACTGCATGGAGAGAATTTTATAAAGTAAGATAAAAATACCTTTTGATAGTCATATGAGGCAGTGACCATCAGAAGGTATTTTTGTTATTCATCTAAATCAATTTTGCCATGTTTATCTTCAAATTCCTGTATGTATTCTTCCATAATGTATTCGAGTTGGCGGGTGGTTGTAAAACCATGAAGTTGGGCGATGTGCTTTAGGCTATTCATAACGGCTTCATTGGTACGTACGGTTGTTTGACCAAGAACATTTTGGTTGTCAGAGGCGTGACGGTGGATATATTTTTTGATCTGACGATCTATTTCATAATTCATAGATGTCGCATTATATCCGGCAATGTATTTAATCTTTTGAAGATTAGTGTCTAGGGTGCGAAATGTAAAACGGATAGTGTTGTCATCAGGCATTGGGCGCTCCTTTAATTAATCGTGCTGATTTAAAATAATTAATTATTATAGCAAGAAACAAACTAAAAAAACAAAGATGACATCTTGCAAGATGCTATAAAATATTGACAAATAAATTAAAGGACTTATAATTAATATATGTACACGAAATTACGGTTATTTTGCTTATTTTAATTTAGTTAAATGGATTACACAAAAAGGAGTCACAAGTTATGAAAAAATGTAAAAACCAGTTATTAGCAGCATTGATCGCCAGCACCATGGCGATGTCTATGACCGCATGCAGCGGCGCATCAGCAGAAACAACAAAACCGTCAGAAACAGCAGTAACAGAAAAAGCCACAGAGACAGAAAGTGAATCAGAGACAGCCGAGGCGAAAGAGTATGACCTTGATGATGTCAAAGACTACGTGGAAGGCGTTGATGACTATAAGATCTACATTAAGGACGCGGACAAGATGGAGCAGAAAGACTTGTTCAAACAGATGAAGAAACTGGTGCTTGAGAAAGCCAAAGGTGATGACCATATGGTCAAGTCCGTCGATGTGGATTTCAAGGAATCTTCCGATAAGGATGAAAAGGCAAAAGATATTTATGAGATGACTTATACCATCACAGCAGATGCTGCTGAACTGGCAGAGCATGCCGGAGAGGAATATGCAGGTGACGGTTCCGATGTTGTCATCAAAGTTGTCTTTAAAGCGCAGCTTGTATCTGAGAAAGAGGCAGCAAAGCTTGTAAAAGCAAAAAAGGTTGTCCTTGGCTATGAAGCAAAGGAAGAAACAGGTTCTTCTGATACAAAGAAGAATAATGCCGTTGCATCCAATAAAACAAACAGCAACAGCTCTAATAAGAACAATACAGGTAACAGCAGCAATTCCTCTAACAAAGGAAACAGCTCTTCAGGAAATGGTTCTTCTCATAAGAACAATTTCGGCAGCAATGGATCTTCCGGTAATGGAAATTCCGGTTCCAATAAAAACAATGGTTCCAATAAGGACAATAAAGACAACAATAATAAAGATAACAACAAAAAAGATGACAACAAAAACAATAGCGGCAACAATGGTCAGAACAATAACCAGAAGCCGGAGAAACACACCCATAAATATGTAGAGACTATCACAAAGCAGGCAACATGCACAGAAGACGGTGAAAAGCTGCATAAGTGTGCATGTGGTAAGAGCTATACAACGATCATCATTTCAACAGGCCATAAGTACGATAACGGCACAGTTGTCAAAGAAGCAACATGTACAGAGAAAGGCCAGAAGGCTTACAAGTGTTCCAAGTGCAGCTTTGTGAAACTGGAAGACATTGCAGCGACAGGCCATAAATATGGTGAAGCTGTTGTTTTAGAGGAAGCGACATGTACAACACCTGGCAAACAGGAAGTGAAGTGCGAAGTCTGCGGCGATACAAAGACATCTGAGATCCCGGCTAAGGGACACAGCTATGATGACGGTGTTGTAACAAAAGAAGCAACATGCGCGGAAGCAGGTGTAAAGACCTATACATGCTCTGCATGTGGCGATACATATACAGAAGAGATCCCTGCAACAAATAACCATACATGGGATGAAGGTAAGGTCACAAAAGAAGCAACATGTACAGAGGACGGTGTAAAGACCTACACATGTACTGTCTGCGGCGAGACAAAGACCGAAACCATCAAAGCAACAGGTCATGCTTATGATGAGGGTACAGTGACTAAAGAGCCGACATGTACAGAAAAAGGCGTAAAAACCTACACATGTAAGAACTGTGGCGAGACAAAGACTGAAGAAATCCCTGCAGCTGGCCATAGCTTTGGCGAATGGGAGATCGTTAAAAAGGCAGGCTGTGAGACAGACGGAGAGAAAGTGCGTACATGCACAGCATGCGGTGAGAAGGAGACAGAAGTCATTCCTGCAACAGGCCATGCCTATGATGAGGGTACAGTGACTAAAGAAGCCACCTGTACAGAAAAAGGCGTAAAGACCTATACATGTAAAAATTGTGGTGAGACAAAAACGGAAGAGATCCCTGCTTTAGGCCACAGCTTCGGTGAATGGACGATCACTAAGTATGCAACATGTAAGGAAACCGGTCTTATGACAAGAAAGTGTACACACGACGGCTGTACAGAAGTTGAGACAAAAGAGATCCCGAAACTGGAAAACCATTCATGGGATGAGGGTAAGATCACAAAGAAAGCAACATGTACAGAGGACGGCGTAAAGACCTATACATGTACTGTATGTGGCGAGACAAAGACGGAAGCAATCCCGGCTGTCGGACATCAGTATGGAGACTGGACCGTAACGAAAGAAGCAACAGCCACAGAGAAAGGTGAGGAATCCCGTACATGTGCAGCTTGTGGTAAAGTAGAAACCCGTGAGATCCCTGCCAAAGGCGAGGAAACAGAACACACATGGGGTGAATGGACAGTCACAACAAAAGCGACATGTGAAAATGATGGTGAAGAAACACGCACCTGTAAAACATGTGGCAAGACCGAAACACGCAAGATCCCTGCAACCGGTCATAACTGGGGCGATTGGACTGTCACAAAAGAAGCGACATGTAAAGAAGCCGGCGTGGAAACAAGAAAATGTACACATGATGACTGTGAAGCAACGGAGACATGCGAAATCCCTAAACTGACAGAGCATCAGTTTGATGATGGCGTTGTTACAACACCTGCAACATGTGCAAAAGAAGGCGTAAAGACGTACACTTGTAAAACATGTGGTGAAACTAAGACGGAAGTGATCCCTAAGACAGATGACCATAAGTTTGGCGAATGGACAGTCACAAAGAAAGCAACATGTGAAGCAGAAGGCGAACAGACCAGAACATGCTCTGTATGCGGCAAGACTGAGACGCAGCCTATCCCTAAGACAGACCATGACTACGAAACAAAAACAGTCGTTGACAAAGAAGCATGGGATGAAAAAGTGGCAGATCATACTGTTTATATTTGCAAAGGATGCAAAGGTGAATTCGATTCCGCTGAAGCTTTTGAAGCTCATATAGCAGAATTAGAAGAAAAATACGATAATGATTATGATAAAATCATGGAAAATCATGGGGCAGTTAATAATTCTACACGAGTAGAATATAAAACAGTTCATCACGATGCTGTAACGCATGAAGAGCATGTTTGCAAGGCATGTGGCGCTACGAAAGAAGAAGAGATTCCTGCAACGGGTCATGAATTTGGTGACTATGAGGTCACAAAAGAAGCGACATGTACAGAAGATGGTGTAAAGACTGCAAAGTGTACACATGACGGATGCAAAGAAACAAAGACGGAGCCTATTCCGGCAACAGGCCATAAGTATGAGACAAAGTCTACAACAGTAACAGTAGAGACTGCTGAAAATGGTGATAAGATCACTAAGACCACAACAGAGAAGATCTGCAGCAGCTGCGGTGAAGCAGAACATAAAGATCATACATGGAGTGACTGGACTGTAACTAAAGAGCCTACAACAACAGAGATGGGCTCTAAGACCAGAACATGCTCTGAATGTGGTGCAACAGAGACGATGGACATTGCAAGAGTAGCAGAACCGGAGCATAAAGAGCATACATGGGATGATGGTGTCGTTACAACACCTGCAACATGTGAAAAAGAAGGCGTAAAGACTTACACATGTAAAACATGCGGTAAAACAAAGACAGAAGTGATCCCTGCAACAGGTCATAAATTTGGTGACTATGAGGTCAAAAAAGAAGCGACATGTACAGAAGACGGTGTAAAGACTGCAAAGTGTACGCATGACGGTTGTACTGAGACAAAGACGGAGTCTATCCCTAAGACAGGCCATGACTACGAAGAGCAGACAGAGCAGAAGAAAGTTGTGGATAAAGAAGCTTATGACGAACAGGTACCATACACTGTCTGGATTTGTAATGGCTGTGGTGAAGAGTTTGATTCATCCGATGCTTTAGATGAACATATTTGGGCAGCAATAGATGGTAAAATTCCAGGACATCCAGAACAGTACAATGATAGCAATGATACCAGATATAAAACTGTCCACCACGATGAAGAGTTCCACTACGAAACAATTACTAAACATGTTTGCAAGGTATGTGGACATGTAAAAGAAGATTAATCAGCCTAAAAGACAATACGTCTTTTTCATAATTTGCTCCAAGGCCCTTTCGGAGAAATCCGGAGGGGTCTTTTTTTGATTTCGTGTTCTCTTTTTGAGGTGTTAACAAAAAGTATCATATTGTAAATGTACTTATAAAACAAAGATTGGGGTGTATGCAGCATAGATTACATATAAGCAGGTTTTCTTTTAAAGGTGTTTACTTAAAGTTTTGAGTAACTGGTGATTAGTTCAATTCTTTTGTTTTATATTATTGTACCGGAAAAGGAAGAGGGGTTTAAAGCCTCTTCCTTTTCCGGTACAATATAAAGTAAGAAGAATATTTATATATATAAGCAGATTTCCGCCATTGGAAGAAAACTGGATATTCTCAGTTTTCTTCCAATGGCTTTTTGTATATAGCGATAGTCTGTGACAATTTGATATAAATTAGCAGTTTTTCTTTACAAGAACACGCTATGCGTATATAATATAAACATAAACACACGCAAAGCGTATATAATGAATGCGTAGGTTAATACGAATTGAGGAGGGAGTTGAACTGCAATGGCAAGTATTTTGAAACGCAAGGACACCTATAAAATCACTGTATTTGCCGGACGGGATTCTAATGGTAAAAAAATAAATTATTATGCAACTTTTACACCTGACTCTAAAAAAACAAGGGCTCAAAACAACAAGGATTTAGATGAATTTAGCCGTGAGTTTGAACGAAAAGTTAAGGAGGGCTCATATTTTGATGGAGATCATATGACACTGCAGGAATTTTCAGAGAAATGGCTTGCCGAGTGTATAAAACCTAAAAAAGCCATTACAACGTATGATAATTATAAAATGAACCTTGAGAACCATATTCTGCCGGCACTGGGGCATATGAAGTTGTCAAAAATTCGGCCGATACATATTCAACGGTTTTGTAATGAGCTTGCGGAGAATGGACGTATTGATGGCAAAGATAAGCCATTATCTTCATCGACGATTAAAAAGATTAATGCTATTTTGTCATCATTGTTTCATCGAGCTGTTTTGTGGCAGCTTATAGAGAGTAATCCTTGTCAGCGAGTGGAGCTGCCGGACACATCGGTGATAGCTGATAATTGTGATGTCGCAGATATCATGCAAATAGATAGGCTTTTATCGACTGCCGGGACAATGCAGGAGGCAGAGAAATGTTTTACACCAGAAGAGGCGGTTTTATTTTTAGATGTATTGGATAAAAGCGAGTTGCCATTTCAGATTAAAGTGTTTTTGAATCTTTCAATTTTTTCTGGATGCAGGCGTGGTGAGTTGCTTGCGCTTACATGGCGGGACATTGATTTTGAAAATTCCAGTATTCAGATTTATAAGGCTGTAGCAAAAAGCAAAGGACAGATGATCCTAAAAGTTCCCAAAAATAAATCTTCTGTCAGAACCCTCATGTTGCCGCAACAAGTGATGGATATGCTCAGGCAATTAAAACAGGAGCAGAGGGAGTATGTACTTAAGATAGGATCGGCCTGGAAGGGCAAGAGAGGAAAGAAATATGACTATAATTTTTTGTTTACACAGTGGGATGGGTCACTCATTTATCCTACAACGCCATACAGTGATTTTAAAAAGTTGATTCGTAATTACAATAAAACAGCTCCGGCAAATGCGCAACTGCCGGACATTACACTGCACGATTTGAGACATACAAATGCAACGTTGCTGATAGCACAGAATATTGATGTCAAAACAGTTTCAAAACGCCTCGGGCATGCTCAAACAAGTACAACTATGAATATCTATGCTCATAGTCTGCAAAAGATGGATCAGACAGCCTCAGAGGCGCTTGAATCAGTTTTGTGTAAAACCTCAGTTAATATGTAGGTTAGGTTGACCAGATGATTTTTAGAATTTTTAATATTTACTTTAACGGTAGAAAACTGCTGTGTTCCTAAGATAATAGGAACACAGCAGTTTTTTTATGCAATTCTTTAGAAATCCTTAAGTATAGCACATCAGATAGAGTATTAAAATTTGCAGAAATAGGTATAAAAAACAGTTTTTAGTGATTTTTACCAAAAAATATGTTCGGGTATAAAAACTGCCGTTTTCGATTTTCGCAAAATTATCATATAAATCAAATATGATAATCTTAGGTCATAGGCGAGAACAAAACAATAATATGAAAGGAGTAAAAAATGCTTGAGAATGATTTAAATATGTTGTATGCGGAGTGGGATGATGAGATTAGCGATAATCTAGGTTGTGAGATTTTAGTATCTTCAGGGATATATGATTTCATAGTGACTAAATTTGAACGTGGTCGATTCGAAGGGAATGAAAAGATACCTCCGTGCAATAAAGCGATACTTACATTAAGAATATTGACCTGGGAGGGATCTGCATTTTGCAAAACAGAACTGATATTGCATCGATCATTAGAGTGGCGTTTAAGCAGCTTTTTCAGATGTATAGGCGAAAAGCGGATGGGGGTTCCTTATACCATGAATTGGGATCATGTGCGAGGCGCTAGGGGATGTGCAAAATTTGATGTACAAATATATATAGATAGTGACGGAAATGATCGGGGCGAGAATGTAGTGACAGAGTATTTTGACAAAATACCAGATGAACAGTTATTTACGTAAAACACGATGATATATATAACGTGGATATATTAGACAGATATGGAGGAAATCAAATGATTGGAAAAACATTATTAGATGGATGTATGGATTGGAATGACGTAATTTTAAAGGATGTAGAAGAGGATGGGGAGTTAACAGCCAGTAGAACAGACGTGGCTGAAAACAATGTAGATCAGAATATTTCTAAAATACAGAGAAATACAGTTACAGTGGATACTGAGGGTGATGGACTGCCATCCGTAATTTCTCTGGACAAATATAAAAATCATGTGCCAAAGTTATCCGATGAGCTGATACAAGGCGTTTTGAGGGTGGGGCACAAAATGTTGATATCAGGACCTTCAAAAGCAGGGAAAAGCTTTTTGCTGATGGAATTATGTATTGCCATTGCTACAGGCGGTGAATGGCTGGGGTTTCCATGCAAAAAGGGCCGTGTGTTTTATATTAACCTGGAAATTGACCCTAACTCATGTATTACCAGATTTCTGAAAATCTATAATGCGCTTGGCATAACGGATACTAATGACATGAAGAATATTGATATTTGGAACCTTCGTGGTCATGCAGTACCATTAGATCAATTAGTACCAGATATTATTAAAAAGACAAAAGACAAGCAGTATGATGCGATTATCCTGGATCCTATTTACAAGATTTTGACAGGCGACGAAAACTCCGCAACCGAAATGGCAAAATTTACAAATCAGTTTGACCGGATTTGTACAGAGACAGGATGTGCAGCCATCTATTGTCATCATCATTCTAAAGGTGCGCAGGGCTCAAAAAGGGCGATGGACAGAGCGTCTGGCAGTGGAGTCTTTGCCAGAGATCCGGATGCCCAGCTGGACATCATACAGTTAGAGTTAACAGAAGAACAGAAAAATAAGCTCCCGGATTCAAACATTACTGCATGGCGGGTAGAGTCCAGCTTGAGGGAGTTCCCAAACATCGTACCGGTCAATATGTGGTTTGAACATCCGATACATTTGGTAGATGAAGACGGTACGCTGTTAAAAAGCGCAGCACAGGGAAGTTTTGCTGCAGCACGAGCTAAGAACAGCAAGTATACCACAAAAGAGGAACGTAAAGAGCGTCTTGACAGAGCGTTTCAGGCTTGTCAGGCAGAGGCACCTGGAGGAAATGTGAAGGTTGAGCAGATAGCGAAGTATTTAAGTGTGTCGGACAAAACCATCAGAAGCTATGTGAAAGAAAATGAAGATCGATATTGTCTTCAGTGTGGCTATGTAGTGAAAGTAGATGGTGTGGGAAGCTTATAAAAAGTTTCGGGAAGGAAACCGCTTTGAGCGGGTTTTCTTCCCAGAACAGAAGAGGATGTATGAGAGTGAGGTGTGTATTATGGAAGTGAAAGAGTATCTGGGACAGGCAAAGCATCTTAATTTGCTTCTTGATGCCAAATTGGATCAGATTAGAAAATTAAAAAGCCAGGAGGAAAAAGCGGCAATTACTTTAAATGATGTCAATGAAAAAGTAAATACATTAGAACGCTTTAAACAGATGGAAGAAAAATTACAAGGTGAAATTGACGGTTTGCTTGATCTAAAAATGGAAATTATGGACACGATCAGTCTCGTGGAGGATGATGAGTGTCGGTTAATTTTGGAGAAGCGCTTTTTAAATGGGCAGAAATACTGTGACATTGCAAAAGATATGTATATGAGTGAAAAGAGTGTCTACCGAATTCAGGATAAAGCCTTTAAGGATGAAACCCTCAAAAAGATTGTTGAGAGTAAGAATAAGATGACAGTCAATGGGATGGAATGACAGTCGTATACGATGGTATATTGAAGGTACATAAAAGATATGTGAGAATGGCTGTAGTTAATAAAAAAGTCATTCTCACAGGAGAGGGTGGGAGATGAAATGGTTAGATAAAATTATTTATACCGGTTTATGGACGCAGCCGGTGGCCATAGGCATTGAGCTTAAGCTGTTGAGTTTGCAGGATTCTGTACAGATTACAGGACAGACATTAATAGCAATGACAGCGTTATCATTGCTTCCGGCATTTTACATCTATATGAGTAATAACATAGCCCGTTCAGGTGGAAAGAAAAAGTTTGGTTTATTGGATGCATTCGATGGAAAACCTGAGCCGTACTATTCCACAAAGAAGCAAGTGGCAATGTATCCGGAAGTACCGGAACAGCTGATTGCAGGCAGTAGACCTTTAGGAATTGTGTTGGGTAAATACCATGGGAAGTATGTATGCCGTCCGGTTGAACAAGATGGACACTATTTGATAGTTGGTGGATCAGGTAGTGGGAAGTCATCCTCATTGATTGTTCCTACATTATTGATAAATAATGATGTACCGGCTTTTGTGCTGGATATTAAAGGGGAATTAAGCCGCTTAGCGAAGAAAAAAGGTGATGCTAAGGTACATATTTTTAATCCGAATGACCGGCGGAGCTATGGCTATAATCCATTTTATAACCTGAAAAAGGAGAGTACTGAACAGGAGATTTTGGAAACTATGCAGATGGTTACATTTTCACTGATTTCGCTATCGGCGAATGTGAAAGACCCCTTTTGGAAAACATCTGCTAGAAACATGTTGTGTGGCTTAATGATTTATCATTTCAAACTGGGAAAGAACAACTTGGTGGATATCATGGATGCCATTTTGGGACGGTCAATCAAAGCTTCCATCCAGGAGGTTATGACTGGTTCGGACCCGACAACTGCGGAATATCGCTATCTGGTCCAGTTCTCTGACATGGCTGATGAGACTATAAGTGGTGTATATGCAGAAATGGCCAGCAACATCATTGTATTTGCCAATGATCAGGATATAAGATATGCGCTAAAACACAATTCGTTGAAATGTTCGCCGGTTGATCTGGAAAATGGCAATAGCATTTATGTTGTAATCAGGGAGGACAAGCTGACAGCTTATAATCAGGTGCTGCAGCTGATCATTAATCAGACGCTGAATGCATTAGAGAAACGACCTGAAAAATCAGAACCTATTTTATTTTTAATTGACGAGCTGCCGAGGATTTTATCGGCCGGAAAGATTGAGAGGCTTTTGGATGCCTCAAGGACATTGAGAAGCCGAAATGTCAGACTGACATTAGTTACACAAAGTGTCGAGGCATTGATGACCGTCTATTCTGAGAATGAAGTGGTTGATTTAATCAGTAACTGTAATTACAAAATTATCCTGGATGCCAGCAGTCAGAAGACTCAGCACACGATAAGTGAATGGTGCGGCAACTACAAAGAAAAGAAGAAAATATGGAATGAAGCCGGTACAAAGCAAAAGACTGGTATTTCCTTTGAGGAAAAGCCGATTGTGGAGGGCAGTGATTTGATGACACTGGCACAAACTGGAGAAGCTATTTTGGTCTGTCCATATGGGTATTTTCGTATTCAGAAGACACCTTATTATAAAGATAAGATTTTAAAGAAACTGGCCGATGAAGTGGCTGAATATAACAAGACAGTTGAAGAATTACATGAGTGTAAGAAGGAGGAGAAGAAAGATGTTATTATACGATGATTTTGTAAAAGAATGTAAAGATAAACTTCAAGATTATCTGAAATCACAGGGAGAGCAGGCAGAAGTTGTTTACGAGAGTGTGAAGAAAATTAATTTTCAAGAGGAAGCATTACTGGTAAGATACAAAGACGATCCGATCGCACCGGTTGTGTATATGTCCGGACGGTACATAGATTACCTGTCTGGAAGAGAAATGAGCGAAATTGTAAAGGATATTGCTAGGGATGTACAGGAGGCCAGAAAGCATCAGCCGGATCTTTCGGAGCTGACAGCGGAGTGGGCCTATGAGAGATTGTATTTATCCGTGATTAATGCGGAGAAGAATGAAGAGCTTCTAAATTCTGTTCCTTATCGGAAAATGGAGGACTTGGCATGTGTTGCAAAGTTTCGTTTAGATACGGAGTCCTCAGTACTGGTGAATGAAGATTTATGCAGAAAATTGAGAATGACATCAGAAGAAGTACTGGCAATTGCAGAACGTAACATGGTTAAAAATGGCTATCAATGCGAACCGCTAGATTTAGAGATCAAAAGGATATTAAAAGAGCAAGGTGTATCTGATAGAGAAATAGAAGAGGGTATGATGAAGACTCAATCTTCAATGATGTATGTTGCATCAACCGCAAATCACATGGAAGGTGCTGCTGTAATCGCTTCCCGAGAAGCGATGCACGATTTTTATGAGAAAATTGGTGAATCGTTTTATATTCTTCCAAGCAGTCGGCATGAAGTGATCCTTTTGCCTGATAGGTGTGGTTTGGCGACAGCAGATTTGGCTGAGATGGTCAAAGACGTTAACAGGCAGGTGGTCGATGAAAAAGATGTGTTGTCAGATCATGTGTATCATTTTGACGGCAGACAGATTGAAAGGGTCGATGGTATAGAAAAGGTAAAAGCTTTTGATAATAAAGTCACAAAATTTCATGGCAAAAGCAGATAGAAAGGAGATTTTTTATATGAGTAAGATTTCAAAAAAGGATAAGAGAATGTTGGAGAAATTCAGAGCATATCTGATGGTGGAAAGAAAGAATAGGGTGTTACCGACAGATGGCATGACAGAGATTCCGTTAAAAACAGGTACATTACAGATCCCGAAAGGTGCAATATGTGTGACCACTTGTAAACTTAAAGATGCCGATCAGGCAGGTATATTGTATCTTGGTCGGGATACTGCAGAGTACATTGTCTTTCTCACAGATTCAAAGGGATTAACCGATGAAAATTGTGAGATTGCCTGCTCTGCAGCCACATTGGCAATTTCGGAACCGGTTGATTATAAAAAAGTGATGATTTTTGGAATTGTGGAAGAAGATATTGGCCATTATACATATGGTTTGAGAATTATTCGAGATGGGAGATAGGGATATGGATGAGAAGAAAGCAATCAGCGAATTACAGGAAAAGCATCGCAGACAGATGGCGGACAATCGGGACAAGGTGAAAGAGAGAAAAGCCAGAACCCGCCGGTTGATTGAGAGAGGCGCTATTGCCGAGAGCATGATTGACGGTGCAGCAACAATGACTAATGATGAATTTGCCAGGATTATGCGCAGCATGATAACAAGAGATTAATATGCTGCCTGCCATCCGCAGGATTCCCTCGGAAGACTTTCGGTAGAACCCTGCGGGAGCAGCCCTCGGCAGAGCGCACCATTGCCACTTGTGGTAATGAGTAAGTGCGCCATTATGCCCCTCTGGGGCATAGGGATGTGGCTGTATCCAGCCTGTAGTCAATTATTCAGCGTATCCGCTGCTGTTGTTTTTGAGGGAGGATGGTATATGGCAATTTATCATTGCAGTGTCAAATGTATTACACGTTCAGAAGGAAGAAGCGCTGTTGCGGCTGCGGCTTATCGAAGTGGGGAAAAGCTAACTAATTGTTATGATGGGGTAACACATGATTATACGAAAAAACACTGGATCATCCATCAGGAGATTATGCTGCCAGAACAGGCTTCAGGTAGGTATAAAGACAGGGCTGAATTATGGAACTCTGTGGAGATGGCAGAACGTTCAAGTTCGTGTAGACTAGCCCGAGAAGTGCAGGTGGCCCTACCGTTGTGTTTTTTGTCAAGCACTTTTCCCTAAAAAAAGCGTCAGAATTCCCTGTTTTTAGCGAGGGATTTTCCCTACTTTAGGCAGGACGTTTTATGCATCCTGACGCATGAGGGCATGCTCCATCCGGTAGCTTTTTCCCTCAAAGATTAGTAAATGGCCATGATGAACAAGTCTATCGATCATAGCAGCAGCCATCTGATCGTCTGTAAATATCCCTCCCCATTTGGAAAATTCCAGATTGGTTGTCAGTATCAGGCTTTTACTCTCATAACTGTCGGATATCACTCGAAATAGTAACTGGGAGCCGTCCTTGTCTACTGGCACATATCCCCACTCATCCAGAATCAGCAGATCCAGGCTGCGTAAATCCCGGAGCAGCTTTTCCAGAGTCCCGTTTTTACGGGATTCCGCCAGTTTCAGAACCAGTTCTGTTACTGTATAAAACTTTGTTTTATATCCAAGATTACAGGCTTTCACACCAGCAGCGATTGCCATATGTGTTTTCCCTACTCCAACAGGACCGTATAGTACAAGATTCTTCTGCTCGGGCACAAATTCCAGTGATTCCAGCTCCTCCCTGCTAAAAGCAGGAGGAAGCTTGACATGCTGGTAGCTGTATCCTTCAAATGTTTTATATGTTGGAAACCCTGCCCGTTTGATCAGACGTTTCCGGCGGTTTTCATCACGCAGGGTAAGCTCTTCATTCATGAGTTCCAGGACAAACTCCAGCTGTTTCTGGGTTCCCTTCTCCTGACAGACCTCGGAGATCTTTGAGGATAAAAACAGCTGTCTGCTGGCATTCAGGATCTGTGTACAGAGGTCTTCTTTCATTTTTGGTGTCATCATAATGCTTTGCTGCCTCCTTTCAGGAATGCTTCGTCATAGATCTCCAATGAGGGACCGGTCTCTGGCGGAGTACTGATCCCATATCCGGTGATCCGGGCAGCCAGTACTGATGCATCACAAATATTAATATTCCCTCTGGCACATGCCATTTCCATTGCAGAAGCAGCAGCCTGAAAGCCATACTGATTTGTAAGTTCGTTCATGATCCTCAGGCAATCCTTAAGTTTCTCTTTCGGCTGTGCATCCATGTATGTACGCAGGGCATCCGGGGTTTCCTGTCTGAGTCCACTGTTTCCCCATGCTCCAGAGTTTTTCATAAGGACAGCAAGAGTAGTCGTATAATCACTGACATCGCTCCTGTTGTCGCCAAATACACGTTTATGTGTGGTAATGACCTGTCCTCCTTCGGTAAGGATATCGACTGTGTGGGCATGAATTCCAACCAGTACCTTTTGATTGGCATTTTCAGGTCTTGTTGAATAAAAATGTTTTCCATCCATGCAGACTTTTCCATAACCATCTGCCTTCAGCCATTCATATCTGCATACATTAAAAGGTTTAGGCGGCAGCATCAGCAACGCTTTGCGGTCTTCCTCAAAGAGTTCACAGATCGGAACCTGTTTTTTATAGTGAAGCTCAGAAGCTTTCCGCTCGTGCTTTAAAAGCAGCTTATGATTATACTGGACAACATCTGAAAAATGCGGAACAGGCACAAAGAGGTTTGCCCTGTTATAATCCACCTTGCGTTCCACATTTCCCTTTTCCCATCCGGAGTAAGGGTTACAGAATCGGACACGGAAGTGGTAATGGGCACGAAAACGGGAAAAAAGTTCTGTTTCGTGAATCACATCACCGATCCTGCGTCCAACACCAGTAGCATTATCAAAGATCAGCAGTGGAGGTACACCTCCAATGAACTCAAAGATATCAACCAGCCCCTGACAGACGCACTCAGCCGTTTCACCGCCAAATACCTGACTGTATCCATCGTTGCTGTAAGGGAATGATAAGGTAAGATATTTCTTCCTGATCAGCTTTCCACTTTCATAGAAATCAGCTTCTCCAAAATCAACCTGGGCGGGGCCGGGATCCCATACCAGTTCAAGGTTTGCTTTTTCTGTCTGAACGGAGCGGCACTTTTTCAGATAGCGCTGGACAACACTGTAGCTGCCTGTATATCCCTGTTCTTCAACCAGGCGTTCATATATCCGCTGTGCAGTGTGATGTTGTTTGCGCCAGTGTTTTTTATCCTCATCAAGCCACTCCTGGATAACAGGCTTAAAAGGATCCAGCTTGGATGGTTGCGTCTGGACAACCGGCGGTACCGGAGAAAAGTCCTCCTGAGAAAGATATTTGCGGATTGTTTTAGGATCAGCACCAGTTTTCTTTGAAATTTCACTGATTCGGTATCCACAATTACTTAAATCTTTGATATGATTGATCTGGGACATAGTGTACATCTTCCTTTCCTCCTTTGAATAGATTGGTCTCTACACAAAGGATATCTGTATTGTGAAGGGGATACAATATGTCCCGCCTTTTTTGAGGAAAATCCCTTGCCGATTTCAGGGATTTTTGACGCTTTTTTCTGGTAATTTTAGTGTATCATAAACACCGTTGGAATTAACCATGGAAGAAAATATTGCTCTGGTGCAGCAATATGTCCAGAAGAATTTTGTCAGTCAGGGAATGTGTGCAGATATCGCTATTCATAGTCCGCCGAAAAAAAATGACAGGCATCAGCCTGTTGATAAAAACGGACACCCAACAAAGTTGTTGAATGAGATGCAATTTCATAATCCCCATGCACATATTTTACTCACTGTTCGCCCAATGGATGAGAAAGGAAAATGGCAGCCTAAAAGCCAGATAGAATATGTATGTATAAAGGATGGCGAAGAGAAGGGAATGACAGCAGCCGAGTTTAAGCAGGTAAAGGATGATGGATGGGAAAAACAATATCACTTTATCAGCAACGGGAAGAAAGTATGGCTTCCGGCATCTGCTGGGAAAGAACTGGGATTAGAGAGAGTCAGCAAAATGCCGAAGACAACTCGATTTGGCAGGGAGAATCCCATCTGTAAACAATGGAATAGAGAGGAGAGCATCATTCGGTGGCGTAAAAGCTGGGAAGATATTGTTAATCAAAGGTTTCAGGAAAAGAAGATGGCGGTTCGAATTGACAGCAGATCATTTAACGACCAGGGACGCGAAGAAGAAATACCAACTATTCATCTGGGACCGGAAGCTGTACATATGAATCGGCGGGCAGAACGTCTAATGGCCGAAGGGCAAGATTCAGATAAGGTGGTTCGACCTGAAAAATGGTATATCAATGAGAAGATTAAAGAACACAATCGTCTGGTAAATGAATTAAAAGAAAGATTTGAACAGGCTGTTGCGGCAATTAAAGCACAGACAAAAGAATATATTGGCCAGATGGCAAAACAGTTAGAGTCATTGAGAAACAGAATTATTTCAGCAGTCTATGAATCAATGCAATTTGAAAATGAGCGAAGTGTTGATATGTTGAAATATGAGTCCGATGAAGAGAGAATCAAGTATTTGGAAGGCTTGGTGGAAGAGGCAAAACATCAAAAGATTGTATCTGAGAGAAATATTCAAAACCTTCAGAAGCAAATAGATCAGTTATCCTTCATAGAATTTACTAAGAAACGTACATATTTGAAACAGATAGAGGCAGAACAGCGTAAGTTGGATGCAATGGATAGTTATATTAAGGCGGAGTTAAATAAGTACGGTGTTGATAGTGTTGATTTCGATATGATGGAAAAGCAGTATCAAGCGGATCAGATAAAGCTGCAGGAACAGCAAAGGGAGCTTTTACAACAAGTTGAAGATGCAGAACAAGCATATGTGCAGGCATTGGAAGATGTACCGGGTGAATATGCTGAAGAGATCCAGAAGGAACGCAAACAAATCCGGAAGGTGAATGAGAGCAGACAGATTCAGCAGCTTAAAAACGGCCAAACAGATCATAATTTATATAGAAGAGCCCTGCAAAAAGTCAATCAGAATTTAGTAAAAGCAGGACTAGAGCAAAAATCAGAACAGAGTATACGACAGGGTGCACAGGAGAAGCAAAATAACATCGGCAACAACAGGAGGAGGTGAGCATTATGAACAGTACATGTCCAACAATGTTGACAGTAAAAGAATGTGCCAATCGGTCAGGGCTTAGCTATGACTGCATCAGAAAACTGTGTCTGGAAAATAAGATTGTCTTTATCTATGCTGGTGCAAAGAGACTGGTCAACTGGGAAAAGTTTTGTGAGTATTTGAATGGGACTGCGAATAGAGCAGATGCGTAAGAATAAGGGTGCGGAAATCCATATGTATATTGGATTTTCGTGCCCTTATTAAGTGAGATAAAATTATTATTTATTATTAATTAAGAGATAAAATCACAATCAGATGAATAAACTACAATGAAAATGGATATATTATGATTGACATAAGAGATAAAATCACAATATAATGTAATTGATAATACTTAATAGTGGAGAATGGAGATGGTGAAATGTTTATAGGATTCTCAGTGAGTAATTTTTTGTCATTTAAGACGACGCAGACAATGTCAATGATTGCATCTAAGGTGGCGAGACATAAGCAGCATATTTTAATGGGAAATGGGAAGAAAGTTTTAAAAACCGGATTGATTTATGGGGCAAATGCAGGAGGAAAGAGTAATTTTATTAAAGCCATCGATTTTTCAAGAGATATTATATTGGAAGGCCTTGAGCAGGTTGATTTGAATAAAAAATATTTTAGGATTGACACCAGCAATTATAAAGTGCCGGGGGTTTTTGAATATCGCTTGATGACTCAGTCAGGAAAGGAATATTCATATGGCATTGCTATATCCTATGATGAAAAAGAGATTATTTCTGAGTGGCTAATACGTATAGAAAAGAATGGCTCAGAGACATTTGTTTTTAACAGAGATATTAATGAAGATGGAGAAAACATTACAGAGAGTGAGATAAAATATGAGAATCGTGAAGAGGCAATAAGATGGCAGGTTTATTTGGAGGACTTTGGTAAAAATATTTCTGACTCTTTAAAGAAAAAAACGATTCTAAGTGACATTGCAGAACGGAGCGGTAAACAGGTAGGGATTTTTAAAGAGATTCTGGATGTCTACAATTGGTTTCAAAGCATTATTATTTTATTTCCGACGAGCCAATATAGCGGACTGAATCAAATGATAGAAAAGGAAAACGTCAGACAGTTCTTTTCAAAGATGATGCAATATTTTGATACCGGCATTATGTCTGTAGAATCAAAGCAGGGGCCAATGGATTTTGATAAAATTTTTGAAGGGATTCCGGCAGAATATGCTGAGAAATTAAAGATTAAAATATCAAACGATATAACAAATGAGTCTGTTTTGTGTAAAGTTAATAATCAAATTTATTCTTTGAAAAAGGATGATGATGGCAATATTATAACAATAAAGATGATGCAGAATCATGGTAATGGTCAGGATTTATTTGAATATGCAGATGAGTCTGATGGAACAAAGCGTTTATTTGACTTGATTCCTTTATTCTATGAGCATAATGGAAATAGGGTTATTTTTATTGATGAAATTGACAGAAGCCTTCATACAAACCTGACACGTCGCTTCTTAGAACTGTTTTATAAATTGACAGAGAGGGATAATAGTCAGTTAATTGCAACAACACATGATTCAAATTTGCTGGATTTGGATTTAATCAGACAGGATGAAATATGGTTTGTAGAGAGAGTTAAAGATCAAAGTTCCAGGATGTATTCTTTGAATCGATATAAAGAACGGTATGATAAACGCGTGGACAAGGAATATTTACTTGGCCGTTATGAAGCGGTTCCGGTATTTAATGAAGAATTTCTGGAGGCTATCAATGCTTAATAAATACAGATTAGTGTCCGATGCATACAAAAGAGAGGATGAAAGTGATAAGATTCTGCCGGAGAAAATAATCTTTTTATCTGTGGAGGGCAATGATACAGAAAAGGAATATTTTGATGGGGTATCGAGATGCCGGGAAAAAATAGGCATCAATGCAAGGATTGATGTGGAGGTTCTTGGAAGAAGTAAGAAAGATACAAATAGCGCGCCGCAGCAAGTGCTGGAATTGCTTGAAGAGTATATCAGACTTCGACAGCAAAATGAAGATGATATGCTTCGTGAAATATCAGAGGAATTTAAAGAGACATACTCAATCGAATTTATAGAACGATATCTGAAAGACCCAGGACAAATACCTAAAAAGCAAAGAAATATATTTACAACAGAGCTTAAAAAGATTGGATATGATATTGAGTACAGGAAATATCTGAGAAAATATAATAAAGATTGGGATGTTTTTGCGGTATTGATAGATCGGGATAAAGAAACACATTCTGAAACGAATATGTATGACTGCATTAAGCATTGCCGCGACAAGGAATATCGGTGTTATATTGCAAATCCATGTTTTGAATTCTGGCTATTAATGCATCTGGCAGATATCATGAATGAGTATGGAGATCAGCTGGATGATATCAAACAAAATATTAAAAAGTCGAATCATCATACATTTGTAAGTGAAAAAGTTTCTGAACTTGGTCATCATGGTAAACATGGCATTAAGTTTGAAGAAAATTATCTGCCTAATATTGATAAAGCCATTGAACAGGCAAAAATATTTGCTTCGGATGAAGAAGATTTGGTAGATAATATCGGCTGTAATTTATGGAAACTGATGGAAGAATTAAAGTCATATAAAAGATAAATGTTACATATTCAGGCAAGGTTTGAGCGTATTCTTTTGGCGACCATTTGGCGACCAAACTTACAAAATACTGGCACAATTTATAAAAAGATAGACAAAGCTAACTTTGAAAAACCCAGTAAAATCAAGGGTTACAGCAATTTATAAAAAGATAAACAATGATTAAGTGGTGACTCGTAATGCGTAGGTCGCGGGTTCGATTCCCGCTGTTAGCTTCAAGCCGGAAACTCTGGAGAAGTGAGGGTTTCCGGCTTTTTTTGCGTTTTGAAAAATGTGTAAAAAAAGGGGCTTTTTTTGAGGTTTGTCTACTATTTGTCTACTACGCGTGAAAAAGTTAAGGTTATTTATTGTAGCTGGAATACAAACTGCATGGAGAGAATCTTACAAAGTAAGATAAAAATACCTTTTGATAGTCATATGAGGTAGTGACCATCAGAAGGTATTTTTGTCTGCATATGTTTTTAGAAGAGAAATATAATTTTATAATAAGGGTTGTATTTTTTTTAACTTCAAAATATAATAATAATGTGATTAATGTACACCAAAATATTAATAATAATGTGATTGCAATACACTAAAATAATAATAATTATGTGAGAGGTGAGCGCATGGAACGGTTTATTTTAAAAGAATTACTGGAGTGGAAGAACTCTCCCTATCGTAAACCTTTGATTCTGAAAGGTGTAAGACAGGTGGGAAAGACATGGATTCTGAAGGAGTTTGGAAGATGCTATTATGAGAATACGGCATATTTTAACTTTGATGAAAATGAAGAATATAAACAGTTCTTTGAGACGACTAAGGATGTTAGCCGTATCTTACAGAATTTGATGCTGGCAAGTGGTCAGAAGATCGTGCCAGAAAAGACACTTATTATCTTTGATGAGGTGCAGGACTGTCCGAAGGTTATTAATTCTATGAAATATTTCTGTGAGAATGCTCCGCAGTATCACATTGCCTGTGCAGGTTCACTTTTAGGCATTGCTTTGGCAAAGCCTTCATCTTTTCCTGTTGGCAAAGTTAACTTTATGCAAATTAATCCTATGACTTTTTCGGAGTTTTTAATTGCTAATGGTGACGAAAACCTTGCTGTATATCTGGAAAGTGTAGATGCCATTGAGCCGATTCCTGATGCATTCTTTAATCCTTTGTATGAGAAATTAAAGATGTATTACATTACAGGCGGTATGCCAGAATCTGTTCTGATGTGGACGGAAGCACGAGATGTATCTGCTATGCAGGAAGCTTTGTCAAATATCATTAGTGCCTATGAGCGTGATTTCGCAAAGCACCCGGATATCAAGGAATTTCCCAAAATCTCTATGATTTGGAAGTCTATTCCTTCGCAGTTGGCACGAGAGAATAAGAAATTTCTTTACAAAGTTGTCAAAGAAGGGGCAAGGGCTCGTGAATATGAGGATGCATTACAGTGGTTGGTTGATGCTCGGCTTGTTCATAAAATTTACCGTAGTTCTGCTCCCGGTCTTCCTGTGGCAGCTTACGATGATCTGTCAGCCTTTAAGATTTATCTTGTAGATGTTGGTCTGCTTCGGCGTCTGGCAAAGTTAGCGCCTACAGCTTTTGGTGACGGAAATCGTTTGTTCACGGAGTTCAAAGGGGCATTAACGGAGAATTTTGTACTTCAAACTTTAATTACACAATTTGAAGTGACGCCGCGTTATTGGTCACAGAGTAATCCTCCTTATGAAGTGGATTTCCTGATTCAGCGAGAAAATGATATTTTTCCTGTTGAGGTTAAATCTGAAGCTAATATATCCAGCAAGAGTCTGAAGAAATTTAAGGAGATTTTCCCGGATAAAGTAAAGCTTCGTGTGCGTTTTTCTCTGGATAATCTAAAATTGGATGATGATATGCTGAATATTCCGCTGTTCATGGCAGATCAGGCAGATCGATTAATTGGACTTGCTTTAGAGCAGAAAGTTGCCAATTAGAACTTTGAAATGAGGCTACCGCAATCCCACTGGCTTTAGACGGTGGGTTAAGGTAGCCAAAAGTTAGATATTATTGTATACTTATGGCATGGGGACATGGAAATCTAAAAACAGGCACAAATACTTATTACAATATCACATGTATCAGAAAAAATGCTTAAAAGATATATAGAAAACCAAGGTTAAGGCGGTGGCAGCAGATGTTAAAAGCATATAAATACAGAATATATCCCACTAATGAGCAGAAAGAACAGATAGCAAAGACATTTGGCTGCTGCCGTTTTGTGTATAATCGGACACTGGCGTATCGAAAAGAAGCATATGAGAAAGAGAAAAAAAACGTAAATAAAACCAACTGCAACAATTACTGTAACCAGGTTCTAAAAAAAGAATATGGATGGCTAAAAGAAGTAGATAAGTTTGCCCTTACGAATGCAATTTATAATATGGACGCTGCCTATCAAAAATTTTTTAAAGAACATACAGGGTATCCGAAGTTTAAGAGTAAACATGACGGTCATCAATCATACACAACTAATTTTACCAATGGGAATATAACGGCAGATTTTGACGGAGGAAAAGTAAAGCTGCCTAAACTAAAGGAAGTAAAAGCAAAACTGCATAGAAATTTTATCGGACAGATAAAGTCTGCAACGGTATCGCAGATGCCGAGCGGAAAATATTATGTATCAATTTTGGTGGAAACGGAACATGTGGAACTGCCACATACAGATCAAAACACAGGAATAGATCTGGGCATTAAAGATTTATGTATTACTTCAAAGGGAAAGAAATACGAAAATCCAAAAACCATCAGGAAATATGAAAAGAAACTGGCAAAGCTGCAAAGACAGTTAGCACATAAAAAAAAGAGAAGCCAAAATTACAACAAGATTAAAAAAAAGATAGCATTATGCCATGAAAAAATAACAAATAGCAGAAAAGACTATCTGCACAAGATATCCCATGAGATTATCAGCGAAAACCAAGTGATAGTTTCGGAAAATCTGCAGATACAGAACATGGTGAAAGATCATCATTTAGCAAAAGCTATAAGTGATGTTTCATGGTATGAGTTGACAAGACAGTTAGAATATAAGGCAAAGTGGAATGGTAGAAAATATATAAAGATAGATACATTCTATGCCAGCAGCCAGTTATGTTCGGTTTGCGGATACCAAAATACAGAGATAAAAGATTTATCAATAAGAGA
>OLRG01001093.1_pt1 | contig 22944 bp, 15 predicted proteins | sample 1672331 | NCBI WGS metagenome assembly OLRG01 (sample SAMEA3136672, study PRJEB25190) | human gut metagenome
CGGGCTTCATCCTGCGTTACATCATCCCCGACGGCAGCAAGTCGCTGGAAATGAAACTGGAAGGCGTCGGCTATGGCTTCCTTATTCCTGTGTTCTTCGTGGTGTCAGGCGCCGCGATCAACGTGCGCGCCGTGGCAGGCCGACCCGCGCTGCTCGTCGCGTTCATCGTAATGCTCATGCTGATTCGCGCGGTGCCCGTATACGTTGCGCTATCGCTCGACAAACGCGAGAATCCGCTGTCATCGCATCACCGCGTCACCGTAGCGCTGTATTGCACGACCGCGCTGCCGATCATCGTCGCCGTCACGTCGCTGGCGGTGAAGGTCGGCACCATGCAAAGCGACACCGCGTCGACACTGGTCGCAGCCGGCGCGATTACAGTGTTCCTAATGCCGCTGCTCGGCTCGATCACATATCAGGTGGCCGACGTACATCCGGTCACCGCGGTTCGGGAGATTGCGCACACGCCATCCGATTGGCGGACGATCGTACGCGAACATGCGCAGGTGCGTGCGCTGCTGCACCATCAGGACCGGCTCAAGCGTTTGGCGGAAACGTTGGACGCACTGGAAGCGCATGGGCACGGCGACGAGCATCGGGCCGAACTTGTGGAACGCGCGCGCCGCGAAATCGACCGGCAGCTGAAGGAACTCGGCCTGGACCCACAGCTCACCACGCAACTGCCACACAACTACCGTTATCCGAAGAACTGAGACGCGAGCGAGCCTTTCCGATACTCTAACTGTCCGCTTCTGGTGAATCGGACAGTCGTCATTCCACAGACTTGAGCGAGCTGATGGGGTCGATACGGTCGAGGACGGGGTTGACAAACAGTTGCACAAGCAACGCGAACATCATGGTCGCCACGACTGCGATCACGTAACTCAGCGGCTTGACCTCCACCTCGAAATAGAGCGACGGCATGTTGAGCGCCATGGTCAGCAGCCCGCCAACGAACCGGCCGAGCGGCAATCCCAGCACCACGCCCATGACGGTGAGGATCATCATCTCGCGATTCACGTAATGGTGCACTTCACGGTCGAAAAAGCCGAGCACCTTGAGTGTAGCCATCTCGCGCACGCGTTCCGACACATTCGTATTGGCGAGAGTGAACAGCACCACAAGCGCCAAACCTCCGGCGAGCGCCACAATCAGCGCCACGACCGCGCCCATAAGATCGAACTTGAAACTGTCGGCCATGTGCGCGCTGCTTACGGCTTTCACCACCGAGCTGTCCTTTTCGAGCGATTGAGCATAGTCAGTTTGCGATTGGTCAGAGCCGGAAAGTTTGGCATACATGGCATTCCAGGTCAGCGATTTCGTACTTTGCACGTCCGATTCTGCAGAAACGGACATTTGGACCCCGGTTTTACCCGCTTGTTTGTCCGATTCGGGAGAAATGGACAGTTGAGAGGCGTTCTCAGTGCCTTGTTTGTCCGATTCACCAGAAACGGACACGTTGGATACGAAGGATTTGCCGAACAGCTTGGCATAGTAGGTTTCGCTGATGTACACGTCCGATCCGATAAGATTGCGATTCACCGCGCTCACTTTCGCAGTGGCCTGCACGCCGTCGCCGTTGGTCAATCGCACTTTGCTTCCGGTGGCGATGCCAAGCGAGCTTGCCGCCGACTGCGCCACTATCACACCATCGTCGTCCAGCTTCAGCGAGCCTTTCCCGCCGATACTGGACGTGCCCAATATTCCGGAATGCACCGGCTGCAACGTGACCATTTTGCCCAGGTCGGACAATCGCTTTTCCGGCACTGCAACCAGCTGAATACTTTCACTGCCGACACTGCCACTGCTGTCGCCGCTGCCAGAATCGCTCTTCCCAACAGCCATATCACCCGATTCGATACGCACGTTCATCGTGGACGTGGTACGACCGTCCGACGCGACTTTGGCGCGCATTTCGTCCGCGTCCGAATCGCCAGAAACCACCATAAGATCGTATTGGTAAACGTCACGATATTGCTTGATACCAAGGTCGGCCACGGTGTCATTGATGGCTAGGCCGCAGACGATGAGCGCGGTGCAGCCGGCCACCCCGCCGACCGTCATGATAAGGCGCGACTTGAAGCGGAAAATGTTGCGCGCGGTCACTTTGCTGAGGAATCCCATATGATTCCAGACCGGCTTGATTCGTTCCAGCAGAATACGTGAGCCGGCACGCGGCGCTTTCGGCCGCATCAGCGCGGCGGGCGTCATGCGCATCTCCTGCACGCACGCGTAAATGGTGGCGGCGAGCACACCGACCACGAACAGTGCGATGCCCAGCGAACCGTACAGCCAGTCGTATTCCAGTCGCACGCCAGGCATCACATACATGCCCTCCAAAACAACCAGAAGGAACGCCGGAATTCCAAGGAATCCGACAAGTAAGCCAAGCCCCCCGCCGATGAGACACGCCAGCAGCGCGAACAGCAGATAGCGCGACGCCACCGCAAGACGCCCATAGCCAAGCCCCACGTAGGTGCCGATGAGCGAGCGGTCCTCTTCGACCATGCGCGCCATGGAAGTCAGGCTCATCATCACAGCGACCACCAGAAACACGATCGGGAACGCGTTGCCGAGCGATTGGATGGAATCAAGGTCGGATTTGAGCGCGCTGAATCCACCGAGCGACTGCCGATCCTGCACATACCAGCGCACTTGCGGAATACTGGTTTTAAGCTCGTTTTCTTTGGTTTTCAGCGTTTGTTCGGTTTGCGCTTTCTGCTCGTCCAATTGCGATTGCGCCTGGTCGAGCCGCTGCTTGGCATGCGCAAGTTCGGGGGTTGCGGCGATGATGGTTTCACGCATTGTTTCACGCGTGGTTTCGTCGAGTTGGGTGGGATCCATTGCGCCGGTTGCACCGGCTTGCATGCTCATGATTTGGTCGACCTGCTGGTCGAATTGCCGACGATTCTCGTCGATTTGCGATTGCGCTTCCGCGAACTTCTTGTCGGCTTCCGCACGCGTGGCGGCAATCTGCCTGTTGCCCACGTCGAGCAGCTCCTGCCAGCGGACCTTCTGCCGATCGGTTTTCACGGCGTCGTCGATGCGGTCGGTCACCTGTTTGACGGTGTTTTCATACGATTCGTCGAACGTGTTTTCGTTGGCCGAACCTTTGACGAGCAGCGTGGCGGACGTGTAGAGGGTGCCGGTCACGCCGTCGGACGGAGCGAAGAACGTGTAGTCGGTGGCAGCGGTGGAACGAAACGAGGTCATGGCGGAATATCCGTCCGGATTGCTTAGATTCTGCGGATCGAGCACCACGCCCACGATGGTGAGCTTGGTCGGGAAGCTTGGTGCCTTATCTTCAGCACCCTGAGTGTCCGATTCACCAGAATCGGACACTGAAGTAGCGGAAGAAGAGGATTCGGGGGCTACGGTGAGGTGGCTGCCAATCTTTTTGCCGGAATCGCGGATAAATTTACGGGTTACTGCGATTTCGCCGGCTTTCTTCGGCAATCGCCCTTCCTGCACGTACGGCCAGTCAATACCGTTCGCACCGATTTCCTGCATGGTCGCCGATTTGCGGCCGCCCAAATCGAACGTCACTTCCTGTGACCGCTCCGCCTGCACCTTCGCTACACCGCGCACCTTGCGTAACGCGGCAATATCGCCATCCGTCAATCCGGCCGTCGACAACACCTGAATATCGTGCAATCCTTGGGTGTCGAAAAAACGATCCGTCGCAAGAAAAGCGTCGCGGCAGCCTGCGTAAATGCCGGTAAGCACGGCAACGCCCAGCAACGATATCAGTGCGATAGAGACGAATCGCTTCCACGCATGCAACCACATACGCACCATGTCTTTGACGAATGCCATGACGACCTCCAGCCCCGCAGCGTTCAAGCAGCACCAACCATTGCTCTCACAACCTTCATTTTATTGAACTATCGAACTATTGAACACTATGAAACCGAATCCGCGCGCTACAGCTACAATCAGGAAAGACGCGCCATGCCAAAAACCATAGGCGCGTCCCCTACCACTACTGCCGAACGCAACATCGCCAAAATCGCCAAACTTTTGCTGAATTTGCCGAATTTGCCGAATATTGCTGAGGCACCCAAGAAGAGGAAGCATTCATGAGCGACGCAACCGTTGCGAAGAAACCGCGCGAAACCGACGATGTGCCGGTTCCGCCGACGCTGCGCAAGTCTTTGAAGAATCGTCATATTCAATTGATCGCATTGGGCGGCGCGATCGGCACCGGCCTGTTCTATGGTTCTAGCGAGTCGATTCAGCTGGCGGGCCCGGCCATTCTGCTCGCCTATCTGATCGGCGGTCTGGCGATTTTCCTGATCGTGCGCGCACTGTCTGAAATGGCGGTCGAGGATCCGAAGGCGGGCGCGTTCAGCTATTACGCCACGCAGTACTGGTCGAAGCGAGCCGGCTTTATTTCCGGCTGGAATTACTGGTTCAACTACGTGCTCGTGGCCATGGTGGAGTTGGCCGTGGTTGGCTCGTTCGTGAATTACTGGTTCCCGAACATTCCGAAGTGGGTGTCGGCGGCGGTGTTCCTCGTGGCGATCGCGGCGCTGAATCTTATGGGCGTGAACAAGTTCGGCGAATTTGAATTCTGGTTCGCCATCATCAAGATCGTGGCCGTGCTTGCCATGATTTTCGGCGGTTTGTATGTGATCATCGCGAATGTGCCGACCGCTTCGGGCATTCGCGCGTCGTTCGCCAACTGGTTCACCGTTGACGGCGGATTCCTGCCGCATGGCCTGATGTCTCGCAATGCGGACGGCACGTGGACAGGCTTGCTGATGGCGCTGGTCGTGGTGATGTTCAGCTTCGGCGGCACCGAACTCATCGGCATCACCGCGGGCGAGACCGAAAATCCGCGCACCACCATTCCGAAGGCCACGAACGGCATTATATGGCGTATTCTCGTGTTCTACATCTGCGCGCTCGGTGTGATCATGGCCGTGGTCCCGTGGAGCACGATCGACGGCAATTCCAGCCCGTTCGTGCAGATTTTCGACTCGGTGGGCGTGCATGCGGCCGCCGGCATTCTGAATTTCGTGTGCTTGACCGCCGTAATGAGCGTGTACAACTCTGGCCTGTACGCGAACTCGCGCATGCTGTATTCGTTGGCGAAGCAGGGCAATGCTCCCGCGTATCTGGGCCGCCTGAACAAGCGCGGCGTTCCGGTCGGTGGTGTGATCACATCGGCCATCATTATTGCGATCGCCGTGGTGGTGGTGTTCGTGTGGCCTGATTTCGCGTTCAATTATTTGATGTCGATCGCCACGATCGCCGCTGCGATTAATTGGATCATGATTATGATTACGGAAATTAAGTTCCGTCGCGTTGTCGCCGCCGGCGATGGTCCGAACAATCTGAAGGGATTGAAGGGCCAGGAAGCGCTTGACAAGCTCGCTTTCAAGCTGCCGTTCGCCAAGGTGACGCCGTATTTGGTGATCGCGTTCATGCTGCTGGTCGTGGTGCTGATGTGCTTCTCCGCAAGCTATCGCATCGCCGTAGTCGCCGGTGTGATTTGGCTGGTCGTGCTGTTCGCCGCCTATCAGATCACACAGAAGCGCGCCTGAAGTCGTAAGACAACAATGCGCCTGTGCCTCAAGCGAGGGGCACAGGCGCTTTTTGTTTCAGATTTCAGATTCTGATTTCCAATCCGTAATTCCCGCTTTTCGCGGTGCATTCCGTGATCTTCACGTTTCAAATTCCAAATTTCGCTTCCGTATCGCAGTTGACTCGCCAAACTTAATCGCTTAGGCTTTTCTTAAGCTTGACGCCATACGATGTTGGGCGAGCATCGGCAAGCGGTATTGCCGCAGCAAATACGCAATCGCGATTTTTTAACTCATCGCCGCATCTTATTCTGCTGCCGGAGCAGGACCGGTCGAAGCGCGGGCACGCAATTCGTACGGCTCTTCCATCAGATGCCCCCATACGCTCGCAGCATAACGCATTTTTATTTGATTCGTATTTGACTGACGTGCGATCAGCAGGATTTCAATCGCAATACAAAGCGTGCGATTGCAGCACATTATAAGCACAGCAATCGCACGCTATTCATTGTCAGCTATCGACAATCATTCAACGTGATCAGAGTCGGTGTGATCGGTCAGGTCTAGCTTGAATGGGTGAGCAGGCAGATTATTGTCATTAAACAACGGTGCCGGACCCCAATTACGCCATGCGTAACGCATCATAACCGGTTGCGGCACTTTCGGCGTGGCCAACGTAATCGTGCCAATACTGCGGCTGTTGATCGGAATACCGAATTCCGTAGCGTTGTAATCGACCACATTGACCTTCGCGTTGACCAAATCGTCAATATCGCAATCCACGAAAATCGCGGCGTAGGCCGGATGGAACACGCCATCGGCACCGGCAAGCTCGAAACCGGAATGTTCCGGCAAACGCACCAACGAAGGCAGGCTCTTGGCGAGCTCATCGCCGAAACTGTCGGGCGTAGTACCGCTGAAGTGCAGGCCGTGCGCGTACCGGAAGAACAGACGCACGCGACCGCCTTCGTCGCAGCGGAAGCCCAGCACAGTCGGACCATACACCGGAATACGGCTCATACCATACACTTGGCGAAGCGCACAATTGCCTAGACGCTCGCCGGGCGTGCGCTTATCAACCGGGTGAATATTGTTGTATTCACCGCAATCCATGGTGCAGATGGCGAACACGTTGTCGATGGACTGCGCGGCATCCCACTGGGCTTCGCGCAGCACCGGCCACAGCATCGGATCACCGTCGCTCTCATCGACCGTCTTGTCGATCCATTGCGGCAACTGCACGATCAGGAACGGTAGGCTTTCACTCCACAGCGCACGCCATTCACCAATCATCATGCCCAGCAGCTCACGATAGGAATCGCAATACGGCTCGTCTTCCTCGCCCTGATACCACAGGAATCCAGCCAAGGAATAGGGCACAATACGCTCCAGCATGGCATGGAACGGACCAGTCGGGCGCCACTGTGAAGTCGGCGTCATCGGTGGCGGCCACGGACATTCGCCATACTGTTGGATGAGCGTATCCCACGTCACATCAGGATCGGCTTCACGAGCTGCAGCAATCGACGCATTCCAAGTATCAGAACGCGACTGCCATTCGCTATACTCCAAATCGAACTGTCCCTGCGTTTTACCGGCGACCGCCTGCTCGTAGCGAGCAAGATAAGCACGCCCGGATTCGCTGGAATTCAGCGCATCCTCGCTCATCCAACAACTAATCGACGTACCCCCGATATAACAGTCGATAATGCCGATTGGAAGGTCGGAATCAAGTTCATCACGCAGTTTTCGCGCAAAATAGTACGCTACAGCACTCATCACGCCACTGTTTTCGGGCGATGATTCCTGCCAACTTGCCGCATGTTCGGCATTGCGATTAATCACGCCGGTTTTCGGCACATTGTAGAAACGCAGGAGCGGATCAGCGCAGCTTTCGAGGGCTTCCTCGGCGTTTTCACTGTTGCGCAGCTCAAGTTCCATATTGCTTTGCCCGCCGGCAAGCCACACTTCACCGATCAGCACGTCGTAATATTCGATGAAATCGTTGCCTGCGGTAACGCGCAGCGTGTAAGGTCCGCCTTCGGGTTGCGCGGGCAACATAACGCGCCACGGAGAAAAGCCATTCTTGATTTCTTTGGAGGCGTACGCGTGCGCCTGCACGATCACGGAACCATCGAAATCGCGTATTTCCGCCGAAACCTCAAGTCCGGCGCAGTCGGCATTCAACGCACCGAACACGGCAATGGGTTTGTTACGTTGCAACACCATATGCGAGGCGAAAATCGCGGCAACGTGCAGAACTCCTGCCGTGCTACGGTCATCGATGGGTTCAACCGATGTTGTCATTTCAGAACCAAGAGCAGGACCAGTCGCAGTGACCATGACATCTCTTCCTAATCAAAAATCCCTACGCGTTGTATCCTATGCCACCTTCCCGTCAAAATACATGAAACTTGCCGTTGCCGCGACGGATTTTTACGGTTTCGCGGCTCACTTTGTGGACCAGACACGCTACAAGATGGAGGCTCCGGTAGGATAGACCCCAGTTTGCAGGACAAAATCCATGCATGAAAACACGAATTTCATCTGCGAATGGTAGAAACCCGAACGCTTTTCCAAGCGTTCACCCCACTACATAAAAGGAGTGCCAAGTACAATGGCTGCACAAATCTGGTATGAGAACGACGGCGATCTCTCGGTCCTCGAAGGCAAGAAGGTTGCCATCATCGGTTACGGTTCCCAGGGTCACGCCCACGCGCTGAACCTGCGCGATTCCGGTGTGGACGTCGTCGTTGGCCTGCGTCCGACCTCCAAGTCCGTTGAGCACGCCAAGGAGCAGGGTCTGGAAGTCAAGTCCGTTCCGGAAGCCGCTGCTGAGGCCGACATCATCATGATCCTGGCTCCGGATCAGTACCAGCGCACCATCTGGGCCAACGACATCGAGCCGAACATCAAGCCGGGCGCTGCAGTCGCATTCGCCCACGGCTTCAACATCCACTACGGCTACATCAAGCCGTCCGAAGACCACCCGGTCTTCATGGTCGCCCCGAAGGGCCCGGGCCACATCGTGCGTCGTGAGTACGCCAACGGCCGTGGCGTCCCGGTCGTCGTGGCCGTGGAGCAGGATCCGCGTGGCGACGCTTGGGACATCACCCTGGCTTACGCCAAAGCTCTGGGCGCTCTGCGTGCAGGCGCCATCAAGACCACCTTCACCGAGGAGACCGAGACCGATCTGTTCGGCGAGCAGAATGTGCTGATGGGTGGCGTGAACAAGCTCGTTGAAATGGGCTTCGAAGTCCTCACCGACGCCGGTTACCAGCCGGAGATCGCCTACTTCGAGGTCTGCCACGAGTTGAAGATGCTCGTCGACCTCATGAACGAAGGCGGCCTGAACAAGGCCCGCTGGTCCTGCTCCGACACCGCCCAGTACGGCGACTATACCAACACCTGCATCGACGAGCACGTGCGTGAGCGCATGCAGTACCACCTGAAGCGCATTCAGGATGGCTCCTTCGCCAAGGAGTTCATCGATGATCAGGACGCAGGCGCTCCGAAGTTCAAGCAGCTGCAGGAGGAGTACGGCAACGTGCGCATCGAGACCGTTGGCCCGAAGCTGCGCGCCATGTTCTCCTGGAACAACGGCAAGGATGATGACGCCGACATGGCCACCTTCACCGGCAAGATCGCCCGTGGCTGAGTGACTTAGGGCTTCGCTTGATCGGGATTCCGATCAAGCGGCCTCGGCCCATCGGAATCCGGTCAATTGGTCCCGATGGACCGGATCGCAAGCCTCAATTACCAATGGAAGGCCGTCGCCCGTTTGTGGGTGTCGGTCTTCCTCTATTTTCAGAAGATTTCACGGTTTTGAGGTTTCAAGGTTCCGAGATTCCAGAACCACGGTTCCAACGAATAACCCCGTACTCGAAAAAATGCGATCCTCGCCACCAATCCCCGGCTAACACAGGCAAGGGGGCCTTGAATCGACAGAAACCAGAAGAGACCATACCCCCATACGCGAAAAACCCGATTCATCGCACCAAACACCTGTCAGCGCGGCAAAAGGAGCCAACACAACGCAAAAGACCGCCGTCCGAACGAATCGGGCGACGGTCTTAATGCTTCAGATTCCGGCTCTCAGCTCGGAATCAGGCGATCTCACTGAACCTGGGTACGAGCGATCTTGCCATTGAAGGACTCGGCCATATCGGCATCAGCGTCCACCTGGTTGTTCCAGGAGAACATGGCGCGCAGCTTCGGGCCAACGGTCTCCAGATGCGGGTGGCTGTACTCTTCCTGCAGCTGCTTGAACTTCGGAGCGCCAGCGGCCTGATCATCCATGAACTCCTTGGCGAAGGAGCCATCCTGAATGCGCTTGAGCTGGTACTGCATGCGCTTCTTGGTCTCTTCGGTGATGACGGTGGAGGTGTAATCGCCATACTGAGCAGTGTCGGAGCAGCTCCAACGAGCCTTGTTCAGGCCGCCTTCGTTGGCCAGATCCACCAGCATCTTCAGCTCGTGGAACACCTCGAAGTAGGCGATCTCCGGCTGGTAGCCAGCCTCGGTCAGCACGTCGAAGCCCAGATCGCACAGGTGGTTGATGCCACCCATGAGCACGTCCTGCTCGCCGAACAGATCGGTTTCGGTCTCCTCGGTGAAGGTGGTCTTGATGGCGCCTGCACGCAGAGCACCCAGAGCCTTGGCGTAAGCTAGGCACAGCGGCCAGGTCTTGCCATCCGGATCCTGCTCCACAGCCACGACGACCGGGACGCCACGGCCGGCGGCGTACTCACGACGCACGATGTGGCCCGGGCCCTTCGGGGCGACCATGAAGATCGGGTGGTCCTCGGACGGCTTGATGTAGCCGTAGTGGATGTTGAAACCGTGAGCGAAAGCCAGAGCAGCGCCCGGCTTCAGGTTCGGCTCAACCTCTTCCTTGTAAACCTTAGCCTGGTACTGGTCAGGCAGCAGAATCATGACCACGTCGGCTTCGGCGACGGCCTCGCCGACCGGCTTGACTTCCAGGCCCTGCTCCTTGGCGTAATCCACGGACTTGGAGGTCGGACGCAGACCAACGACGACGTCCACACCGGAATCGCGCAGGTTCAGTGCATGAGCGTGACCCTGAGAACCGTAGCCAAGGATGGCCACCTTCTTGCCTTCAAACACAGACAGATCGGCGTCCTTTTCGTACCAGATAGTTGCTGCCATGATTGGCGCTCCTTTTATTTTCTTTTATCGCTTCGGGATCGTACTTTTCCCGAAAAAAATTTCGATTTCTGTTACTTGTTCGGTTGTTGCAACGGCTTGTGATTCCTAGGATGTTACTCCCCCCGGATTGTGTCCGAGAAATCACACCGCCTCTCCTGCGGAACTGTTCTAGTCCCGTTTTCTTTATATTGGTTGCTGACGTTCACATAGTGGTTATGTTTTGCGTCAAACGCTTTTTGTGAGGGCTTCGGGCGATTCCGCCCGGGCACCGCCGAAGCCCTCACGGACATCACTTGGTGAAATCGACGTCCTTGGTTTCCTTGCAGCTCAGCACCGCAACAAGGCAGCACACGGCCATCACGCCGAGGTACAGACCGACGGAGTGCACACCCCAGTGGTGGGACAGCCAAGTGGCGATGGTCGGCACGAATGCCGCGCCGACGATGGCAGCCAGGTTGTAGCCGATGCCGGAGCCGGAATAACGCACGTTGGCGTCGAACAGCTCCGGCAGGAACGCGCCGATCGGACCGAATGCGGTGCCCATCAACGCGAAGCCGATGCACAGGAACAGCAGGTTGGCGGCGAAGTTACGCTGGCCGACGACCGACGGATCAAGCAGGAACGGGAAGAGCAGTGCGAATGCCACGAGGCAGCAGGACGAGATGACGATCACGCGCTTGCGGCCGAATTTATCGGCGTTCACGCAGGAAATGACGATGAACGCGGCGAACACGCAGATGGCAAGCATCAGCATGAGCAGGTATTCACGATTGGTGAAACCAAGGTTGCCGCCGCCCTGCTCGACGGTTTTGGTGCCCCAAGCGAGGGACCAGGTTGCCAGCGTGTAGAACAGCGTGTAGGTGACGGCCACCAGGAACGTGGCTTGGATGACTTCCTTCCAGCTCTTCTTGAACACTTCGGTCAGCGGAGACTTGACGACCTTCTTCTGTTCCTGAGCCATGCGGAAGATCGGGGTCTCCTCCATCTGCACGCGCACCACAAGACCGACGATCACCAGCACTGCGGACAGCAGGAACGGCACACGCCAACCCCATGCCAGCATCGCATCGTCATCGTTGAACGTTTCCAACAGGAAGTAAGTGCCGTTCGACAGGAAGAAACCGATCGGAGCACCCAATTCCGGGAAGGAGCCATACAGCGCACGCTTGTCTTCCGGAGCGTTCTCGGTGGCCACCAAAGCGGCACCCGACCATTCGCCGCCCAAACCAATGCCCTGTACGAAACGGCACAGGCACAGCGCTGCGACAGCCACAATGCCCCACTGGCTATAAGTCGGCAGGCAGCCGATCAGGAACGTGGCGACACCCATGGTCAACAGCGAAACCACCAGTGTGGTCTTGCGGCCCATGCGGTCGCCGAAATGGCCGAACACCAAGGATCCGAGCGGACGTGCGATGAACGCAATGGCGAAGGTCAGCAGGCTGGCTAGCAGCGCGACGGTCGGATTGGTGGTGTCTCCGAAGAACACCTTCGGGAAATAGTTCGCAGCGGCGGTGCCGTATGCGTAAAAGTCGTAGAACTCGATGGCGGTGCCGACCATGGAAGCGGCAATCACGGTTTTCACCGAATCGCGCACCATTGCCTGCGCTTTACCAGCGGCTGCTTCGACTGCACTCATTGGATTACTCCTGTTACGTCTGTCATGTGCTACCGGCTCCCAGCATGCGCCGATAACGTCTTTCTTCTATTCTCTTGTTGCAGTCTTCATTTCGTTGCCTTACGCCTTGTGGGCGGCAACAAAAAGGCCCCGCAGTATGCAGGGCCATCAACGTGTGTGTTTTGCGCGCTTCAAACCCTGCCTCCGTTGGCGAGGGATTGAAGCTGCATTGCTCGAATCAGTCCGCCAACGAAAGCGGAATAATAATTCGTGCGGACAGCAGTACGCGTGCAACCATTCCGTTCATCGTGGCGAACCTCCTTTCGCAGAGTCTTGTATTCGGCGGACGATCCGCTCGAACTAAGCCGTAAAGATAAGCGCGTCCACATATCCTTTCTACTAAGGGTTCACTATGTGGACGCGCAATTTTGAATTTGATATTCGTTTTTCGGATTATCTCAGATCATCCAAATCATTTCAGCAGCAACGTCAGCACGCCCGCAACAGCCATGCAACCGGCGGCAACAGCGAAAATCAGCAGATACTCGCCAGTCACCGCAATCGCAATCGCGCAAACGACAGCGCCAATCAACGAACCGAACGTATTCGCCAAACTGAACGCGGCCAACGAACGACCAACGGAACGCACATCCGGCAACGTCGCAAGATTCAACCCTTGGCTCACGCCGTCATACACCACATACGCGAAACCTGCAAACAGCGCATACAACGCGACTGCCATCGCTCTATCGATCGGTGTCAACGGAAGTACTACAGCAACCACAAACAACAGGCAGGCGGCAATTGCGGGAATACGGGAATCCTTGAAAGCGCGGGCGATACGACCAAGCAGAAGCGCAGCCAACAGCGAGCCGACGAACGCGGCAACGGCCATCACCGACATAACCGCAGCCGCTCCGGACAAACCAAACATGGCGACCTGCGAAACATCACCCAAACCATCCTGCGCAAGATACCACTGGTAAATCGCAATGCCGGAAGTGGCTGCGATGGCAAACATGCGCGCGGCAAACGCAATGAAGAACTTCGGAGCGCCCTTCGGCGGGCGATACTGCGAAAAATAATCGCCCTTCTTCACACTCTCACGAGGCAAATAGCTGCTGGAACCCTCAAACGGCAACACCAGCAACGTAGCCACACCAGCCACCACCAGGCACAACGCAAACACCATCATGGCGAAACGCGTGGTGCCATCCCAACCGGAATCGTCGGCGGCCCACGTAAGCGAAACGGCCGCGATAATGCCCAACACCTGGCCGAACGCCTGGCCAACGCCACGCCACGCGTCCGCACGATCACGGAACTTGTCGGGCACGCGCTCACCGAAAGCGGCCGCCAGCGGCATCGACACCATCGCATATCCGATCAGCGTGAACAGCCAGAACACGATGACCAACGGCATGAAATCGCATGCGGAAAGAATCGCCACCGACGTGGCAGTCAGCACCGTGCCGGCGATGATCCACGGGGTGCGGCGGCCCAGCGGGCAGTACGAATGGTCGGATCCGACGGAAATCCACGCGTTCATCAGGAACGTCAGCAGCGTGCCAACAACGCTGAGCAGCGCCAGATCGGTGACGCGGTCGGTGCCGGAAAGACGGCTGATGGTCTGTGGAATGAGCACGGAGTTGAGCGCGGCCATCGGCGCGGTGAACAGCAGCGCGCCAAGCGCGAAGCCGGCGGTGAGGCGATGCACCTGCGGCTTGGTGGGCGTAGTGCCATCGGGCGCGGTCATCGGATCGCGCAGGTCAAGGAACGACGATTCGAGGTTCGGCACGGCGGCATCAAGATGGGCGAACGCGGTCAGCGGGGAGCCACTTTCCGTGTTGATGAGGGTCTGCTGCACTTCCGGGCGCTCGTTAGAAGCCTCGGGCACGCGCGGATTCTGCTGTACGGCCAGGCGCTTCAGGGCCGCTTTGGCCTCTTCGGTCAGCGTTTTTTCGTAATCGGGACGGTCATCGATGCCGGGGCGCACAAATACCTGGCCCGGCAGCGGCTGCGGCTGCATTGGAGTCTGCCGCTCATCTGCATTATGTTGATTGTCTTCAGTCATTTCTTGTTTCTATTCCTGTTTTTCTTGTTTTATATTGTCGCTTCTCGTTCTTGTTTCTATTTCGTTGTTCGTTTCGAAATGTCACACGAATATTCAGTACATATGAGAATCGCCCGGACGCACTGCAACAGTGCATTCGAGCGATTCTTTCGGCGAAATCAACCATATCAATACGTCCTGTCAGACAGCAGAAACATGCGACGGCAATCTCAATATCGATATCGCATAAGAAAAGCCCGGATGCGATTATCGCTTCGTATCCGGGCCGGTTGTGTGAGTCTGTTCAGTTATGATTGCGGATTCTGTACCGTTCGATCAGCCCTTGACTGCGCCGGAGGTGACGCCTTCGACGATGTAGCGCTGCAGGAACAGGTACAGGATGAGGATCGGCAGCATGGCCAGCAGCAGGGCCGCCATGATCAGGCCGATGTCGTTGGAGTATGTGCCGTAGAAGATCTGGGTTGCGATCGGGATGGTGTACAGCTCGCGGCGACCCAAGACCAGGGACGGCAGCAGGTAGTCGTTCCAGAAGGCCATAGCATCAATGATGGCCACGGTGGCCACAGTCGGCTTGAGCAGTGGGAACACGATCGTCCAGAAGGTGCGCCACTTAGAGCAGCCGTCAATGCTGGCGGCTTCCTCAAGCTCGTTCGGAATGTTCGTCTTGATGGCGCCATGGAACATGAACACAGCCAGGGAGACCGAGAAGCCGACGTGCATGAGGATCAATGTGACACGGCTATTGAGCACGTTGAACAGACCGCCATAGACGGAGACCAACGGAACCATGAGCACCTGGAACGGAATGACCATAGAGGCCACCATGAGCGCGAACACGATGCCGCAGAACTTCCACGACGGGTTACGCACAATCACGTATGCGCACATCGCGGAAACCAGAATAGTCAGGATGGTGGCGCTGACGGTGACGATGGTCGAGTTGCCGAACACGGTGAGGAAGTTCATCTTGTCCATGGCCCTCGGGAAGTTTTCCAGAGTGAAGCCATGCTTGCCAATCAAGTCCATCGGAGCGGTGTTGATATCCGCCTTCGTCTTGAAGACGTTGATCACGACCAGAATGAACGGCGCGATGAACAGCAGCAGCAGAATCGTCAGAACGACGATCATCAGTGCATGCAGAACCTTGGTGCGAGTGCTGGTTTGACCCTTCATTATGCTTCCACCTCACCCTTCTTACCGACGTACACCTGCAGCAGGCCGATCACCGCACAAACGATGAAGAGGACCAACGCCTCGGCTTGGCCTGTGCCGTAGTTCTTGTACACGAACGCCTGGTTGTAGACATGCATTGCCGCAAGCACCGACTGGTTGAACGGTTCACCCTTGGTAAGTGAGAGGTTCAGGTCGTAGACCATGAAGCAGCGGGTGGTGCTCAGGAAGATGCACTGTACGAAGGAGGAGCGCATCAGCGGGATGACCACGTGCCACATCGCCTTGCCCTTGTTGCAGCCATCGATCATGGCCGCTTCCTTCAAACTCTGGTCGACGCTCATGAAGCCTGCCACGTAAATCAGCATCATGTAGCCTGCGTACTGCCAGACCGAAACGAGGATCAAGCAGAGCATTGCGCCGTTTGGCGTGGAGAGCAGTGATGCGTGATCTGTTTGCGTCGCTGCTTCGGCGACGGCCACGAATGCACGGTTGAAGACGAACTTCCACACGTAGCCCAGAACGATGCCGCCGATGAGGTTCGGAATGAAGAAACCCGCACGGAAGAAGTTCTGGCCCTTGATGCCGCTGGTCACCAGATAGGCGAGCAGGAAGGCGACGATGTTGGTCAGGATGACGGCGATGACGGAATAGACGAATGTGCGGCCAAGCGACTGCCAGTAAGCGGTGTCGGCGATGGCTGCCTGATAGTTGGTGAGACCGACGAACGGCTTCTTTGTCGAAACGCCATCCCAGCTGGTGAATGTGAGGTAGAGGCCATAGAAGAACGGTAGAATCACGACGGCGAAGAACAGCACCGTCGCCGGACCACCGAACATCAGAAACTGGCTGATCTTATAAGAAAGCTTGTTTTGTTTCATGATGGATCCCATTCTTGACGGGGATGTAAGGCCCGCAGTCGATGTTAACTGCGGACCTTGCATCATGTTGCCTTATTAGTGGGTTCAGGCGGTTGCGCCAGTAAACTTGGCGGACTTCCAGTAGGTCTCGACGTCCTTGGCGAGGGTTGCACGATCCTCATCGCCGGCAAGCCACTTCTGGAACTTGGCACCCAACACGGAGTAATGATCATCCGGCAGGTAGTTGTAGTTGTCGATAAGCTTGCCTTCGTCGGCATAGGACTTCACGGACTTGCCCAGCGGATCGGCCGCTTCGATACTGTTGTTCTTGAACGGGGAGATCAGAGCGGCATCATTGGAGATGAACTCCTGACCTTCCTTGTCTTCGGCAAGCCAGTTCAGGAAGTCCTTGGCGGCCTTACGCTGCTCGTCGGAGGTGTTGTCGGAGGAGTCGATGAAGAAGTACTTGGAGCCGCCGCCGACGAGCTTCTCATTGGAGCCGTCATCGGTGTTCTGCGGAACCGGCATGAGGCCCATGTTCTCGGTGTAATCGTACTGGTTAAGCACGGACCAATCCCAGTTGCCGCCGAACATGAAAGCAATTTCGCCCTCGGCCAGCTTCTGCTCAGTCACCTCACGCTCGGCGGAGATGGCGGAAGACTTGGCGTAGTTGTTGTCCTTCATCACGTCGAAGAAGTCCATCAGGGAGTTCCACTTGGCGTTGGAGCTGAGGTCAACCTTGCCGGCCTTGAGCTCATGGCAGAAGGCGTCCGGATCTTCCTGCTCCTCGTAGACTTCCGGCAGGAGGTGCCCGGCGAGGGACCAGTCTTCCTTCATGACACCGGTCGGGGATTCCATGCCGCCGGCCTTGAGCTCGTCGATGAGATCCTTGAACTCGTCAAGGGTCTTGTAGTTCTCAGGCTTGAATTCCTCACCGGTGACCTTCTTGATGGCGTCAGCATTGTAGATCAGACCACGGGCTTCGACGGAAACCGGGAAGCCGTAAGTCTTGCCGTCGATGCTGATGGCGTAGTCAGTGTCCTTGACCCAATCCTGATCGGACAGGTCAACAGCGTGCTCCTTGGCCAGCGAGTAGACATCCTTGGCATCAACCATGGAGATGGTGTATGGATCCTTGGAAGCGTACTTAGTGGCGAGGTGAGCGGAAACGGTGTCGTTGGAGTAGTAGACCTCGACGTCTACGCCCTTCTCCTTGGAGTATTTCTTGGCCATGTCCTCCATCTGGCTTTCAATCTCGACCTTGGAGTTGAAGATAGTGACCTTGGTTCCGCTGGAGCTTGACGATCCGCACGCGCCCAGCATGCCGACGGTCATCATGGCAGCCACGACTGCCGCACCGGCTTTCTTCCATGAAGAGAACTTATTCATTTCCAATCCCTTTCTATCCACGATCCACCCCGCAGCTTTGCGTGGTGAAGTGATATCGAACAGCGAGACCCAACTTTCCTTGTTGTGTTCCTCAGTTCTTGATAGATGACTTTATCAAACCGGTTCGAGCCTTGTCAAACCGGTTCGAGAAAACCTTGGAAAGCCCCTCATCATCGGCGTGTCGCAACGCCTTGAGGCGTTGCAATCATTGATTGATTACAGTTAATAAAAAATGGCGCGCGGTATAATGACCATCAAAACCGCACAGCCCGTCCCAACACCTGTGATACAGCTGTGCATCGTAACAAAGGCGTGCGTTTTACGGAGGACAAATGGCATCCTGGCTCAACAATGCGATTTTCTACGAGATCTATCCGCAGTCGTTCAACGATACGAACAGCGACGGCATCGGCGATTTCCAAGGCATCATCAACAAACTCGACTACATCAGCAACCTCGGCTGCAACGCAATCTGGATCAACCCCTGTTTCGACTCATCGTTCTACGATGCCGGCTACGACGTACGCGACTACTACACCACCGCCGAACGCTACGGCACCAACGAAGACCTGCACCGACTGTTCGACCGCGCACATGAATTCGACATGCACGTGTTGCTCGACCTGGTGCCAGGGCACACCGCAATCGACAATCCATGGTTCCTGGAATCCGGCAAAGGCACGCGCAACGCATGGACCGACCGCTATATCTGGCGTCCGATGACACAATCGCCGAATCTGAATTCGCCATACGAATCAATCCGAGGCTTCCTTGGCGGCATCGCGGAACGCCCCGATGCCGCGGCCGTCAACTGCTTCTCCACGCAAGCGTGCCTCAACTACGGATTCGGAACCGTCACCGAAGACTGGCAGTTCGCCGCCGACTCACCCGAAGCGCAAGAGGGACGCCTGCTCATCCAAAACATCATGGATTTCTGGCTCGGACTGGGCGCGGACGGTTTCCGCGTAGACATGGCCGGCAGCCTCGTCAAGGAAGATCCCGACTATTATTGGACCAAACAGCTGTGGCGTCAGGTGCGCGCACACCTGGACGAAACCCACCCCGATGCCGTGCTGATCTCGGAATGGGGCGATCCAGTCAATGCGCTGCACTCCGGATTCGACATGGATTTCCTCCTACATTTCGGCCCCTCGCACTACCTCGACCTGTTTCGAGAGAACCCGTATTTCTCCGCCTCCGCCAACGGTGACATCAAGGCGTTCGTAGACACGTATCAGGCCATGCTCGCCGACACCAAAGAACTGGGATACATCTGCGTGCCGTCGGGCAACCATGACATGATCCGCATGCGCGACACTCTCACCCCAGACGAGATGAAACTCGCCTTCGCGTTCCTGCTGACCCTGCCCGGCTGCCCGTTCATCTACTACGGCGACGAAATCGGCATGCGCTACGAGCACGGGCTACTGTCGAAGGAAGGCGGCTACGAACGTACCGGATCACGCACGCCGATGCAGTGGAATCGCAATACCAACGCCGGTTTCTCGGCGGCGCACAGCGGAGACCTGTATCTGCCGATCGACCCCTCCGACGACCGTCCGGACGTGGCTTCGCAGGAAGGCGACGCAGCGTCGCTGCTAGAAACGGTACGGTCGTTCAACACCTTGCGACTGGCTCATCCCGCGCTGCAGGCCGACGGAGCAATCGTATTCCTACATGCCGAGGACCATGCCCACCCACTGGTATACGCGCGCAGCGCAGGCGACGAGCGAATCGTAATCGCCATCAATACGTCCGACGCCGACGCAAGCTGCACGCTGCCCGACGATTACGCGGACCAGCTTGCGCACGCCGACGTCCTGCTGGCGGTTGGCGACGCAGCGGCCCGCTGCGACGGCACCTTGCTGCATACGCCCGCCGGCAGCGCGACGATATTCGGATAAGTCACAATATACGATCAGGGGGCATTTCGACCAAGTCGCGAAATGCCCCCTGATTACTGTGGAAGGCTCGTTCAGGAACGCTCAATCTTACGCCCCTTCGTATCGATCTCACCATCGACACGGCGAAAAATCCAGTTGTAAATCCATGCGCAGCAGTATTGCGGTAGCGAAATACCCATCATCAGCAATAGCGGAATAGCGTAGACGAAAAACTGCACGTATAACGCGGCGAAAGCGGCAAGTATCACCAGCATGCACAGCGTGCATGGGAAGAAGCCAAGCGCGAGTTTCGCCGCGTTCCTCAGCATCGTCGACGTGGGATTGTCGTAACGGGACAGCAACGGGAAAAAATACTGCGCAATCGCAATGATGACCAGTCCGGCGAACACCACGACGATCATCATCGGAATACGCAAAGCGTCCGACGACCAAGCGAGCATGCCGTCGACTGTCAGCACCGCCGCAGCCAACAGGAATGCCAGCCACGGCAGCAACGACTGCTTGAGGTTGCGCTTGAACGAGTCAAAAAACTGGCGCGACACATACGTCTCCTCATGACGGACCATGTGCCACAGCACGTTGTGCATGGCCGTGAATGAAGCGCCAGCCGTAACGATCGGAATGCAGCAGAGCAACGTGAGCACGTTAAGGATGATGAGATCGAACAACACACCCATGATGGTGAAGAACATGTTGTCCTGATCGAACAGGTTCGACATCTTTGACATACTGCACACCTTACCCGCTTGTGCTTGGATTTCAGCTGATTCTCGGGAAAAACGATTTCTTGAGAACCAGAATGCGAATCGTCCTTCCTGAAGGAGAGGTGACAAGAAGGACGATTACAGATTTATGGATGCACGCGCGATCAAGCGACGACCGGTGGGTTGGCGATCAGATCGTCCGTACGATGTTCACCCGCGGAATCACGCCATGCGAGCGTGGCGACCGGCGTGGTGTTCTCCACACCAAGACCGCGACCCGGCTCGAACGTGAGCGTAGCCTCGGTAGTTGCGCCCTTCCACGTGAAGCTGATGGACGTGTCACCGTCGGCGCCGTACGAAAAGGTTCCGTCGAACGCGTCAAGCTCATTGCGGAACTTGGCGAGCGCATTCAACGCCTTCACCACCGGACGCTGCAGATTCTCATCAATCTCAGCAGTGGAATAATAGTGACGATTGATATCGCGGCCATTGTTGGTCTTGCGCAGCAGCTCCATGTCGTTCTTGCCGGCAAGCGCGCCAACATAGTAGACCTGTGGAACGCCTGGCAGGAAGAACTGCACTGCGCGAGCCGCAATATAGTGCTGATCGTTGCATCCCAGCGCCGAATAGTAGGTGCTGTTGACCTGATACAGATCAAGATTGGACGCGGCAGCGCCGGTAGCGGCCTGCGATTCGCCGTGCGTGTTCGCGTGAATGGTGTTGACGAGATTGTCAACGTCCTCATCAGGCACGAGCCCCTTGAGCGAACGATCCAACTGGTCGGAACCAATATCGATCACTCCGATGCCATCATGCGTATCGAGTACGGTGACGGCATTGTTCGGACGGATGTCGGTCCAATGCGCGACCGGCTCAACGTGACCGGTATTCAACGAATGCAGCAGCAGCGGCGGAAGCGCGAAATCGTAGACGCGATCGACCTTCGATGCAATCTCAACCTGCTTCTTGTAGTAGGAATGCACTTCGATGAGGATTTCCAGACCGCGCTTGACACCCTCTTCACGCAGGCGGGAGATGAGCTTGAACGTCTTCGGAGTCATGAAGCAGCTCGTGCCAGCTTCCTTAGCGCCGTAGCCGACGGCGTCGAGACGAATGTAGCTGACGTGGGATGCGGCCATCTGATCGAAGATGGACATGAGGTATTCCCAGCCCTTGTCGGAATCGGTGTCGATATCCACCTGCTGCGGGGTGAAGCTGACCCATACCAGACGGGTCTTGCCAGCGAACTTGTAGTGGGTGAACGGCAAGCCCGGGCGCGGGCGGTAAATGCCGGCCAGATCCTCTTCGGTGGCGCCGTTCGGGAAGACGGAACTCATGGTCAGAAACATCGGGTAATACTCGGATTCCTCACCTTTTTCAAGCACGTCTTGGAACTGCTTGGATTCCCAGCTCATGTGGTTGACGATGGCATCGACCATGATGCCGTGGGTCTTGGAAAGTTCAGCAACGTCGTCCCAGCTGCCGAGACGCGGGTCGACCTTAGTGTGGTCGATCGGGTCGAAGCCTGCATCCGCACCATCGAACGGAGTGAAGAACGGCAGGATATGCACGCCGTCATACACGCCGTCGAAGCGGGTGCGCAGGATGTCGGTCATCGAGCTAAGAGTGCCATCGCCGAGACGATCGGCGTATGTGATGAGTTGCACTTTGTTTTTCATGGGACCTCCCTTGGTTCATGGATGCAGGTGCAATGTGTACGCAGTGTATGCGTGCTTTTACATACTTGTACGTATCGAACCGGTTTGATATTACCTCGAAAGGGACGTTGATGTCCAGTAATACCGCAAAATGCGCGTGTCGAACCGGTTTGATGCGGTGTTCTACACAACCCAGCCTGTCCGACCCCAATGTGTCCGTTTCTGCAGAATCGGACATCCAAACATCTCACACATCACACATGTCCGATTCAGCAGAATCGGACACATATGCACAAGTCGGATGATGAGCACGACTATCGACGGGCGTCCGCTGGTTGTGGACGCCTCTGAAATCGATGCGATCCACACCGGGCACACGCATGAAGACGCACAGTATCAACGCGTGGTATCGCCTGGCACCAGTGTCATGGGAATAAGCACGTTCGGCTCGAACGGCTTGGGGATGTTCTTGCGTGAAGCGTTAGCCGCGGCCACTTCCTCATTGGCAATCGCCTGCACGATATGGTCGGCCGCCGACTGTGCGATCGCCGAGAAATCCTGCGCGACCGCGGTCAGCTTCATGCCGGCCAAATCAGTCAAATACGTACCATCGTAGGCAACGATCTGCAGCTCGTCAGGAATGGAAATTCCACGGCTCAACGCTTCGCGCACGCAGAACGACGCACCAATATCGGAACTGACCACGGCATCGACACCGTCGGTCGTCACCTTGTCGAGCGCATTGCTGACCGCACGATGAAAGCCGGCAAAATCCATCACTTCGCCAGCTTCAACATACTCGTATTTCACGCCTACGGAGGTCAATTCCTGTTCCAACGTGAGGTAGTAGCGCACCGTCGGGAACGTGGT
>OLRG01001110.1_pt1 | contig 22776 bp, 19 predicted proteins | sample 1672331 | NCBI WGS metagenome assembly OLRG01 (sample SAMEA3136672, study PRJEB25190) | human gut metagenome
AGATGATTACCGAGAACGGCGGTATGGCATGGATGTCGCCAAATATGAAGATGGAAACCTCGGGGGGCGGTATAGGAAAGATGTTCAGCAAAGCCTTTTCGGGTGAGGATATGTTCCACAACATCTATACGGCACAAGGAAACGGCCTGATTGCTTTCGGCTCGTGCTTCCCGGGACAGATCCTTCCGGTTCAAATAACTCCCAATATGGGCCTGATTGTCCAGAAGAGGGCATTCCTTGCTTCGGAAATCGGAGTTGAGCTGTCTATCCATCTCAACAGGAAGTTGGGAGCTGGTTTCTTCGGCGGCGAAGGCTTTATCATGCAGCGACTTTCGGGTTCAGGCATGGCTTTCTTGGAGGTTGACGGTGAACTGGTAGAATACGATCTTGCTCCCGGACAGCAGATGATCGTTAATACCGGTAATGTAGCAGCATTCGAGTCCTCGGTATCTATTGATATCCAGCAGGTGCCCGGGCTGAAGAATAAGCTGCTCGGCGGAGAGGGCCTGTTTAACACCACTCTGACGGGCCCGGGAAGAATCTGGCTTCAGACTATGCCTATTTCGAATGTCGCAGAGTCCATCCGGCCTTTTATGTCTTCAAGTAAAAAATAAATTCAAACGGCGCAGTGTACCTAAAAGTTGGTATACTGCGCCGTTTTTTTGCTTTTTTGAAATTCTGTATGCATGCATACAAGATAATTCGATGTTTAATGGTTAATATCCTTTTATTGCTTTGACAATAGAGTTTGTATTCCACCCAACGGTAACGCCTGCAGCATTTTTGACGATCAGAGAAGTCCGTTCAGCTCCCCAGGGTTCAACAGCAACAATCTGTTTGTTCATGCTCAGAGCGAGCTCAATCTCGATATTTATCCATTTGCTATATGTGGAATATACCCCTGCCAAGATTAGCACGCAGCTTGCAGGTTGCATCTGCTTTTGAATTGCTTCTTTGAGTTGTTTATCATTGTGTGCATTATGTATTGGATTATCGTGTGGCACAGAATAATTTTTATAATCGAAATCTTTCGCTCCGTCTAGCAGATTTACAAGCCTGTTATATGCATCCGAGTAAGCCCATGAGTGGCTAATAAATAAATTGTATGTCATTAAAAGTACCATTCTTCCTAATGTTTTAATTTTTGTGCGAGTATAAGTATTATCGCAACGATATATATGATGGCAAAAGTAATGGGGAGAACCATTTCTAGCTTGGTGCCATCCATATATTTTTTGTTTCCTTTTAACCTATTCCACTCAGCATGGAATGGCTTTACAGGTAACTTTCCTTCGAGAATGTTGATAACACGAAATTTTTCAGTATTCAATTCCTTGTAGTTGCGGATAAAAAAGTGCCATAGAACACAAGTAACGATCCCAGCTGTGAGAACGAGAAGTGACTTCAGTTCCCAGGTAACTGATACCGCAGTTATAATCGCTAAATTTAAGGTTATAAAGATGTTATTCATGGCATCTCTGCGTTGGCTCACAGTATTCGCCATTTCAACGCACGTCTGCCATTGTGCCAATATCAATTCGATATTCTCATCCGTATCTTCCATTAAATCATCTCCTATAATTAGTGATAAGATGATAACAATAAATCATATTCTGATGCATCTATTATACACTCAATTTCCATGTAAGACAATTAGTTCAACAACATTTTTCCAAATAAATGGCAACAAGCAAGGATTGCGGCTCTTGTCAGCCTGCACGGGCCATACCACTTTCACAATGGATAAAATCCGCACCGCAGTATTGGCATGCGCATTTTTGTCTAAGATGGCCATATCTCATTTCCGTTAGGCGTGGCCTTTACGGGACGTATATTTCTACACCTGAAAAGTTACGACTGAATATTCTGGAGAAAATACCGATTTTGCAAGTCATAACTGATAAAATTATAATTTCAACATTGATATTCACTTATAGGCGTGATATACTGTGGTCAGATACGGAAAGGAGATTGAAGCCGATGATCAAACGAGAACTATATATGAGTCGTATTCGCCCATTTATCGGAACGGATCTGATCAAGGTTATGACGGGTATCCGTCGCTGTGGAAAGTCTGTCATGTTGGAACTGATTAAACAGGAACTCACGGGTTCTGGTGTTAGTCCGGCACATTTTATCTCCATCAACTTTGAAGATATGAGCTATTCCCATCTCCAGTCCGCGCAGGCTCTGTACGATGAGATAACCCAACGAGCTGCGGCAATAGAAGGCAAAGTCTATCTGTTTTTTGATGAAATACAGGAGGTCAAGGACTGGGAGAGGTGCATCAACTCTTTTCGCGTTTCGCTGGATTGTGACATCTATATTACCGGATCAAATGCAAAGCTTCTGTCTGGTGAGCTTGCGACTTATTTGGGCGGTCGGTATGTTGAGTTTGTGATTTATCCATTTTCTTTCGGAGAGTTCATGGAGCTCTACCATTCCATTTCTCCCGATGCGTCTGTTCAGCAGTGTTTTCAAAAGTATCTGATTGCAGGAGGTATGCCATATCTCGCAAATCTCCGCTATGCAGATGAGCCATCCAAGCAATATCTTCATGATCTTTTTAACTCGGTTCAGCTCAAAGACATTGTGAAGAGAAACAAAATCCGGGATATTGACTTGCTGGAACGAATTATTGCCTATGTGATTGCAAATGTGGGTACAACCTTCTCTGCGACCTCTCTGGCGAAGTTCTTGAAAAACGAGAAGCGCACCGTTGCCCCAGAAACAATACTCAACTATATCAAATACTGCTGCGAAGCGTATCTGTTCTATCAGGTGAAGCGAGAAGATTTGCAGGGTAAGCAGATCCTTGCCTCCAATGAGAAGTATTATATTGCCGATCATGGTATCCGTGAGGCTGTTTTCGGCGGTAACATGCGAGATATCAATCTCATTTTGGAAAACATCGTCTATCTTGAACTATTGCGTCGCGGCTATGAGGTAACTGTGGGTCGGACAGGTGATAAGGAAATTGATTTCGTATGCGATAAGCGCGGCGAAAAGTTGTATGTTCAGGTCACTTATCTGTTAGCATCAGAAGAAACGGTCAATCGTGAGTTTAGCGTGTATGATAACATTCGAGACAATTTCCCGAAGTACGTTGTTTCTCTCGATGAGTTCGATATGAGCCGAAATGGTATCAAACATCGTAATATCCGTGATTTTCTCTTAGCTGAGGAATGGAATTAAAAGACTTTTCTGAATCTGTTGCAAAAAATCTTTTTAGAGTATAATATGAATAAGAAAGCAGGCGACATCCTGCTGGTGTGACTGGCACTTAAAAATCCGATATTGATTCCAGACGTATGGGCTGGAGTGTTGGCGGACAACGATAAAATCAGTCATTAAGGGAGACGCACAGCACTAAGGTGTTGCAGTCTCCCTTTAAATTTCGTAAAATATATGACAAGAGGCTTGCGAAGAACAAACCATACGAACTCAAATTTTCGATTGCAAGTTTTCTTAGAATGTATTATACTAACTACAGTGATTAGGTTACAGATGCTCGCGGGGCCTGTGACCGGGGGATTTCTTGCGAGAGGTCCCTTTTTTATTTGGACGAATGTTGGGTTAGAGATCTCAAAAGCCGAGCGGGAGACAACCATCTAATCAGACCAAAACAAAAGGAGCGGCCCAATGTTGCTCCTTTTGTTTTGGCACAGTTTGTGGCTGTTTTTTCTGTCGTCCGCCGCCTGCTCGGCCCGATGTCCGGCTACTATTTCGAATTTTAGGTGCCAGCCTCACCAGAGGGATGTCGCCCTCTCGCTATCTCCATTATAGAATAAACGGAGAAAATTACAATTAAGATAAAGCGAATAAACTCAAAACGCATGCTTATCATGCAAAAGATTGCATGATAAGTCAAGAAGTGATATAATAATAACAATAAAGACAAAGACTGTGAGAGATTGATGAGAGTTGCACATTTATTCCTCGAACACAGAGCATCGGATCTCTATCGCTACATTTTGATGAGTTGAGCTTGAAAATGAGTAATAAAACAGATAAACCTATGATGACGCCAGACCGGCTCATCGAAAAAATGCGAGATGAAAAAGGTATTACCTTCAAGTATACTACCGAAGAAAAAGCAAAAACGTATTTATCCAATGTTAATAACTATCTTCGGACAGCGGCGTATCGTCAAAATTATCAGAAGTATACCCGAGGAGTTAATACAGGCAAATACATAAAATTAGATTTTTCATATTTACAAGAGATGTCGACTATTGATATGCATTTTCGGTTTGTAATCAATAGAATGTGTCTGGATGTCGAACAGGCATTAAAAGTAAAGTTGATAAAAGATGTTCCGATCTGATTCATATAAGTTGGTTGAAGATTTTCTGAACAAAAATCCGTATGTTGTTAGGAAATTGGAAACCATGGTTTCGTCTCCATTTACGGGCGATTTAATACAAAAATATTTCACTATTCATAAAATGCCCGGTGTTAAAAAGCATACATGCGAACATAAGATATTGGCATATGATGACTGCCCGATTTGGGTATTATGCGAAGTCTTGACGTTTGGAGACATCATAGCTCTATATGACTTTTATTATGGGAATAAAGCTCCTATTCCGGTCCCTGTTCTTAAATTGGTTAAGAGTCTCAGAAACGGCTCAGCCCATAATAACTGTCTATTGGCGAATTTATCTCACGGTACATCTCACCCGCCACGCAAAGTTAATGATTATGTTAAAAAAATTAGATCGATTACAAATTCTCAAAGACAGAAGAAGTTATCATGCCGTCCGATGCTTGAATTTGTTTCACTTCTTTACACATATGAATCTATTGTGACGGATAAAGTACGGCATCACAGGAGTAAAGAATTAAAAGATATATTTTTTACACGAATGCTTAGAAAAAAAGACTTTTTCAAAGCAAATGATTTGGTTAAAACAAATTATGAATTTGCTTGTAAGGTCATCAACGAATCTCTAGGTAAATATGCATAAAAAGCAAAAAATATTTCTGCAAATTTTCTCAACAAAATCGCCGAGAAGTGTTGACATTCAGACCCAATTAAAATATAATGATATCAACATCAAAAAACTAGTTGTAGTTTTTGTACGGGGCGGCGTTACGACGGCGTCCTAGTTTTTTAGCTCACCAATACACCATGCGGATACCGTGGCGTATTGGTGAGCTTCTTTTTTATTGTAGAAACAAAAATCGCATAGTACCTCGATACTATGCGATTTCGTATTTGATGACAGTTCTGGTTCCAAAAATACAAGAGAAAAAATTGCTTTTCACAACATCGGCAGACCGGCATGTATACTATTAAGAGAACTCTGGAATTGCATCGCTGAGAATGTTGCGAAATGTTGCGAGCGGGTCTTCTTGCTTCGAACTATAGAGGAAGATCCAATCATATGGGTGCCCAGCATAAAGCAACGGCAGGTCACAGCTAACCAGTATATGATCCATTTCGTCGACAAAGTTATCGTACCGTTCATCTTCCGGGGGATTTTTCTCGTCCAGTTCCCAATTCATTTGGAACTGGTAAAACTTCAAAAGTATAATTGCCTTTCGGATAGCATCATACTGCTGGTTTTTACCGTTCAATACATCGGAGAACAACTTCTTGCTCGGAAAGTTCTGCCGGATTACTCGCTTGAGCATAGCATCCTTCTGAAAACTCGGAAGATCCTTGGAATGCGCGTCAAAATCGAAGATGATCCATAACATAAAGTCTATGGATTTCACCTGCTTCTTCTGGAATTGCTCTATGCTTTCAATACCAGAGATCTTTGACAGCGCCTCTCTTACCACAAACCCACAATCGGAATTATCTTGTGCAGAGGTCGCGCGATGCTGCTTTACCAACTTTACCTGACTACGAAAATATTCGGCATCTGCATCAGATCCTCGCACCTCACTCAGCAGCTTATCCAGCTGTTCTCGAGCCGAATAATTGTTGACATAGAACCGACTGCGGTTTCTGGAGATGTACTGAAGCAGCTCTGCATCATCACGGAACTTCATGACCTCTCGTGCCAGTTCAGCGGTATAGGGAACCTCGTCATCCGGATCTGGTGCCGCAGACGCAGCCGGCAGCTGCTCAATCATTTCGCGTGCATGAGAGTAAGACTTACCGGTATGCAGACAATATGCGAAAATTGCTTCGCTCGCATCTCGGCAGTTGAGAGCTCGGTCAAAGCACACATGCTCGAACAGATATTTGACCTGCTCGGAGTTAAGATGTAATGCAAAGCATAGAGCGATGACAATTTTTCGACTGTCCTTCGTATGGTCTGGGATGGTTTTACCCTCAAACCAGTCGAATATGGTTTGGTGTGTAACATCGAGGCCTATGTCGTGCAGCGCCTCTATTACAAAAGCCGCCTTGTCGGTAGGAGTATCTTTCCCTGTATAGCCTGCGTTCTTCATGAGAAATGTGAGGCTTTCAGAAAAGGGCCGAAATGTTACTTCGGCAATGTCTTCATCTTTGATAGGCATTTCATCGAACAGCAATTCATTAGAAAGGTTGTTCTGATGCTTATATGTATAGGAATGGGTCATTGGTGCATGCTCCTTCCGAGGTTAAATACTCTAGGATACTCCCATTATACCACAGAGAATGGGAATGGAACAGGGTAGAATATTTGGTATATAAATGGTATAATCACATTGAACAAGCGAGGTGTCGTCTATGGATTCAAGAATTGCATTAAAGAAACAAAGCGTACTCCATTTGCCGGACTTGAAGGACTATACCATCCTTCAGGAGATCGGTCGCGGTGCATCCTGCATCGTGTATGATGCGCAATACATATCTTCCACTGGGCAACCACGGCCGGTGCGTATTAAGGAGTGCTATCCATATGCAATTCCAGTTACGCGTCAGGACTCGGGACAGCTGTACGTCGCCGAGCAGGACGCTACTGAGTTTGAAGAAGCGGAGAGCCTGTTTCGTAATTCATTCCAGGTGAACGGATACCTGATGAATGAGACAGGTCTTACAAACTCAGTCGCCCATATGTACGATCTGTACGAGGCCAACAATACCCTGTATGTTGTGATGGACTACCAGACTGGCAACAGCTACGACAAACTGACGGACTCATCGCCTAAGCAGGCGATACAGCGCATCCGTTCCGTTGCAACGGTATTGCAGAAGTACCATGACGCCGGGTATCTATACCTCGACATGAAACCAGAGAACATACTGCTGCTCCCAGAAACAGACGAATTGGTAGCTCTGTTTGACTTCGACTCCACAGTAAAGAAGCAGGATCTGCGGGAAGGGAAGTGCTGCCGCATTTCGTATTCGCCAAATTACTGCGCCCCGGAGCTGATGCAGTATCGCCTTGAGCGGATCAACGAAAAAACGGACATTTATTCTGTAGGTGTAATGCTATTCGTTCGGTTGTTTGGTCGAACACCCACTATTGAGGAATGCCGGCACAATGCGAAGTTCGATATGGATCAGCTGAAGGAGAAGTACGCTACCTATCCGCCGCGCTTTTTTACACAACTCGCAAACTTTTTCCATCACACCATGGTCTCTACCCAAAGCATGCGCTGTGACTCCATGCAGCAGGTAGTAGACCTCCTGACCAATCTCATTGAAGTCTGTGTGCCCGATGCGGTATATGTGAGAGACAATTTCACTTATCATAATAGCTGCTTCGTCGGCCGTGAAGAAGAGCTGGAGACCATTCACGAATATCTTCAAGAGTCTCATGTGGTATTTCTTCACGGTGTTGGTGGCATCGGTAAAACAGAACTGGCCAACCGCTACATCCATACTCATCGCGCCGATCTGCAAACGGTTGTTGCTGTCCGCTTCAGCGGGAGTATACGCCAAACCCTGCTGAACGAAGTAAAACTCGAGCATTTCAAGCGAGAAGAGAACGAGGAAGATGATGCGTACTTCAAACGTTTTCTCGAACAGATGAAGTGCTGTTTGACTCCTGACGATCTGTTCTTATTGGACAACTTTGATGTTGAGAAAGACGACGACCTGGAGCCGTTGCTCCAATGCCAGTGTAAATTCCTTATCACCACTCGAGAAGACTACAGGGATTATGATTACCGACAGATGGACGTAGGAGCTATGAAGGACCGTTCTACTCTCCAATCGCTGTTTGGCTACTATAATGACACGGAATATACCGAAGACCAGTGGGATACACTCTATCGTTTGTTTGGGTTTGTAGACTTCCATACGATGATGATTGCTTTGCTGGCAAAGTACCTGCGTATTACGCAGGAGTCTCCATACGAACTCTATCGTAAAATGCGCAAAGCCGAGGGCTTGACAGAGCTGGATGATACGAATATCAAACAGAGGAAGGACCGTCAGCTGCGGCCGCAGAGCGTAGAACGACACCTGCTGACCCTGTTTGATTTGTCTGGATTTACTGAGTCGGAAAAGACCTTGCTGCGCAGCTTGTCTCTCTTGGGAGAACTGGCTATTGATCAGGATGCTTTCTTGGATTGGATTGGCATGGCGGCTGAAGAGACCTGTGCTGAAGCTCTGGTGCGGCATGGCTGGATTCAGAAATACGACAATAAGATTATGCTGCACCAGATCATCCTTGATCTCGTGTATAACCATCTGGCGCCTAATGCAGAACATTGCAACCAGCTGGTAGAGACAATGGCTGGTTATGCGGAAACCATCGACGGCTGTAACTACACGGAAAGTTCTGTACGTCGCCGTGTAATGCAGATGTTTAATGCCCGCATCTCCGGAGATACACCAGCTCTGATTCGCTACTATATGCAATATACCGAACATGTATCGAGACGGTGCGAGATCGTAGAACGCTGCTTAAATCTATGCCTGAAAGAACCTGCGCAATACATCGAGGAAATAAGCAAGCTCTATTTATACCAAGCAACGGAGTCCTCATCGGATATTGATATAATTGAATACATGGATAATCCAGAGAAACAGTCAGAGCTGCTGCAAAAAATATTCGATAGTCTTCAGGCATCTACAGACTATGCAGAGAAGTGCGTTGAAACACCGAACGATATAGCTCGTTTCAAACTCAATCTGGCGGAATATGCACAAGGTGCTATTTGCGGATTGGAATCGACTTACACCATGGACGATGAAATACTGGGACAGGGGTATGATTTCGTAGAACAAAAATACGATGAAGCCGTAACGTATATGGAGAAAAAACATGTGGATCAGGCCCTTATGGAACGCGCATATGAAAAAATATCGCTGTTTTTCGCGGAAGATGATTATACCCAGATGTATCGATGGGATAATCACCGAGATCTCTCGAAGAAGCTGCACTATGCTAAATTATATCATGCTCTTAATAAGCCCTCCGATGATGGTGTATGGATTTGTGATAATCATGAATTGGAATACACGGAGATTGCGACCCAAGCGATGGCGAGTGGCGATTATAAAACCGCTGCTGAATGCTTCGATCTTATAATCGAAGCTGGAGAGGAGGATTTTTGTGATGCTTTGCAGATGGCTGATTGTTATCTAAAGGTTGGCCGTTGGCATGATGCACTTAAGATGCTCACACAGGATCTCAGAGAGTACCTGCCTAAAGGCGATAAACAGTATCGAAAGATAATCGACCTCTGCCTCGAGCACGGCGATTTGGTGAAAGCTCAAAATTATTGTTTGAAGTTCATTCAGAGCGTGGACTGGAAAAGAAAGAGGGTGGACTTAGAAGAATGCAGCGAATATACTGCTCTCTTAGCCAGCCTTTACTGGCATTATTCAGAATTGTTGACGAACAAGGAAGAAAAAAAGCACTACCAGCAGATGGCAGAAGACATTTATTTGCAGCAACCACTTCTTGCAGATAAAGAGGGGATGGCGTATTTCTTCTTGAAATCGGCGTTACAACCGGGGGAGAAAACAAACTGGGCTCGATTGCTACAGTCTGTAAAGCTGTTCAGTGAAAACAATGATTGGAATATGCTCACCCATACTCTGGGACAAGTGATAGATCAAGCAGCCCCTTTCGCAAGAATTGAGCAAAGAGCAGCTGTTATGTTGCGTGCTTTGGACTTCTCATCGGCGAACGACCAGTTGCCTGCATTTACTAATATTCTTAAAATCATCGGGGAATATCTTCAGGACAATACGCTTCAGGACCCCTATCTGCGTGCAAAGGCACAGGCGCATATTGCCGCTAGTATGGATGACAGCTTCCCTTGGGAGATCCAAAAACAATACAGAGAACAATGCGATTATCGCTTGCTTGGTCAAAAGGATGAACGACGCGGAAACCGGGGTTATGCCATCGAGCGCTGGCTTCATTACGCAGAGGCTTGCTTTAATGAACAACCGGAAACTTCTCTGTATTGCTATGAAAGGGCGTTGAAACTCTGGGCACCATTGATTGATACGACGTCTGATCTCTCAACGAGAGATTTCATAAGCAATATTTTTTACAAAGTGAATATTTACGTCCTGATGAATGATCTCGTGGAAGCATCTCAAGAATTGGAACGCATTGAGAGGTTACTCCAATCCTACCGGGCATCGGGCATTAACTCTAATTGGCGTATAGATCCAGAATACATCGCTAAGTCGTTGGCTGAACAGTGGGAAGAATGCCAGCAACCGGACCGTGCTTGTCGAGCATGGATGTTGCGAGCCCTTCTATTAGTGGAAGATGAGGATGTTCGTTGCACGATACTTCCCGAATTGATGACGTATGATAAGGGGCAGTTGCAGGAACGCTTCATCCAGTTGCTGCAGAAAGCATGGGATGCTGACACTCTGGACGAAATAGTCTCTGTTTGTGAAAAAATATTTTCTCTTACTGTTGACACAGAGCCGAAGCTACACTCCGCTTGTGAAACATTTTTAAAACATAAACGCAACGATATTATTGATTTTAAGGAGGATTTGTAACAAAATATAGAATTAAAAAATAGTTCCTTCTCTTCGCAACGCAAGGTTGCTTTTCACAACTTCAAAGGGCGACTGACTTATACTTAAAGCACAAACAAGAGAAAGATTAGTCCCGAAAAGGAGTGAGAATCATGAAGATTCGCGTTGCAGGTTTCATCAAAACAAGTGCCGGTGACGGCCCGGGTATTCGTAGCGTCCTGTTTTTACAGGGCTGTCACCGTAATTGCCCGGGCTGCCACAACAGCAAGTACAACACCCCGGACGGCGGTACGCTTTGTGAGTTGGATTGCGTAATCGCATTCCTGCTGGAGCATTGCAAGAACCGCAAACTGACGATATCCGGCGGTGATCCGCTGGAGCAGTACAGCGTCGTCTTGAAACTCACCACCGAACTGAAGAATCTTGGGTTTGATATCTGCTTGTACACCGGCGCAGAAAGGTCGGATGTTCCGCAAATCTTGATCGACAATCTCCACTATTTGAAAACCGGCCCTTTTAAGCAGGAGTGCCGGACTTTCAATAAGCCGTTTGTCGGTTCATCCAACCAGCAGTTTGAAGAAATTAGAGGAGGAGCTTAATTTATGTCTAATTATAACAAGGAACGAGAGCTATCGAACTGCGAAGTTAACGCTTCCGCAGTCGTTGTAAATGCAGGCGCTGAGAGTTTGAAGAAAGCCCTGCGAGACGTGATTCCTCAGGAACTGTACGAACTCCATGCCAAGGGTCGGCTCCACATCCACGATCTTGAGTTCTACACGACCGCATACAACTGCATCGGCATCGAGGTAGCAGATTACGCAAAGGATGCATGCGATATACATACAGCACTAAACCGTCTGTTTCGTGGCATTACAGAGCTGACCAATCAGCAATCTGGCGGTATCGGTGTCATGAATTTCGATGAAGGCCTGGCACGTTATCTGCAAGACGAAAAGGAATGCGAGCTGGTTCAGCACATGACGGATTTTCTCGAAAACCTGAACCTGCCACTGCGCAAGGGCTGCGAAAAGGCTTATGTCACTCTGAATTTCGGAACTGGCGTTTCGGCTGACAGTCAGCGTATCACTTCTGCTTTGCTCAAGGCATACGATAGCGGCAGCTACATCTTCCCGAACCTCGTATTTTGCGTAAAAAAAGGTATCAATCGTCGCGCTACTGATCCGGCTCATAATATGCTGAGAAAAGCTACAAAGGTAACGGCACATCGAATGAACCCGACCTACTTGAATTTGGACTCAACGTTCAATAGGACCATGCCGCCTGAGAAATTTGGCATTATGGGCTGCCGCAGCCGTATCGCCGAGAACCGTTTCTCTGAAAAGGGCGCTCTCCATAGAGGCAACATTGCAGCGATTTCTATCAACCTCGTACAGCTGGCGCTTGAAAGCGGCAACAGCATGGAGTGCTTCCTTCGACTCATCGATATAGATATGGAGAACGCAAAGAAGATTTTGCTTGACCGCTACGAGAAACTCCTGAAAGGCAGCGGCCTGAAATATGTGCAGGAACATGCATTGTATCAGGGAGCAGAGCAGTCTCACGCAGCAGACATGCTGAAAAACGGCACTCTTTCCATCGGCTTTATCGGTTTGTGGGAAAGTTTTTGCGTACTGCATGACGATAGTTCTCTGCTGTGTACTGAGGAGCACAAGATGCTCAACGTGCCGTTCGAGGTATTGCAGCAGTACGCACAGGAAGGACTGCAAGTCGTACGACATATGCGAGAGATTGTTGACCTGTTCGCCGAGGCAACCAACATGAATTTCTCGTTACTGGCCTCCTCCGGAGAGGGTATCTCGGGTGTGTTGCCGAGGAAAACGAGTCGCATTTATCCGACAGGAACGATCCTGCAGGATCTGTCCTACTACACAAACTCGTTCCATCTTCCCGTGTATGTAAACATATCCGCATTTGAGAAGATTGAGCTCGAAGCTCCGTTCCACGAGCTGTGCAATGGTGGCCATATCTCCTATGTAGAACTGGCTGAGGCCCCCATGGCCAACGGAGAAGCGATAGAGGATCTTGTGGAATATGCTTGCGAGAACAACATCGGTTATTTTGGTATCAACTACCCGCTCGATGAGTGCCCCTGTGGATACAGCGGAACCTTTACCGTCTGTCCGAAATGCGGTCGTGGCGGTAAGGATATTAAGCGCCTGCGCCGAGTTTCCGGATACCTGTCGGAGGAGAACAATATGTCTTTCGGCAAGCGTGAGGAACTGAAGCATCGTCGGCCAAATTGTGGACAAGTAGATTGCAAAGGAGAGTAACAATATGTTCATCGCAATAGAAGGTGTAGATGGTGTAGGGAAAACTACGGTAGCCAGACTTCTTGCCGAACAGCTCCAGTGTGAGTTTGTCGAAAAGCCCTTTCACCTATTGCTGGATACATTACCGGTGGCAGATGCGTACAGGGTGATTACTGGGCAGGTTAATTCCTGCCCGGTAAATGTACGGGCATGGTTTTACGGAACCGGTTTAATGTGCTTGAGCGAGCAGTATGCTGGACAAAACCTCATCACGGACCGATATTTGTTATCCAATTATGCGTGGAACAGCGCAGAGGGGAACAAGGTTCTCTTTGATGTGCTGGTCAACCAGGTGCGTATTCCGGATATGACGGTTCTACTCACAGCACCTCCAGGAATCATCACACAGCGCATTCGAGGACGTAATGCCACTGATCCCGACTTAACGAAAGTATTGGACAACCAGGAACGACTGCGTAAGATGCGGTATTTCCTGCAAAAGTATCGTATACCATCCATGGAAATCGACACGAGCAACTGTACACCTGAACAGATTTGTATGCAAATCGTCCACGGCGTACACCAATAAGTATGATAGCGAAGACCTCAATTCGTTTTGGGTAGAGGTCTTCGCTATTTTCTGATATAATATAAATATAGAAGCGTAATGGAGGTGTTAATGTGGAGAAGCTAGTTTGGAATGTTTACAGATGCCGCAATGGCAAAATCAAAGTGTATAACATATTTCAGCACAGTATGTTCAGCGACGAGGTGAAGCAGCTCTTACTCCAGTACAAAACCAAAGATGAATTTGCTGAAGAACTGAAGAAAGCAACACTTTATTACTTCAATCGCAAAAGCGAATGGGAGGTTATTATTGAGCCGACCTTTGCTAAAGAACCTACTGAGACCATAATTGACGCCTATTCACAGATATCGAACAACTGGAATATCTTTGTCGATTATGTATGGAAAGCAGTTCCTCGATGAGATTACAAAGATGGTTGGCCGGTAAGAATTATCGCAAAAGGAGATTACCCCATGAAGGTGTTTGTCGCAGGCTCTAAAAATATATCCTCTCTCAACAGTGAAGTGCAGCGGCGCCTTTCGTCGATTTGTGAGAAGGGCTATTCCATCCTGGTAGGGGATTGCTATGGTGTAGACTCACAGGTCCAGGAATTTTGTTTCCATAACAATTATCGAGATGTTTCAGTTTACGCTAACAACGGCCTCCCGAGAAACAATATCGGCGCTTGGCCCGTAAAAACCATTATTGTGACCGCCTCAGTTAAGGACTTCGAGTTTTACAGCAAAAAGGACGCTGCTATGTGCCGAGATGCGGATTACGGATATATGATATGGGACGGCCGCAGCAAGGGCACGCTTCGAAGTATTGCAGACTTAGCGGAGCAGGGGAAGATGACACTCATTTACCTTTCACCGGTCCACAAAACCGTGCATGTTCAGAGCAAGGAAGAACTCGAGAAACTCATAGCAATATGTCCTGCCGAAACGAGGGCATTGTATTCGGAGATCGAGTTGCAACCAACACAAATTTCTCTATTCGATTAGAGCAGAGTATTCCCTTCGAATCGCGCTCTAATATGTCGACTATGATGAGTCCGAAAACTTGCTTTGACATAGGAACGAGATGCAACGCAAAAGAGCAGGGACAGATTTCTTCTGGCCCTGCTCTTATTTTTATTGGTCTTTATCTTTGGATTCTTCCGCATGACTTTTATATACTTCGACGTGTTCTAAGTCGGTGGAAGCTAATGGAATGGCGTCTTGTTGGCGACCAAAGAAGTCCGTATTTTCAACGAACAAAATATCATGCTTCTTGATCACTTTTAAACCGCCTACCTCCGAGTCGGGATAGCGATAAACCAAAATATCTCCCTCTTTGATTGTTGTCCCATATCTATCTTTTATATCCACATTGCACCTCTTTCTCTGATTTGGAGGGACATTCGATTTCCCAGAATTCCAATACTTATTCTCCACTATTGGCACCTCCTCGGCGATTTATTTTTGAGAAAAGCCCCCGCAAGAATGCGGGGGCTCTCACGAACTGAGCTATGATTTTCTCTTAGGCATGGACGACAGTGAGCATACCCATACCATAAGCCTTCTCGCGGCCGATACCGTCCGTGAGTGCTTTACGGAACAGATCAGCATCCGTTACCTGAAGAATACCTTCGTAAGTAACAGCAAGGAAGGATACACGATTATGCTGTTCACCCTTGGTGAAGCCATACCACTTCTGACCAGTGATTGTGAACGAGTTTTCGTCTACGGCAAAACCGTTCTTCGAAGCCTTCATCTTGAGCCATTCAATCTGTTCGGCAACAGAGCAACATGCACGGAGAGTTCCTCGTACATTACGGGATCCTTCGGGCTTAAATGCCTTTGCAGGGCATGCCGTAAGGCGGAACTGCCATTCCGTTTTATTCTCAATACGATGCAGAAGCTTCGTATAATCACAAACCTGTCCCTCTACACCGGTGCCAAACTGTGCACTCATATTTTCAAAATTCGGGCGGTCTGGACTTACCATAAGAAGATACAGCTTGCCATTCAGAGAGTCAATACGCCACAGCTTACGAGTGCGCTCAAAGGGAAACGCCGACTCAACAGCGCCATGAAGTTGGTTCAGCTTGGAAAGAGCCTGCATGGTATGACGATTGTGCGGATCAAGCTCTACTCTCGATAAATACATGTTATTCTTCACCTCCATCTTCAAACGCCATTTCAGCGAACGGGTCATGGTTACTCATTTTAATCTGCGGGAAAACCACGTTGCCGAGATCCTTCAACATATAGGAGTCATATTCTCTATGCTCCGGATTGAAAGAAATCGGACGTGCCCCCTGTACCTGTCGAGCAACAGCATCATGCGGCGCCTTGGAGCACTCTACAAACAGTCGTGCAACTTTATCGCGTGACGTACGTCGCCACAGAGTATCCTGGCAGGCTTCACTGCGCAGGGTCTTTTCCAAATCGGTGTTTTTAACTCCCAGTACAAGAGGAAGGGTAGGCGGGCAAGCACGACGTCCTAACGCAAGCGGATGTGCCGGCTGATTGAGCGCCTTTTCAAGGCGCTTAATCAGCTTCTCATCTTCACTTTCCAGTCCTACGAGAAAGACCGCGTCCGACAGATACTGTCTGTAGGTAACATATCCAGCACCTTTTGCAGGATGGACCGTGTGAAAGTCTTTCACAATCGTTCCGGGACGATCTACACGGATACCCATATGCAATTTGGAGTCCAAAAGATGAATGGTCTTATCATCATCTCGCGGACAACCAAGCGCAGCCATCAGCAAGCCGATAACTCCGCTCTTAGTCGGTTCGGTATGTGTGCGCCGGATGTCGAACTTACTGGCTGAACCCCATGACTGCAGAGGTGCAGCCAAGCGAAGAACCAGTGTGCTCATACATTATCCTCCGTAACAACCTTTTCGAGCCAAGTCAGCATATCCTGCAGAGAACCCTTCTCGCCCATATCAGACAGACCTTCGCCGATAACAAAGGCCTGGTCCGGCGCCGGGGCAAAGGTCTTGTAGAGTTCCTGAGCATATTCGCCCAGCTTCTTTACAGAAGGCTCTGCGAAGCCGCCGTTGCTTGCGGAAATCGGCTTTTCAAAAGCGCCAGCGAGGTTTACAGGCTGGTCATGACGTACAGTGATGTAGACGGCGTCCGGAACAGTACGGTTTGCAAAGGAGTTCTGATGTCCGGTCGGCATGGATACGATCATAGCCTTAACGAAACCGCAGAGAGCCTTGACAACCTCTTCCTCACCCAGCGTTGCAGCCAGATCATTCAGGCTTACCGTTGCGAAACGATAAAGGGTAGAAGAGTTGTACTCAACAGTGCCGAGGTGGCGAGTTGCAGTAGCGCCTTCTTCAGAAGACAGTACGTCATCGACTGCGGTGAAGTAATCAAACTCAGTCTGTACGGCGTGAGTGGAAATTGCATGTGCGACCTGTACCGAAGCATCGATATTAAGTGAAGTATCGCTTGCAACCATGCGGCCGAAAAGCGCCATATCAATAGACGGATTTTCAGAAAGTGCCTTCTGGTACTTCTTCTTGTCCGTCTCTCCGGCAATGGCCAACTTTGCCAGTGCATCTGCCTGTGCCAGACTCATGAAGAACATAGCAGCTGCGATGTTGTCCGCAGAGAGCTTGATGCCTGCATCCGTCAGAGCCGAGGCTGCCATCTTCTCTGCCTTTTCAACAGAAAGCGAAGGCTCCTCCTTCAGGATAGCGTCAACTACCAGCTTATGCACCATAACGGTGCGCTTGCCGGTGAATTCCTCACCATAAATCTCAGGGAACATCTTGCGCATAGCGTGCTTCCAAGACTGGGAGGACACACGGCTACGGCGTACGCCGCCGAACAGCGCGGTCTTCGGGCTGCCCATATCATCACGGTTTACGCAGCTGGGCGGTACGGTCTGGACAACGTGAATATCAACATACTTTGCTTTGTTCATGATCTTTTTGCATCCTTTCGGTTCTATATGTGTATTGTTCAAAAAACTTATTCGCTTTTGTTATCGGGAATGCGGTAAAAGTCCTGTGCCCAGCGAAGGCGCACGTTTGCTACCATATCCGGATTCTGGTACTGATAGAGGTCACGGGTCAGCGAGGCGTAATCCAGAGGGATATTAGCGCTGCGCAGGAAATAGACAATACGACGAAGGTGATAGCTTACACCGTTAATATCGGTGGCATAGGCCATCTGCTCAAAACGGCGCTGAAAGCGTTCGCGCTCATCTTCATCACCCTTACAGTAGAGGCTGATCGCGCGACCAAGGGAATAGCCCTTCTGGTACATCGAGGAAGAGGAGGGGTCCTTACTCTGCTGATGAAGAGCAAAGAGCGTCAGTGCGATATATACTGCCCATTCTTCCTGCGTGGGTTCACTCGTACGGGAAAGCCAGTCCTCGTTGAAATCATCAAAAATGATTCCCCACAAAGCCGGGACTTCACCGGGGCCATAGCCTACACCACGCCGCAGATTTGCAAGGATCGCCTTGCTGCCGTTGCCCGGAAGGGACAAGATGTGATAAATACGTTTACTGGTCCAGTCAGCCAGCTGCTGTGACCGGCTTTTGGGAAGATTGTTTTCGCTCACGAATTTTCCTCCTTTTTGGGATATGTTTTGAAAAGAAATGCTTTGAACCAGGCCAAAGCCTCAGGCGCGGAATAATGCTGCTGTTTGATCTTGCTGCCCGACTTTACATTAACTGTACGGCCAAACAGTGCCTTGGGCGGTGCGTCAAATACGAGTTCATCGCCCAAAGAGAATGCGATTTTCTTTAACTGCTGATGCCATTCTTCGGTCTTTACATCAATATCATCCTTTTCCGGATCAATCGACATAAGCCACTGAGTAAACGGTTCAGACAAATAAAAGTACCACTGCTCCTTGGCAAGGTCAGCAGGCCCGCTCGTATTGGATGTACTTCCGCCGCCGGCAACGTACAGATTGCCTGCCAGCAAACCAACTCGAAATGCCATCTCTTCGCACTTTCCGAGTTCGTCCATAATACGATTTCTCCATGCATCATTCATTTTCTTAAGCAGGGAAGAATGAAATAGCAGGTTGCTCGTTATAACGTCTGTGACGCAACTCTTCATGCTGATATCGTATCTGTTGCCGACTCGTACAAACTGAATGATATCATCCGAAGAGATGATTCCTTTTTCCTGAAGCGTACAAATCCACTCTACAACACCCGGACGCTTAGAGGTTTCTGAGGTATTATAGAAAACACCGATATCTCGCCACATCTGTCGATCAGCAAAATGTGCCAACGGATAGAAGTAAGCGGCCTGCTCCTTCTTTGCCGGAACATAACGCCAAACAGTCATCTGCTCCGTAAATGCGTTCTGTCCGTCAAAGGTGTCTCCGCAAAGGATAGAATATCCGGTAACGAAACCCTTCGCGCGTTTAAGCAGAATCAGTCGGGGGTGGAAAGTGTAAAGAGCAGCAGGTTCAGCCGGCAGAGGGATTTTACGAAGCTCAAGACTACGCGGCTCCTCCAACTCCCAATCAGGGGTCGGTTCAGGCCAAGGCTCACGGCCATCCTTCAACAAAGTGAGGTTCAACATCAGGGTTTCGAACAGCGTTTCTCCCTTTGCGTACACCAGACCAAGTTTTCCAAGCCATGCCACCGTAATAGTAGCTTCACGCTGATCCTTCGGAATATGCGGCTTCAACGCTGCATCATCAAACCCATTGAGAGATAACAGCCAACGAGCCGCTTCGTCATAAGGAATCTTCTCTTTGCCTTCACCGGCACGGCAAGCAAAAAGGCGGGGTTTACTTCCGCTTTCGCTTATTTCACCAATGAGCTTCGGCGTACCGCAATCCGTACCATTGGCTGCGCTGATCGCCTGCATAAAAGGACGCTCGGGATGAAAAAGCCAAAAACGCTCATGCCACTTATTGAGGTAGTCAATAAGTGGCTGCGGCGGGAAAATGCGATTTGCCCATAGTGCATCCCAGCGCTCCAGTGCGTCATCTTCGGTCTCAAGGGGAGCCGGCTCACCGACTTCGTTCACTCGATAAAAAACCGTCATAGTAACAGCAAGCAGCGTTCGCAGAATGGCAACATCCTGTGTAGGCATTTCACCTGCGAGCCCTGAGAACTCGTGTGCTCTCAAAAGAGCATCTTTGAGAGAAACCATTTCTCTTTCTCCGTCAAGACGGTTAACCCGAATCCACGGCTCATCGATCAAGTTAAACTCTATTTTCTCCATAATTGTTTATCACGCCTCCTTCTTCTTTACGTAAAATCCAAACTGTGGGGAATACTCAAATGGAATATTCTGAATTTTGATGCCTCCGTCTTCGTTCAAAACGAGGAATACATCTCTTTTCAGAGGGCCTCTCCGCTGCCACTCACCAAGAAAAGCCGATTGGGCAATAATCTCTTCTGTGAAATCCGAGCGGCAAAGCCATCCAGATAAACGTATACGCTGCTTGCTGATAATCTCGCATTCAGACTTACTCAGCTCAAATGCAGGATTGAACTGCTTATTGGGGTTATGGAATGCAGCGATCTTACCGTCTTCATCTTTCTTCAGTAAAATTGCATCTACAAACGATGTGTTTTTAGATATAACGCTCCACCGCAAACTCATTTCTGTATTCCCGGGAATTGCACCAATAATGCCATTGATCGTACTAAAGAAACGGCTGTACTTAGGTGCCGTCAGCAAAAATGCATTACTGGGGGACAGGTAATCCGTAACGTACTTGTCCCAGATCATCTTATCATCCATCGGCAGCATGTCTACATCCGGAGGAGTAAATGCTTCCTGCATAAGATGTGGGATGTCGTTGGGGAAGGATATACTATCGGGCAATATCTCTAAAGTACGATGTGTTGGCCATTCGCCATAAACGTAGTTGGCGTTTTTCTTTGGCGGTTCAATGACTACACAGCGAGGAAATGCCATCAATCCGGATCGAGATTTCTCGTATCGATGTATATGAGAAATCCCCCTCAATAACAGGTCCATCGGGCAAGTGTCCATAAAGAGTTGGTCAAAGTCCACATCAAGGTTAGAGAATAGGCTTTGTGTACCAACGATAATCGCTTTATCTCTGAATGGTGATGTAGATTTTTTTCCGGCAGCATCCAGAACCTTCGCTTCCTGCCTATAAAGATCTTCAGCCAAGAAGCGTTCATGATAAAGAATTACATTTCTATCAGGGCATTCCTCAGATAGTTTCTTTGCTGTATCCTGCGCGTCATCTATACTATTGAGTATGACGCCAATACATCTGCCAGCCATTGCACAGGACTGAATATTGCTGATATAGGAATCCCTCGAGACTCGTTCAATCGGAATGTCTTTCGACGGAAGCAACTCATCCAGCCATGTCTGTTGAATCGCCATTCCATCTGTCCATGTAATCAGAGGATAGGAAAGATTGCTCTTCCACTCATCATCAGGGAGAACGATCTTCTTTTTACTGTGCGACAATCCTTGCAGATATGCTCCTATCATTTCAGTACGTCTTTTAAGCGGCAAAGAAGAAGACATAATGATTACCGGAACTTCATATTCGCCCAGCCATGTTAAGCTGCGGTTCAAAAAGAGTTGCATATGCGCATTGCACAGCTGCACTTCATCAATGATAACCACTTTACCTGACAATCCAAGATGATGGAGCATTACATGCTTGCTTTGCAACGACATCATGAGCAAGGGCTCTATGCTCTTTGCAGAAAAAGGAGCTAACATCTCTTTTTTCACGTTTGCGAACCAATTCTGCGCAGATAAGCTATCGTCGTTGTTTTCAGAAGGGTATGCAATTCTCGCTTTCGCCTCGGCAAATGCTTCATGTGATACTGTATCTATCGGTAATCCATAAAACAGCCCGCGACATCCGACCTTTTTCGCCAAAATTTCCGCAGCAGTTACGGCCGCGTCAGCTACTTTGTATTTAGCAGGAGCCTCAACGATAAAAATACCGGGATGTGTGTTTTCTTTTACAGCAGAAATAAGCATCTGATGAACACTGTTAGTCGCAGGGGCCTGCTGCGCCAAATATTTTCCGGTGTCTCTGTAATCCCATGTCGAGTCCAACCCAAGACGCTCACATACGCTATCAACTCTGAAAGGGTAGTTATCAGCATCTCCGCTATCCTCGATGGAGATTAAGGGGAAGTAGTGTGTATCACTTGCAATCCAGTCGCTCATTATAAGCAATCCGGTAAGCAACATTTGGTTTGGCATAGAGATATTCGGAAGTTCTGCTACTGAACGGAAATCACACATCCTTAATGCGACTCCGATAAACTCTTCCCAATACTTCTCCCATTCAAGAGCAGAGAGATTACCGAAGAAATTACGCGGACTTGCGTCAAATTCAGACTCAGCACCGGAACTTTGAGGTACTCCATGATGTGCGCCCACAATGGCAGCAATCGAAGGAGGAAAACCGTATTTCAAAAGGATTGCTTCTCCGGCGCGAGCGTGCGATAGGGGATAGCCTGAACGGCATGCAATTTGTTCTCTTCTTAAAGGACAGAGCTCATATCCCGGAATGTTATCACGAATAGATGACTGGAACAGAGCTGTATGCATTCCGATATCATTTATCAATGCCAACAGTCTGCAAAGTCCAGCCAGCGTTTCCCTGTGACCAGCCATCGACTGAGTTAAATGTCGCACCGTATTTTCTGACAGCCATTTCTCTACCAGATAATCCATAACACCGGCTGTATCCAAAGCATGCATCCATACGGGTAAGTACAGTTCTTCGTTTTCACGGTCAGTCTTAGCGACAAAACCATGGGAGGCCTGTATCAGTTCCTGTATGTACATGTGCCACCTCCTTCAGCATAAAACTATAAAACTAAAACAGCATGAACGCCTCATGTTGCAATTATAGCACGCATGGCCTCATAGGGCAAGAGAAAATTAAGGATATATGTCCTCGTCCTGAAAATCGACAACAAGCCTTTTACCCAGTGCCCGGGCAAACTCCTGCAAAGTCTCGATACTTGGATGTACAACTCCGCTTTCGATATTGACGAGTTCTTCCGGTGTTAATCCGGATCTTTCAGCCAATTCTTCCTGAGAGATATCCTGTTTTCTGCGCTCATAAATAATGAGTTCTCGAATCTCTCGG
>OLRG01001117.1_pt1 | contig 22709 bp, 19 predicted proteins | sample 1672331 | NCBI WGS metagenome assembly OLRG01 (sample SAMEA3136672, study PRJEB25190) | human gut metagenome
CAAAGGGCATGGAGCAGGATAAGATCAATGCTTACATGACACTTTACACAGCACTTGTTACAATCTGTAAGGCTGCTGCACCGATGATCCCATTCATGACAGAAGAAATCTACAGAAACATCGTTGTGAATGTAGATAAGAATGCGCCGGAAAGTATCCATTTCTGTGACTTCCCTGAAGTGAATGAAGAATGGATCGATACAAAGCTTGAAGAAGACATGGATCATGTTCTCCAGATCGTTGTACAGGGCCGTGCCTGCAGAAATACAGCCAACATCAAGAACAGACAGCCAATCGGCAAGATGTATGTCAAGGCTGCATTTGAACTGTCTGATTTCTACAAAGACATTATTGCAGATGAATTAAATGTCAAAGGAGTTGTATTCACAGATGACGTCAGCGCATTTACATCTTACAGCTTTAAACCGCAGCTGCGTACAGTTGGTCCGAAATACGGCAAGAAACTGAATGCTATCAGACAGTATCTTGGCAGTGTTGACGGCAACGCAGCCATGAACGAACTGAAGACAACAGGCAAACTGACATTTGATGCAGATGGTGATCAGGTCGAACTGCTTGAAGAAGATCTGCTGATCGATGCCGCACAGATGCCGGGTTATGTTTCCGATACAGAGTACGAGACAACCGTTGTCCTTGATACCAATCTGACACCTGAACTGGTAGAAGAAGGCTTTGTCCGTGAGATCATTTCCAAGATCCAGACCATGCGTAAAGAAGCCGGATTCGAAGTAATGGATCATATTCGTGTTTATTTTGCTCAAAATGATAAGATCAAAGCACTGGTTGACAGCAACAATGCCGAAATCAAAGATGAAGTATTGGCAAATGAAATCTGCTTTGATACAATCAAGGGGTATAATAAAGAGTGGAATATCAACGGCGAAACCGTTGTGATCGGTGTAGAAAAGGAGAATGCCTGAATGAGTGATATAGCAGCAGTTGGTGAAAAGAGAGTATTCGAACCATTTGATAAAGAAGCATTTAAGAAGGAAATTCTGAACAATATCAAGTATCTGTTCAGAAAGACACCTGAAACAGCCAGCCAGCAGGAGATTTTCCAGGCGGTGGCTTATGCATCAAAGGATATGATCATTGATGAGTGGCTGAATGCCCACAAGGAATACGAGAAACAGGATGCCAAGACCGTTTATTATCTGTCTATGGAGTTCCTGATGGGCCGTGCCCTGGGCAACAATCTGATCAATCTCTGCTGTTATAAGGAAGTGGCAGAAGTCCTTCAGGAGATGGGACTGGATATCAATGTCGTGGAAGACCAGGAGCCGGATGCGGCTCTTGGCAATGGCGGCCTGGGTCGTCTGGCGGCCTGCTTCATTGAATCCCTGTCCACATTGAATTATCCGGCTTACGGCTGTACTATTCGTTATAAATACGGTATGTTCAAGCAGCAGATCGTGAACGGTGAGCAGGTAGAGATCCCGGATGACTGGCTCAAGAACGGCAATCCATTTGAGATTAAGCGTCCGGAATATTCTCAGGAGATCAAATTCGGCGGTTATGTCAGAATTGAATACAATGAGAAACTTGGGCGCAATGTGTATGTTCAGGACGGCTATCAGTCTGTCATGGCTGTGCCTTATGATCTGCCGGTTGTGGGATATAACAATGGTATTGTCAATTCCCTGAGAATCTGGGATGCAGAGCCGCTGGTACAGTTCAATCTGGATTCCTTTGACAAGGGTGATTATCAGAAAGCGGTTGAGCAGGAGAATCTGGCCAAGAGTATTGTTGAAGTCCTTTACCCGAATGATAATCATTACAGTGGTAAGGAACTGCGTCTGAAACAGCAGTATTTCTTCGTATCAGCCAGCCTGCAGCAGGTGATCAAGAAGTTTAAGGCAACACATGATGACATCCATCAGCTGCCGGATAAGGTTGTTTTCCAGCTGAATGATACCCATCCGACGGTTACTGTGCCTGAATTGATGCGTATTTTGATCGATGAGGAGAATCTGGAATGGGATGATGCATGGGATATCACATCAAGATGCTGTGCTTATACGAACCACACCATCATGGCTGAAGCCCTTGAAAAATGGCCGGTTGATCTGTTTATGCGTCTGCTGCCGAGAGTTTATCAGATCGTGGAAGAGATTAACCGTCGTTTCCTGATCCAGGTTGAAGAGAAGTATCCGAACCAGTATGATAAGATCCGCAATATGGCGATCCTCTATGAAGGTCAGGTGCGTATGGCGAATATGGCGATCATTGCAGGCTTCTCTGTCAATGGTGTAGCCAGACTGCATACACAGATCCTGGAAGAAAGAGAACTGCATGATTTCTATGAGATGATGCCTGAGAAGTTCAACAACAAGACAAACGGTATCACTCAGAGACGTTTCCTGCTTCATGCGAATCCGCTGCTGGCACAGTGGGTAACAGATAAGCTTGGTACAGACGAATGGATCACGAATCTGCCATTGCTGAAAGGCCTGGCTCCGCTGGCGGATGATTCCAGAGCCCGCAAAGAATTCCAGGAGATCAAGTATCAGAATAAGCTGCGTCTGGCCAAATATATCAAAGAGCATAATGGTATCGATATCAATCCGGATTCCATTTTTGATGTACAGGTCAAGCGTCTGCATGAATATAAACGTCAGCTGATGAATATTATGCACATTATGTATCTGTACAATCAGCTGAAAGACAATCCGGATATGAAGTTCTATCCGACAACATTTATCTTCGGTGCCAAGGCTGCAGCCGGCTATAAGACAGCCAAACAGACTATCAAACTGATCAATGCTGTTGCGGATGTGATCAACAATGATCCGGCTGTCAATGACAAGATGAAAGTTGTCTTCATTGAGAACTACTGTGTGTCCAATGCAGAGATCATCTTTGCAGCCAGCAACGTTTCAGAGCAGATTTCAACAGCCAGCAAGGAAGCTTCCGGTACAGGCAACATGAAATTCATGCTGAACGGTGCCATTACACTAGGTACAATGGACGGCGCCAACGTGGAGATCGTTGAAGAAGTCGGCAGCGAGAATGCCTTTATCTTCGGTATGAGCTCCGATGAAGTTATGGGCTATGAAGCCAACGGCGGTTATAATCCGAGAGAGATCTATGAGCAGGATGCAGATATCCACAGAGTCATGGATCAGATGGTGGACGGCACATATTCCAATGGTGATACAGAGACTTTCCGTGAACTGTTCAATTCTCTGATCAACCAGGATGTTTACTTCATTCTGAAAGACTTCAGATCTTATGCCGAGGCACGTGCGAAGATCAATGAAGCTTACAGAGACAGCAAGGCCTGGAACAGAATGGCTATTCTCAATACAGCATGCTCCGGCAAGTTCTCCTCTGACAGAACCATTGAAGAGTATGTAAGAGATATCTGGCATCTGAAGAAAGTATTCGTGAAATAAAAATTCAACTATTAAATCCCTGCCAAAGCAGTCCAAAGACTGAGTTGGCAGGGATTTGTATTAGGGTTAAGTGTGCTTTAGAGTGCGCGGATGGCTTCTTCAGTAAGTCCGGTTTCAGCGGCAATCTGTGCGATTGGTGTATGCCTTGCTAATAATTGGTAAGCATAGATGATACGGTCTTTCTCGGCAAGTTTTTCTGTAAGTTCTTTGGCATGCTTGGCGTGTTTGGCGTTTAGTTCTTTAGTAACTCTTGCGGCGGTTCTTTCTTCAATGCCTTCACCTAAATTACACATCATGTTGACTCCTTCCGTTAAAGGTTGTGATAATGGGATATGATATTCGTTATGGATGATTTTAAGCTTTTCTGCTGCAGGTAATTGGTTGGATAAAAGTGCAGCAATCAAGCGATGTAGCTGGTATTGCTCTTCCTGTGGCGGCAGTTCTTCACCGATGCCCAGAAAGATAATATTTAGTAAATCCAGATTTCCTTTCCAGTTATGATGATTGATGAGATCATCCCTGGTCAGATGGATATGGCACATGCTGTGGCTATCCATGTTCAGACAGAGCCAGATACTGAATACACGCTTCATATCATTGTAATTCTGATGGACGAAATCTCTTCCTTTTTGTGAGGAGACCATGCGGCTGACATAGAAGATCGCCCTGTTCAGAAGAAAGTACTGGGTGGGCTCGTCTTTCTGAATTTCGATGTTGATGATAACCTGTGCAAGGCCATCCTTCATGCGGACGTAAAAGATGATGTCAAAGCGGATCATACCTTCATTGATCTCGCTGTTCTCAGTGTTGAGGCCAATGAGCTGGTCTCCGGATGAATGGGTGTAGCTGGTATTTGTCATACCGGGTTCAACCGGAACAACACCGATCAATGGTTCCCCTTCGATGCGGGAGACAACGTCTTCCGGCTGCATGCCTTTAAATTCATCAATCGTCTGTACCAGTATATAGGCAAGTATCAGCTTCTGTGCGATCAGCTGCTTGGCGTATTCGTCATACTGCGCCTTATCGTTGACGGCAGTGATTCTATTCGTAATGGCTGTGTGCATATATCGTCGATTCCCCTTTTATTATACTCAAGAGAGTAGCTGTAAGCAATAAAAAATACACAATGTTCATCAGATCAACGTTGACTGTTTTTATTTTAAATCACCAAGGAGACAAGAACAAATATCAATGTTCGACAAAGTTCGACAATTCGACGTTGCAAATCGGCAAAAATAGTCAGAAAGTCGAGCGGTTTTAGGTGCATTTTAGCTGTACAAATATTGACAAAGACCTTAGAAAAGGGTTATCATTTTCTTATGAATGTAGGGGATAAGCTGATACGGAGATGGCGGAATACCGTGCGTTATAGATTGCATGAAGAGATTAGAGGAGTGTGGCGCGTATGAAAGACAATTTGCCGATGTTGGAGGTAAAGGCCCTAGGCGGCTTTTCGATGAGATATGGAGAGAAAACGATTTCGATTGGCAGTGGGAAATCGACAAAGGCAGTGAAGCTTTTGCAGATTCTGGTATGCAGCGAGGGACGTACTGTTTCCAGAGAACGATTGTTGGATATGTTGTATGGGAATGAAGATATCACGGATGCTGCGAATAATCTGCGCGTGACTACATTTCGCCTGAAGAAGATGCTGGTGACGGCGGGGCTTCCTCAGTATGATTATATACAGATCAAGAGCGGCATGTATTCCTTTGCTGCACCGATGGAAGTGGTGCTGGATGCAGACGGGTTTGTGTCACTGTGCGACCAGGCAGATGAGACAGAGAATGCCGAAGAGAAGATCGATCTGCTGAAGAAGGCCTGTCAGTTATACGGCGGGGATTATCTTCCGGATTTTATCTGTGACGGTGTGGTCCTGGCGAAGAATTCTAATTACAAAGAGAAATATACAAATGCATTGAATACATTGTGCGAATTACTGATGGACAGAGGCGAATATGAGACAGCCATTGAAGTCTGTGAACCGGCCTGCAGAATGTATCCCTTCGATGAGTGGCAGGCTATTCAGATCGACTGCCTCATGCGCATGAAGAAATACGATGAGGCTCTGAAGGAGTATGAGAATACGGCCAAGATGTTTGTTGATGAGTTGGGAGTGTATCCGTCAGAACGAATGATGAAGCTTTTTGAGCAGATGAACGGGCGGATGAACTTCAAGACCCAGTCGCTGCCGGAGATGGAGAAGCGTCTTAAGGAGACGGACAAGGGCAGCGGGGCTTATTTCTGCAGCCTTCCGGGGTTCCGTGATACATACCGCTTACTGGCCAGAATCGTAGAACGCAACGGTCAGTCCGTTTATCTGATGCTCTGCAGTATTACCAATGGCAAAGGGTAGCCGATGAAGAATGAGGAACGGCTGGATATGATGGGCAAGGAGCTGCAGGACACACTGGCGCATTGCCTGAGAAGAGGTGATTCTTATACACGGTACAGTAAGTCACAGTATTTGCTGCTCCTGGTGGGAACCAACAGAGAGAACTGCAGTCTGATTTTTGAGAGAATCCAGAAGTATTTCTCAAGAGAGCATAAGACCTGGAGTAAGTATCTGGAGTATGCGGTATCATCCGTGGCAGACAGCGGATTTAATAGTGAAGATAATGAGAATAAATGGAAATGGGGCAAAACATGGGACAAATAGTAAGACAGCAGAATTTCCAGCGTTCTCCCAATCTGATTAGTATTTGCGTGGATGAGATTCGGAATGGTGAATTGTCAGGGCGTCTGTATCATTGCTACAGCGAAGAAGCCTGTCCTTTCTCAAATGTGGCTCATCTGATCGAGCTGGCAGAGAATCTATTTGACCAGATTAAGTTTCCGCGGGCATCGACACAGATGCGGACATTTACAGAAAAGAGCCAGAAGACGGTACAGCCGCCTGAGAAGAAGAAATCAGCAGAAGAGCTTGAGAAGGAGCGCGGCAAAAAGGGGACGATGTTGCTGTACGTGCAGTATCGTCAGCGGTCAACCTGGCAGGGCATGGTCAAATGGGTAGAAGGCGATCAAGAGTGGAAATTCTTCAGTGAATTGGAACTTTTTAAGATTATTAATCAGGCGATACAGTAATAAAGCCAACAGAACGAATGTAATAACAGACATTGATAAGCAGAGGGTTTACTAAATCTTCTTCGACATGACAAAACGACAAAGAGGCGGACATCCGGATCGATTAAAGGATGCGCCTCTTTTTGTGTTCAGAAGGGGAAACAGGGCAATCTTCCGGATGTAAAAAAGATAGATAGAATTAGGATGATTTCAGGAATATTACGTCATGCACCCGCATATAATGGTTGAGATGACGGATCGGCCGAACATTACACAAAATATAATCGTCACAATGTCGAATAATGAAACAATAATTGAAATATGTCGGAAAAATGCATTAAGGGAAAATTAAAAAACTGCAAAAAATGTAGATTTGTAATGGTTGGCGTAATGGGTGATTCGCTATAATAAAACTACAATAACGGAGTAATCCAGAAAGGACGATGAAGGTACTGTCATGAAAGGAAGAGCGAAGAAAGCAGATACATTTCTGGTCAAGATTATGGATCATGAGCATGCAACATGGCAAGGGAAAGTGACATGGATTGAAGGACAACGTGAACAGTACTTCAGAAGTGCACTGGAACTCATCAAACTGATAGATGACGCTGTTGAGAAAGAGCAGGAAATGGAAGGAGGAAATGATGTTGAGTAAGTTTAATAATAAGAAGCATAGACGATTGACAGCCTTGTTGCTGTGTGCAGCATTGATGCTTGGCAGTGTAACCTCTGTTTCCGCAGATATCTCTGCAGCAGATTCAGAGACAGAAGTTCAGAATTATGCAGAAGAGCCGACGACAGAAGCGGTTTCCTATGGGGCACCGGAGGCTCAGACAGAAGTTCAGGAAGGGACACCTGTTGCAGAGGAGACAGAAGCACCTGCAACAGATACTCAGCAGACAGAGGCCCATACCGAAGCGGCAACGGAAGCACATACAGAGACGGCAGCTGAGACACAGGTGGCTGAAACACAGGCGGCTGAGACAACAGAGACAGAAGTTGAGACTGAGACAGAAACAGAAGTCGTTGCTCAGCAGTTGGAATATGAAGATGATCAGGTGAAGGTTCACGTAACCGCCAGCGAAGAAGGCATTATTCCTGATCATGCATCTCTGAAGGTTGTTCCACTGGTGAAACAGGAAGTCACCAATGAGATGACAGATGAGCAGAAACAGGAAGTTGAAGCGATCAACAAGAAGTATGATGAAGCAGAGAAGAAGCTGACAGAGAAGGCTGAGAAGGAAGCCTATGATATCGCCGGTTTCCTGGCTTACGACATTTCACTGGTTGATGCAGATGGCAACAAGGTTGAACCGAATGGTGATGTCAAAGTCACAATGGATTACAAACAGCCTGTGATTGCAGAAGATGCAGTGCAGACAGTGAATGATACAGAGTGGCTTAATAGTACAAAGGAATTGGATGTCACAGTCCTTCATCTTGAGGAAGATAATAAAGGTAAGGTTACAGATGTTGTAGATATGACAGCAGAAGATACAAATGGTGATGCTCAGATTAATACAACATCGGAAAATGAAATCCAGAAAGTAACTATTACGACAAATAGTTTTTCAACCTTTGCTATTACATATAATAATTATAGTGTAAAGGTAAAGTATGTTGACCAAAATGGAACTGAGATTACAAGTGACCAATTTACACAAAGTAATGTTTCAATAGACAAAGGTAAAGATTTTAAAATTAGTAATGGCGCTAAAGTTAAAATTCCAAAAACGGTTACAATTAATAATAAAACCTATCAATATAGTGGCGCTCATTTGGATAGTGTATCAGGAAAGAACGTCTATTCGGTAAAGATCAAAGACAAAAAGTGGAGATATAAAGAAAAATCAGGTGGCGATGATAATAAGTGGAATGAAGGTAACGGCGGTACAATTTATTTAGTTTATCAGGAGCAGGCAACTGCATTGCCTACAGTTGACACCATCGATAGTACATCCAAAGGTATTACGATGAGGATGATTAATTACTCTAAGCCTGCAAATGGCTTGAGTAATGATATTGGAGGTCCATATAAGAATGGAAACGGTGGTATTGAACAGAATCTTCTGAACAGAGTATTAACAGAGGGCTATCCGGTAACAGTCGGCGGTACAAGTTTAAAGACATTGTTTACAGGCGGAACAAATGTTAATCATTTATTCCTTCAAAGTTCCTTTGATGTAGATGGAAGTTATGAATACAGCAGTTTTAAGAATTATGCTTACTTAGAGGATGATGGAAATTTCACAGTGTATGATGCACTGGGAACACCATCGAATGAAAATTATCTCTGGTATAAGCGCGGCAATTTTATGCCATATAACAGCATTAATGTCAATAGCGTTTCAACAAACAAAAATCGGTATGATGAAAATGGCCATGACTTAAGTGATTCAGATCCAGCGTATGATAAGACATTATATAAGACGCAGGGAGATAATGACTACTATTTTGGCATGTACGTGGAAGCTGATTTCAACCAGCCAAGTAACGGAAAATTAACCAATGGATCGGATATGGTCTATGAGTTCAATGGCGATGATGATTTATGGGTATATGTTGATGGCGTATTGATGTTGGATATTGGTGGTATTCATGATGCCCATTCAGGAAGTATCAATTTTGCAACAGGTGATATTACTTATGATTCCGTGTCAGGAACAACAATCAAAGCGCAGTTCAAGGCAGCAGGCGTATTCCCGGATGGTTCTCCATGGGACGACTCAAGAGTCAGTGAATTTTTTAATGGCAATACATTAAAATATATTTCATCACACAATTTCAAGATGTTCTACATGGAACGAGGTGCAGGTGCATCCAATCTGAAGATGAAGTTCAACCTTGAAGTTATTCCAACTTATGAAGTTAACTTCAATAAAGTGACTACACAGGGAGCTGCTTTGGCAGGAGCTGAATTTGAGATTAGAGATGACAGCGATAGTTCAAAAGTTTACAATGTAACATCTGGTTCCGATGGCAGAGTTTCTGTAAGACTTCATGAAGGTGAATATACCATGACGGAGACTCAGGCTCCGACAGGCTATCTTGCAGCATCCGGTACATGGAAGATTAAAGTTAACACTAACGGTACCTATACAATTAAGAAAAACGGTCAGGAAATTGCCAAAGATTCCAATAATGTTTACAAGATTGTGAACAAAGGACAGCATGAAGATGCAGAAGCTAATCTGACAACATCCAAGACTGTCAAAGTAACGGATTATAACAAACGTGAGTATGAAATTACTCTGGGAGCCAGCACATCCGGACGAGAAGCAGGTACAGAAGCTAAAGCAGCAAGTGTAGTATTGGTACTTGACAGATCTGGGTCAATGGGTACGAAGGGTATGACTGCGCTGGTGAATGCAGCAGATACTTTCATTGATACTTTGAAGACTGCATCTCAAGATAGCCAGGTAGCAGTAGTGTACTTTAATGGTACACAAGGTAGTAATACTGATAAGACAATTGCTAAGAACTTTACTAAACTTGATACAGATGAAAATGTTGCATCTATTAAGAAATTCCTTTCTGATAATGATGACCCAGATGGTGGCACACCAATGGGCGATGCATTAAAGAAAGCAAAGTCTTTATTGGACGCTGATAACACAGGAAATCAGAAGTATGTATTGTTCTTCACTGATGGTTTACCGGGACATAGTAGTGACGATGCGTTTAACTGTATGGTTGCCAACAGTGCGGTGAATTATGCCACTGATATTAAGGCGAATGCAACAATCTATACTGTAGGCTATAATCTGTCAGGAACCTTATATTGGCATAAGGGTGATTCGGCGACAAGTTCTGCTGGTAGAGATCATGGTGGCTATTACAACCCTTATTTTGGAGGTAGTTGTAAGAATCATGATTTATCAACATCCGCTTCCGATTTTCTGGAAAAGTATATTGCAACAAGTGTTCAGGAAGGCAGCAATAGTAAGTATGCTTACACTGTAGATAAAACAGATGACCTTGAGGCGGAATTCAAGAAACTGGCCGCTCAGATTGGCGCATATTATTCCATCAATGCAAAGAAAATCGTGGATGTTATCGATGCCAGATTTGAACTGACAGAAGCAGGACGTAAAGAGCTGGTTGGTGATGTAGAGGCTACTACAAATGAAGATGGTTCTAAGACATATGTCAAAGAAACACTTAAAGATAATGTAGTCGTTGGTACAGTAAAGATTACTGAGAATACGGATGGCACAACAACGATTGAGTGGACCGGAACAGAAGCACACATTGGTAATAAGGACAATCGAGAAGATCCAGCATGGGAAAGAAAGATTGGAGTTGTTGCTAAAGCAGACTTCATCGGCGGCAATGCTGTCACAACCAATACAGGAGATTCGGGCGTATTTGTTAATGAGAATATGACTAAGATGTTCCCTAAGCCAACAGTCAATGTTAAGGCCTTGTCACTTGAGATGACGGGCAAAGAGATTACCGTATATAAAGGTGATTCTCTCCAGCCACAGGCTTATTACAATCAGCTGGCTCAGACAATCAAGGTTGTAGAGCTGGATGGTACAACAAAAATTTTGACTGGTGTTGAACCGGTTAATAAAAATAAAACACAGGTTAGTCTTCCAGTATTAACGGATGCTCAGAAGAATGAACTTGAGAATAGTAAGACACTTACAATTGGTGATAATCAGAAGTACAAATATATTTATCCGGGCACATCCGATGCGGTAGGATACTTCAAATATATTTATACGATTCCTGAAACACCAGGCGGAAGCATTCAGAATCACAAAGCAGGCAATGCAGCAAGTCCGGCTGAGAAATATCATCTGGAAGTTGTATTTGTTCCATACACTGTAGATGCAAGATTAGATCAGAATCCAGGAATTACAGCTCCGGCAGAAGACGGCGGTACAGTAGTTAGTGGAAATCTGAAAAAGAATGCAGATTATATTGTCAATATCATCGATGGTTCTATCGAGATTACAAAAGTACTTGAGACAGAGCCGAAGGGTGAGAATGGTGATACATTTACATTCACAGTAACAGGACCGAATAATTTTAGTAAAGAAGTTCAATTAACTGTTACAAAAGATTCATTAGAAAATGGCAAATATACTGCAACTTATACCGGAGATGAATTAAAACATCTTGCAAGAGGTGGATATACAGTTACAGAAAAAAATGTAGCAGGATATGATGTCAAGAGTATTAAAAATGATGCAGAAGCAACAAATACAAAATATGTCTTGAATAATCCAGAAGATATTCATTTCACAATGGGCACAGTTGTAAAAAACAATGAAGATGTCAATGTCATCAAGAATTATACATATGATTCTAAAGATGGCGGTACACTTGGTAAGGCAATCTTCACAAATGAACCGGTTTACAGTAACTGGCAGATCATCAAAGTCAGTGCAAGCAGCCATGACAGAAGATTAGCAGATGCAATCTTTGAACTGCAGTCTACAACAGATGCAAATGTTAAGTATTACGGTAAGTCGGGAGATGCAGGTATTGTTAAATGGTATCAGAATTATCAGAACAATGATGTATCTGGAGAGATAAAAGATAAACTTCAGCCAGGAACATATAAACTGAAGGAAATCAAAGCCCCAACAGGATATGCACTTTCAAGTAATACTTATACATTGCAGATTACAAAGACAGGTGCATTAAAGGCTGTGGATGTGAATGGTACAGAGCTGACACCTACACTGCAGGATGGAAAATATCAGATTCTCATCGAAAATGCAGTGATTTACAACCTTCCAAATTCCGGTGGTTCCGGTATTTACTGGTTCTCAATCTGTGGTATGCTGCTTATGATGGCAGCGGCCTGGATTATTTATAAAAACAAGTGCAGGGAGGTGCTGGTGAAATAGAGGGATGAACTTTAAAACCAGCAGTCCCTGGACTGCCAGGATAAAACCAACGTAACATGTCAACCAAGAAATAATATCTAAGAGAGAAAAGGAGAATATTATGAAGAAATTAAAGAAATTATTTGCAGTGATGTTATCACTGGTCATGGTACTCGCAATGGGCATCACAAGTTTTGCTGATACTAACTCGGCAAAAATTACAGTTAATAATCTTGATGCAAAAGCAACATTAGATTATGTACAGATTGTACAGCCAAATACATCAACAGAAACTGGCTGGGAGTTTACAAATAATGCAGCAGCATCTTTCAAGAAAGTTACAAAGTTTGCAAGTTTAACAGATCAGCAGATTCTTTGGAGTCTGATTAAGCTTGCAGATGTTCAGGCAAAAGTTCCGACAGGCACAGTTCAGGCAACAACAGCAGATTTTCAGGATGCTATGAAACATGTTCAGGATGATTTAACTTATACAAATACAAATGTTACAGGAAATACAATTACTGCATATTCAGCAGGTATCTATGCTATTAAAGCGACAACAACAGATACAGCAAATTATGTATACAGCCCAATGGCAGCATATGTTAAATTTGATAACTATGATAGAACAACAGGTGTTCCTACGGACTTAGTTAACGTTACAGTTAATGCTAAGAAAACAACAATCAAAATTGAAAAAACTAATAATAACGATAATGGCGTTGTAGAAATCGATAGTATTGTTGAATATACAGTAAAAACAAATGTACCTTATATTGCTGATGATGTAGACAAAGTTACATATACAATCACAGATACAATTGAAGGCGCTGAGTATGTAACAAATGCAGAGGGTAAAGTGGTAGTAACAGTTACAATCGGCACAGACACCACAACAAAGAATGTTGCAGTAACAACAAACAATGGTAAGAAACAGATTGTTCTTGATTTAAGTGATGTTGCTGCTGATAGAAATAATGCAAATAAAGATGTAGTTCTTAAATATCAGGCAAAAGTAACATCTGAGGTCGTAAGAAATGAAGTTGTTCCAGGCGATGGCACTCATGACTTTGTACCAGCTGTAGATACATTATATACAGGCAAAGTAACATTAACAAAAACAGGCGAAAAAGGTGCACCATTAGCAGATGCAAAATTCGTTTTATACAGAACAGAAACAATTGAAAAAGAAGATGGAACTAAAGAATCTGTTAAGAAATATGCATTAGTATCAAAAGATACTGCAAAGACTAATAATGAATATGTAGTTACTGGTTGGACAAATAATGAGGCTGTTGCAAAAGCAGAGGGTAATCTGATTGTGACAGATTCAAATGGTGAAGCTGTTGTAAGAGGTCTTGATTCTACTTATACAGATTACTATTTTGAAGAAGTTGTAGCACCAAATGGTTATTCTATTAATGATGATGATTCTATTGTAAGATGGGGTGCAAACCAGACAGCAGATGCTACAACAGGTACAGCTAGTATGAGTGATACAAAGCTTTCCGCTCTTCCAGCAACTGGTGGTATCGGTACAACTATCTTCACAATCGTTGGTTGTGGTATCATGATCGCAGCAGCAGGTTTATTCTTCGCTAGCCGCAGAAAAGAAAACAGATAAGTCATAAATAAGTCTTTTGGTGAATTCCGGGGCGTTACCCGCCCCGGAATTTATCAGATTAAAGGCATTTTTTCAGAAACCCTTTAACCCATCTCTTTAGGAGAGACAGATACGTATACAACAATAAGGAGAACCCGGATGAAGAAGAAAACGTACAAAATTTTAATAGTCATTATATTTTTAGCCGGTTTGTCCTTGCTGCTGTATCCATTTGTAGCGAATCAGTGGAACAACTACAGACAGAAACAGCTGATCAGTGATTATGATTCTATTGTTTCTGCTGAAGATGCCGCAGGTGAGATTAATTATGCAGCGGAGCTTGAAAAAGCAAGGGCATACAATGAAGCATTATTACCGAGCATCCTGCCAGACTCCTTTGCCATTGCAGAGGCGACGGAAGGGGAAGACAAAGCCTACATGGATTGTCTGAACATTGCAGGTGACGGTATTATGGGTATCGTGGAGATTCCGAAGATTGATATCAAGCTTCCAATCTACCATACCACCAGGGAAGATGTCTTGCAGGTGGCAGCCGGACATCTGGAAGGAAGTTCCCTTCCGGTAGGCGGAGCCAGCACCCATGCAGTTATTTCAGCTCACAGAGGCCTGCCGAGTGCATCCCTTTTCACAGATCTTGACAAACTGGAAGAGGGCGACCATTTCCTGATCCATGTTTTAAATGAGACGTTGTGTTACGAGGTGGATAAGATTTCAGTGGTCAAACCGGAGGAGACTTCCGGGTTGGCAGTGGAAGAAGGCAAAGATCTGGTGACACTGCTCACCTGTACACCGTATGGTGTTAACACGGAGCGATTGCTTGTCAGAGGACACCGTGTGGAATATGTGGAGCAGGAAGTCGAAGCAGAGAAGACGCTTTTCAGCGGTATCAGCATACACACCAATTATTTGTTGTGGGTAATCGTAGGATTACTTGTGACGGTAGCATTTATTGTGGTATTATATAAGAAAGAACAGAAGTTAAAGAAACGCCGTGCCGAACAGGCAGCAGACGGACAGGAGGCACCGGTAGTCCAAGACAGGACAGTGACCGGGGATGCCGATACGGAGACTGAGAAGAAGGAGTAGAAGCTCATGAAGAAGAAGATTTCCGTCATCCTGTTTGGGCTATTGTTTCTGGTGGGATTTGGCATTCTGATCTATCCGACGGTATCCAATCAATGGAACACTTACAGACAGAGTCAGCTGATCAGCAACTATCAGAGTGTCGTGCAGGATATGACACCTGAGGACTTTACACAAGAGTGGGAAAGGGCCGAAGCCTTCAATGCGACAATCACCCAGAACAACCTATACAGTGATGTGTTTGGCGAGAGTACAACAGATTTGCAGAGTACGGAATACTGGAAGATATTGAATGAAGCCGGAGACGGTGTCATGGGTTATCTTTCTATTCCGAAGATCAATATCAAACTGGCGATATACCACGGGACAGCCGATGATGTGCTGCAGACAGGTGTGGGACACTTAAACGGCACAAAGCTTCCGATTGGCGGTGAGAGTACCCACTGCGTGGTAGCTGCTCACAGAGGACTTCCCAGTGCCAAGCTATTTACCGATATTGACCAGTTGAGAAATGGTGATAAGTTTTATATCCATGTGTTAGATCAGGTTCTGGCCTACGAAGTGGATCAGATTCTGCCGATGGTAGATAAGGATGATCATGAAACACTGGAGAATGCATTGAAGATTGAGGAAGGCAAAGATCAGGTCACATTATTTACCTGTACACCGTATGGTGTCAATTCTCACAGACTCCTTGTCAGGGGAACGAGAGTGGCTTACAACGGTGAGGAGGACAAGGAGGCGACGATTTCCGAGTCCATGGTTGAATCGATTAAGAATTACTATATGATCTATACGATTCTTGGTCTGGCCGTTACCTTACTGGTGATCCTGCTTTTGAGATTTTTATCAAAAAAGAAGAAAAATAAACAACCTAAAGAGTAATCTGGATTTGAAGAGGGAGGTTATGAAGCGATGATGAAAAAGAGTATAAAAAAGAGCTGCGCATTATTGATCGCATGTGCCCTTACATTATCAGCATTTGCGGTTCTGCCGAAAGCAAATGCGGCAAATATGGTGGACACCGGCAAAAAGGATTGCTCCATAGATTTTAAGACCGGCGGTGATGACAGGGTCAGTGCAGATCTGGGTACAACAACGGTGGATGTGAAGCTGTATAAGGTGGCGGATATCAGTGAAGTCGGAGATTACACCGCATCCGGAGATTTTGCACAGCTGGATGTTTCCGCACTGGATGCATCCGATAGTACATCCGCAGATGAATGGCTGAAGCGGGCCACAGAGGCGGTCGGTATGGTGACAGACAGTACGAAGCCGACAGCAGAGGTTTCGCTGACAGATGGTGAGGGAAAGGCTGAGGATCTGGCCACAGGACTTTACCTGGTGATGGCGGATAAGGCGCAGACAACGAATTATGAGTACACATTTACACCGTATCTGATTTCCCTGCCGAATAATTATTATTATCAGACAGGTGATGATGAATGGGTATACGAATTGTCAGAAGTAGTTCTCAAGCCGGAACAGACACCGAGATATGGTTCTCTGGTGATCGACAAGACGTTGAGAGATTTCAATGCCACATCCGGTGCTCAGGCAACATTTGTTTTCCAGATTGATATTACGACCCTGGAGGGTAAGACAGAGAGCAGAGTTGAAGCGATGACTATGGGAGCAGATGAGGAATCACAGCAGCTGACCATTGATCAGATTCCGGCAGGTGCATCAGTCAGAGTCAGAGAGACCTACAGCGGCGCAAGCTACACACAGGTTTCCGATGATCCGGATGATGTGACGATTTTTGCAGATGAAGCGGTCCGCGTTTCATTTGAGAATGCACACGATGGCCGTCCAAACGGCGGTTACGGCGTGAAGAATAATTTCAAACTTGATGAGAACAAACAGTATCAGTACACTGGCGATAATGTCAGCACAGACTAGGAAGGGGGAACGATAAATGAAAAAGCAATTGAAGAAGCCGTTTTTGATGATGGCAGTGACAGCGCTTGTTCTTGTGGGTACCCTGAAGGTGGGCGGTGCGATGGCTTATTTCACCACCTATTCAACTGCCAGCGGTTCTGTTCAGATGAATATGGGATTTACACAGACAATCCCGCATGAAGAAGTGGACAGCAGAGGCAAACATGTTTCGGTTGAGAATACAGGCGATTATGATTGTTTTGTCCGTGTGAGAGCGTTTGCGCCATCTGATATCACGCTGAGTTATCAGCCGGAGGATTCAGGATGGACAGACGGCGGCGATGGTTTCTGGTATTACGATCAGATCCTTCCGGCAGGTGAGACAACAGCAACGAAGCTGAATGTCAGCTACACGTTCCCGGCAACAGACAGTGAGGATGCACCGGCAGAATTCAATGTCATTGTTGTGGAAGAGTGTACACCGGTGCTTTACAAAGCAGACGGAACCGCTTATGCAGACTGGAACAATGTGATCACAGCAGATACAGCAGAATAGAAGGAGGGCTATCATGAAGAAGAATAAGATTTTATTTCCGAAAAAAGTTGCCCTGCTTCTGGGAGCAGCGGCAGTACTTTTGCTTGGCAGTACAGTAGGCAGCACAAGAGCGGCGCTGACTTACTACAGTGAGAACTATTCCGCACAGATGAATCTGAAGCATATCGGTGTTTCTCTGGTGGAGAACGGCCAGGTTGTCAGCAGCAGAGATTATGTTTCCGGCAATGAGTGGAGTGGCAATACAGAGGGCAAGCTTCTGGCCAATATGCTTGGTGAGAAAGAGAAGTTTACACCGGGCAAACAGTATGATGAAGCCATCAGCGTGACTAACAGCGGCGATATTGATACATTTGTCAGAGTCATTATCACAAAGAGCTGGAAGGACAAAGAGGGCAGGAAGAATGCAGAGCTTTCACCGGACCTCATTGAACTGAATGTTCCGGAGAACAGCGGATGGGTGGTTGCCGAGGATCAGTCCACACCGGAACGTATGGTGCTTTATTACACAAAGGCACTGGCACCGGGAGAGACCACACCGGGACTTTCTGATACGATCCGTATCGATGAGTCCGTGGCACAGCAGGTGAACAAGGTGACAGATGGTTCCACCGTTACTTATCAGTACAAATACGACGGTTATTCATTCAATCTGGATGCAGAAGTTGATGCGGTTCAGACGCACAATGCCAAAGCGGCTATCAAGAGTGCCTGGGGCGTGGATGTCAGCGTATCCGATGATGAATCCAGCATTGGTTTTTAATAGGAGGTACAGAGTATGAAGAAGAAGATTTTGTGCCTCATGATGGCAGCGATTCTGGCAGTTGGGGCACCCCTTACAGCATTTGCCAGAGATTATCAGGGCGCTGACGGATGGCAGGCAACATTTGACGGCAGCAAGCTGAACAGTAATTTCAAGGATGAAGATGTGACGGATTCTATGTCTGAGATCCAGCCGGGTGACAGTATTACACTGCATGTTCAGCTGACGAATCAGGACAGCAGCAATACAGACTGGTATATGACCAATGAAGTCCTTCAGACATTGGAGGATGCACAGAATTCCGCATCAGGCGCGGCTTATGAGTACCGTCTGACCTATGTGGACAGCAAGAACAAAGAAACAGTTTTATATGACAGCAGCACAGTAGGCGGCGAAGGCAGTTCCGCAGCCGGTGAAGGTCTGAAACAGGCGGATGCCTCACTGGATGAATATTTCTATCTTGGCAGACTGGCCAAGGGTGAAAGCGGTACTGTTTACCTGAAAGTCGGCGTGGAAGGCGAGACAGGTAATAACGGCTACCAGCAGACACTGGCGAAGCTTCGTATGACTTTCGCAGTTGAGAAGGTCAAAGAGGGCCAGACCATTAAGAAGAACACAGTGATCGAGAAGAAGGTGCCTCAGAAAAACAATCTGACAACCTCCAGAAAAGCCGTTAAGACCGGTGATACATCCAATTTGCTGATGTATTCGGTGATCGGTCTTGTAGGCGGTCTGATCTTCCTGATTGCAGGCATTATCCTTTTGAACAATTCCAGAAAAACAAGACAGCACAGGGAAGGAGAGAACTAAGATGAAAAAATATAAAAAATTATTTGTATCTCTTCTTGCAGCAGCAGTGCTGACGGTTGGTTCTGCATTCAGCGTTATGGCGGCAGATACATATACCTACAAGGTAACGGTATATGCGGGCAATAAAGGCACGATTGACGGACAGGAACAGAAAGAGATCACAGGTCTTTCCCTTGGTTCACAGGTTATCCTGGACATCAACAGCGTCAAGGTAACGGATGACAAGTATTATGTTAAAGGCTTCCGTCTCAGCGGACGTGACAATGAAGAAGCCCTTGCCACACCGACGATCGAGGTGGACGGCGATGTGGATTACGTTGTTGCATACGGCATCAAAGGCGATATGGTGGCTTACACAGTGAACTATCAGGATGCCAATGGCAAGACCCTTGCCGACAGCCAGACATTTTATGGCAATGCCGGTGATAAGCCGGTGGTTGCTTATAAGTATATTGAGAATTATATCCCTCAGGCCCTTGCATTGACCAAGACTTTGAGTGATAATGAAAGCGAGAATGTATTTACATTCACCTATACGCCTGGTGAGACAGATCGTATTGTTGAGACAACAACAACTGTGACAACCATTGTTCCGGGTCCAACAACGACGACAACGACAACAGGAACCACCGGTACAGGTACAACAGGAACCGGCACGACGGGAACAGGTGCAACCGGCACGACGGGAACGGGTACAACCGGTACGACAGGTACAGGAACTGGTACAGCTGCGAATGGTACAAACGCAGCGAACAATGCGGCAGGCGACAATACGGCTAATGGTGCCAATACCAATGCAGGCGGTACGACAGACAATCAGAATAACGGTCAGGATGCCGATAATCAGGATAACCAGACGACAGATATTCCGGATAATCAGGTACCGGAGACACTGGTAGACCTGGATGACGAGGAAACACCAAAGTCCAATATTGATGCAGAAGACGGCAGCAATACATTGCCGATGGTAGGCGGTGCAGCCATTGGTATTCTTTCTGTAGCAGCGTTGGCAGCATTGTTTGTTTATCTGAAGAAACGTTCAAGATAGACATTATTGAAAGACAAGTAACAGCAGGCAGTACTGTTTGGAATAGAACAGTACTGCCTGCTGACAAAGGAGAATTTGATTTTGGCTAGACGCAACAGGCAGAAAAAAAGCCCGGTGGCTGCAGTATGCAGCGTACTGGGCACTCTTTTATTAATAATCATTGTGGCGGCATATCTTCCAATTACGATTCCGAGAGCTTTCGGCTATGAGATTTACACAGTGATCAGCGGCAGTATGGAACCGGCGATACCGACGGGCAGTCTGGTGTATGTGAAGTATATCCAACCGGAAGAGATCCAGACAGAGGATGTTATTGCTTTCTATGGAACGGATGCGGATGGTTCTATTGTCACTCATCGTGTGGTATCCAACAGTGCGGCTATGGGTAATTTTATCACGAAGGGCGATGCCAACAGTGATAATGACATGAATCCAATCCCATATGCGAATTACATAGGAAAGGTGCAGTTGTCTGTGCCGAAACTGGGAGGCATCTTCCAGACGATCACCGGTACAAATGGTAAGATTGCAGCGGTTTCCATGATCGGGTTGGCCATCGTGCTGGAGATACTGGCGGCGGTGCTGCAGGGTAAGAGAGAAAAAGAGGAATAATAAGAGGCTGGACGCTGGTAGATTTAGCGTTCAGCCTTTTTTAGCAGAAAAATTGACAAAAAGTCCGAAATTACACCCGTTGTCTAATTCAGAAGGGAGCCGAAAAGGAGCCGAAAAAAGGAGCCGAAAGAAAGCTGGATATATTGCAGAAGTTGGAAGAAAATCCAGAAATAACTCAGGTTAAACTTATGGAAGCGTTTGATTTATCGAGAAAGCAGATTCAGAAGATTATAAAGGAGTTACGTAGGAAGGGTGTCATAATCTACAACCACCAGCATAAAATATAGCATGGCCTTCTTTGTGAAATATCACAAAAAAATCAAGGCTTTTAAACGAAACAATTTCGACTTTACATGAACAAGAACCAAAATGCTCTGATAATATTGACAAATTGTTTCTCACGTATTATCATACTAAATACAAATACAGAAAAAAATCAAACCTGGTGCGAACTAGGGACGCAAAGCTAGGAGTCTCTTGAACGGCAGGCAGGGAGGAGCGATACCAACAGGATTCATCCCCCCGGCATTGACCATATAAGAGTTACAGAGAGACAGTTCGGCTGCAATTATTCACTAACGATAGAGAATGATTGCAGCCTTTTTATTTGCCAAAAATACAGCAGACCGCTGTATCAGAAATAAGGAGCATAAGTATGACTGACAAAGAATTAAGGCGTCTGAGCCGTACCGATTTACTGGAAATGCTTCTGGAACAGAGCAAAGAAGTAGAGCGCCTGCAGCAGGAGCTGGCAGAAGCCAGACAGCAGCTGGAGGAACGGCGAATCATGACAGAGGAAGCTGGATCCATCGCAGAAGCCGCACTTCGGATCAACCGGGTATTTGAGGCAGCACAGGCAGCCGCGGACCAGTACCTGGAGAACATCCGGCAGCAGGCCCCAGGCCATAAAGATACAAAACCCACAGACAGTCAGGAAAATGAAGGCATTCAGGAATGAGGAAAAAGACCAGCAAAGAAATCACATCCATGCCTACAGTAACCCAGCTGGAGGCGGAATTAAACAGAACAAAATACAGACACAGATACCACCGGGTACTGAGAAACACCCTTGGAACCCTGATCACCGTGGCAGCAACGGCAGTTCTGATCGCCGTCCTCCTGCTCCCGGTACTTCAGATCTACGGCAGTTCCATGTACCCCACTATCCAGGAGGGACAGATCGTAGTTTCCGTAAAAGGAGCCGATTTCACCCAGGGAGATGTGATCGCCTTTTACTACAATAACAAGATACTGGTAAAGCGAATGATCGCAGGTCCCGGAAGCTGGGTAGATATAGATAAGAAGGGAAATGTCACCGTAGACGGCCAACCTCTGGATGAGCCCTATCTGACAGAGAAAGCCTTGGGTGACTGCAACATCAAGCTTCCATATCAGGTGCCGGACGGCAGATACTTCGTTATGGGAGACCACAGATCCACTTCCATAGACAGCCGTAACACTTCCGTAGGCTGCGTGGCAGAGGAGCAGATCGTAGGGAAAATCGTATTCAGGCTTTGGCCTTTGAAATCATTTGGCACTGTGAAATAATCAGCGCCGGGGATAAGGAGAGATGTCAATATGAAAAAATTATTGTTGCGGGAAGCGGCAAAGCATAAATTACAGAATCGCAGGCGGAAACGCTGGCAGAAGACAGTAAGTATCCTTGCCTGTCTGGTGGTTTTTTGTACTGTCTATGCATTGATCCTCCCGGCACTGACCGCAGAGGCGGATACCTACTGTGGCAAAGAGGAGCATACCCACACAGATGCGTGCTATGAGGAAAAACTGATCTGCGGACAGGAGGAGGGACAGGGAGCCCATCATCATACGGATGACTGTTATAAGGAAGTGGATGCTCTGGTCTGTCAGACCCCGGAATCCGAGGGACACCAGCACACAGATGCCTGTTATACAGAAGAACAGATTCTGACTTGCACAAATGAAGAAGAGGGCCATGTACATAGTGAGTTTGACGGCTGCTATACCACAGAGAAAAGGCTTACCTGCGGT